>ENA-UOTX01001374-UOTX01001374.1-compost-metagenome-genome-assembly--contig:-NODE-1374-length-18582-cov-12.813672_pt1 | contig 18582 bp, 11 predicted proteins | sample MGYA00238143_ERZ746982 | MGnify/ENA primary metagenome ERZ746982 (study PRJEB28758, sample SAMN06268862) | compost metagenome | isolation source: single cell | place: USA: California, Emeryville, Joint... | reverse complement strand
TTGCTACCAGCGACACCATTAGTTCAAAAAAAGCGTCTCGAATTTCATATGTGTCACATCTGTTATCAAATCTGTATTACTACAGTTTAATTTCGCAGTGCTTACTCGCTGACAGAAGTGTCAATATCATTGGGGATCACATTAAAAGCTTCATCAATGTTCTGGACTTTTAGGCGCCAGTACTCATGCATCTGCTTAAACGACTCTAACCTGTTGTGTGGAATGAATGAATCAAATTTAATGAAGCAGATAGTATATTTAAGGTTGCTACCTTTTCATGAAGGCAGAATAGCTGGCTTCGGGAATTGGGGGCAACTCACTGCTGAATGTAATCGAATCACAATCGAGAAAAACTTTGACGGTCTTTACTCCATTCACGTTACAGAGAATTGCCAAGATGAAAATTTTACATCATCACTAATAGCTCGATCTTCGATAATTTCATCCCCCGTGGTGTTGATACCAATAATGAAAGGAACTGGAGCTTGAACATAATCGAAAAGAGCTTGGGGAAGAATCTGGGATTGACCATAATCGATGAGCAAAGAGGAAAGAAAATAAAATTTTTTTCATTACTGGTATCAACACATGAGGCCAATGGAATGGGAAAATTAGAGTAGTAAGCGCCAAGGCAACGTCATGAAGAAGCGCCTTATGCTCTGAAAACAATAATATCTTTCTTTCAAGCAGAATCAATTGCATCAGAGTAACAATGTGAGTTTGGCTTAGGACAGTCAGTAAATTTGAAATGATGCGGTCCTAAATCAAAAACAGAGTTGAGGCTGTTTGTTAAGGAATTATTACCGAAACCAGTGGATAGTTTCTAGGAATTACAAAACTTAGGATCACATCGCCAATTTCATAGACCACTTCAGTGTTTCCTTGTTGAGGTTGAGGGACATCATCAATGAAATTACAAATATATCTCTATAGTGATGTGATATATGTTGTTAAAGTTAGTATTAAGGAGACTGACTTCTAAGGGTAGAAGGCAATTCGAGAGGTGCAAGCGATAGATCTGGCGTAAAAAATCAAGATATTGGTCTTGAAAAGGCTGACTTGAAGTCACACAGATAGCTTTCTGGATATAATATGGGTTTACATCATCAGCTTGAAAATGCCCTAACTACTCAGGTCAGATGAGTCAGTTCAATCGCCTCATAATATGTTATTTACGCTGGGCAGTTTTGTTCTAGGAATTTCCTCATCAAATGTTAAACATGAACCATAAATCCGTTCTCCATCCTCTCGAGTCAAGACAAACGAGAAGCAGGTCGGCGTTCGAATTTTTCGGGTCACGCTTATTCCGTTTGGAAAACAAAACTACAAAAATTATATCATGCTTTCTCTGGAAGTTCTGCTATTCATTACCATAGGGATTGCGGCTGGAAATTCTAAATTTTCATAATCATTGATAGGATATCGGTTCAGGAGAGTTGGCGCAAATTCTTGATCTCCAATATTCAAGCCTAGATTGGAAAAAACTGCCTGTTAATACTTTCCACCATTGATTTGGCTCACATCTTTTATAGGCGAAAGCTCTCTTCTTGTCTTTACAGCCGAATTTAAATTTTCTAGTTTTATAGTCTGGAGGTAGATCCACAACGGTGAAACCGGTGCCATCAGGTTTCATTTCAAGATCAAACACAGCGATATCACAGAGAGCAGGCTTGAAGTTTTCCTCACTTTGCTCTTTGTAGCAGATCGCCTGATGAAGAAATAAAAATCCTTCGTTAATCCAAAAAATGCACTTACAAGACTATGATTGCTCTTCGATGGTACTCTCAAATACTTTGCCACATGGAAATCCCCTTTATAATATATATAGTTTTCGCTTTAGTGCAATCAAGCTTTAGTAATTCCCATTGCAAATGCATATTGATTACGTAGTTTTAACAATTTTCCCTTTCTTTTTTCGTTTATTTGAAAGAATGATGACAGGTACGGGTTTCAGACCACTTTTTGCTGGGATGAGCTATTGAAACAGTCGTATTTTAGCATGCTGTTAAACATACAATATCGATTATTACGAGATTATTGTCTTGATCGCGAGGAATATGATACAGCCCAAATTTAGTAATGGGTGCCTTCTCCTGATCGAAGTATAATTTCAACCAAACTGTTTTTGAACCATCACAGTCCACCCATTTTTCATTCACTCCACCTAATGTCTCTGGCGCAATATTTACATGTCCAATCATGACTTCCAATCCTGTAATCTTCCTGTCTAAAGTACTTTTCATCAATTGAATCAGAGATAGAGATAGAAACCCATATGTATCTCAGGATTGAAGTTTAGGTGGATTTCCAACTCCGATTACTGCGAAATAGTCAACAAGTCTGTTGAATTCTGAGTTCATTTGCTTTCTGAGACTTTGTTCTTCAGTGTATGTTGTAGATTCTCTCTGAGAAGCAAGGAAAAGAATTGAAATATCTTCTTAACGCCAAGATAAGCGCTTTTCGCTCACAAAGTTCTTAGTTTGAGATAAATTTTAACAGTTTTAGGATCGGGTCATACTTTTCAAACTCGGAGGAATCAGCTCATTCAGATATAATACGCAGAAGGATTGATGAATTTGAGAGGTTTTCGGAACATTAGGAATCAAATTATTCGATACTAACAAGCATTATCTTAGAAATTGTTGCTACTAATCAAAAAATTTTCTCCAGTAGCACTGCATGTTATGGGCATTTTAGACTCAGCGCCTTTCGAGTAAAAATAAAACCCCATTGAATTGCTAGAAGGCAATTTAAGAACTAAGTTGTCAATGAGACTAAATATCGCTAATATCTTTCAATGATCTTGATCAGACTGCCATCAATAAACGACACAATTCACAGATTTTTTCAGTTTTGCGTTACAATAATTGTAGAATTCTCATCACTGCCTTTATGAACGGAATACTCGTACTAGACTCTCTTCCTCTGAGCAGCTGAATGAAATACCTGAAAACATTACATTCATTTTAAAAGAATCAGGCTTACAACAATTAGAACAACCAAAATAAGTTCCTTTCAAATTAATTCCACATCCTCATTCGATATACATGGATTTGGAAGCCTGGTAGCGTTTCTAATGAGCCTGAAGCTATATCTCAAGTTACCTTATTAAAATAGAACGCAAGTATTTTTATTGCGAATTGTCTTCAAGTCCTGAGCAACGAAATCATTTCTGAGCTACCACTCTTATCACGAGGGTTTAACTCTGAAGTACTAAATGAGCGTTGATTGAGGAGCAAAAAATTAGAGACTGATTTTGTAATTGTGTACTCTAAAAGGCTGATTCTGACTGGTTATAAACAGACTCTGAGATTACTTCAGCGTTTTCTAAGATTGACAATAAAGACTACAAGAACTTCTGACAGACAATGAATACGATGGGTGATTATAATAGCTGCTCGTCTACCAAAAGTTCATGGGCGCTGTCCTCAGAGGAGATGAAAGGAAGAAATTCCGCGGAGATAAGCAGAGATTATAAAAATTTTTTAGAAAACGACATCGATTTCAACGAGCAGATCGATTTCGGCTTTAGATCAAAACAGCAAGACATATTTGCTCATGATTTAGGTTATGAAGCCTCTGAAATCATGCAGCCTGAGCGAAAACTGCTCTCTTCCTCCCTAGAAATCACTAATATGAACGATAACTCATTTAGACACTCCCAGTCATATGGACAACGTCAGAATTATTTAGGTGAAATTTTCTCTTGTGCTGTCTTCTCAAGCTGATTCCTGGTGAATAGAGTCAGAAGAAATACGAAGACCTGCTGCAAAAGCGTTTCATGATGATGATTTTGGAGTATCAGCTGGTTGGTCCAGCAATAACGCCGAATACTTCCAAACACCTGATGTACAAACAGCCTCTCCTTTCTTTTCTCCACACTTTCATCGCTTTTTTCCTCTGAATCATTGAAATGCTCACAATTGGCCTTTTATAGTTTTATGCCGAGAGCCAGAAACTTCAAAAAACTCAATCGCAGAGCAGAGAGATTTACGATGACGGCATTCATAGCATGCTGGCGACCGGTAGTCCCAAAAAACCGTTCTTTTGCTGAATTGTGTTTGTTTTAGACTCATCACTAACAGGCACTCCTTCAAATAGTCAGAAACTACACGAAACTACTCCAAGGCATTTTACAGACGAGCCGAGCGAAGAGTACTACTCAAAGAACCTGACACTCAGTATGCTGAGAAGCAACCCAAAACTTGACGGGAAATGGGGAGAAATCCAATCATCGAATGCGATCCATTACGATCGACCTCAGCCCATCAGCCAAAATGAGCCAGCAATGATGCCGAAGGCCAACCAACCCTATTTCCATCCAAATGACCCCGCACGGGCCCATGGAGCGATGAATTACCCTTACCGGCCAGTTATAAACCACACAAATAATTATCTGCCACCAAGAGGTATTTAATTTTTTAATTATACGTGGCTCATGTTTCGCAGTTGAAATATCCCGAACTCTGCATTTTCCTCCACAAATTCAGCAAAATGACCCCAGCAAGTTAAGAAAACTCATCAATGCACCTCCAAGGCATCCGAGACCCACCGTCCCGATGGGCAACCTCGTCCAGTTGAATTTGGAAGAATTCAGCACAGGAAAACACAGCCCATTTCCTAAATCCATTTCAGTTCCAAGACCACTACAACTCTTAATAGAAAACGACCCTGATGGATTTATGAAAGGACTAAATCTGCCAGCGGAAGTATACGAGCATTTGAAAGCTTCAAAGATACTGAAGCGATTGAAGTTCGGCTCGAAAAACCAAAAAATCGGAAATCTTACATTGGAACAGAGGAGACAGAAATTAGACAAATATAGACAAAAAAAGCAAAATAGAATTGAAAGATTAAAGGCAAAGAATCATAAAAAACAGGTTGCTACTGAGGATCGAGCGAAATTGAAAGGAAAAATCGCCGAGAAGAAAAAAGCGAAAAGCGACAGTGATGAAACTGTTTCTAAAGAGTCAACATTCTAAATCTGTTCTTGCTCTATCCAATTTTTTCTAAAAAAAATAGCGCGTGCTCTAATTTCGCGGTTTTCGTCTACTTCTATTAAAACCTTGTGAGAAAAGACGGAAGTGATCATAGTTAACAAGTTGGGAGAAGGAGTTCGCTATTTTGCACCCTATGATGTATAAAAATGCAAATGGCAATTCTATCTTTCCTTTTCTCCCCATTTAAATATATGAGATCGACCACCCTTCTGTCTTGAGTTATTTGAGCGCGTTTATCAAATAATAAGATTAGAGTTTAATTGTTTAGAAGCGTATATATTAAAATTTCAAGAAATCTACTCTCGTTGCCAATATAACTGTTCCTCTAGCTTAACCAAACCGATTACTCTCTTTCTTAATTTGTGAGAGGGCAACATGTTATGATAGATAGCTCCTATCAATATCTGTCCTTATTATGTGTTATTGATTACTTTATTGCTCCATGAAAATGATTTTTTTAATAAACCTATAGATTAATCAGATTGTAAATTTCTAAGTCCACGGCTAACAAACAAACAAAAAAAAAAGGAATTTCTCGTACACTGTTAATATGAATAACATGGCTTACTAGCCATATCTATTAATCATCATCACCATCAGATCCTCCGATTACTCTTCTTTTATAACTCCTTTTGATTTTTGTTACTTTGGAAGGTTTTTTAGCCATCATCTCCTTGGACCATGTGTCTCTATGATCCATTTTCGTGCGATCTTCATCATATTTGAACTTGTTCGTGTTCTGATTTAGCGCAGAATATTTTTTCCCCTTGACCTCATTCCTGGAAAACCTCCGAACTATCGAAAAGCCTGTCGCTCGATATCTTTCATTTTCATCTGTTGCAATCAAATCTTCTTCTAAATACGAATTCTTGCGACCAATACCTTCCTCATGCGAGAAGTACCCTTTCTCTTCTTCATCATCTTCAAATCGCCCTTGCTCATCATCACTCTCAGAGGCTCCTTTAGTGAAATGCTCGAGGTTTTCGTCGCTTACATCGACTCTAAAAATCTCATCCTTCTCATCATCATCGGACATCATTCCTTGCAGGATCTCATGAGCGTCGTTCGATTTCTGCTCCTCGTAGCAATACATCGGATCGTGTCTAATCGAGTGGGTATGATGCATCGCTTTCTCCTCTGATTTGAAGCTGGTGATACCTTTATGCGACTTCTCTCTCTTCAGCTTGTGTGAATGGCTCCTACGCTCATGATGCCCCACCTCATTCAATTTTTCTTCGTCTTCTTCTGAAAGCTCAAAAGGTTTCTCTAATAGATGCTCCAAGTTAGACGACATCCTGCTCTGAAGAATTTTATTGTGATCTTTCTTCTCACCATACGATTCTCTAAACGATAAGGATTGCATTGAGACTGATTTGGATCGAGCCGCTAATTGAAGAGAGTGGCTTGGACTCAAATGTGGTTGCTTGGTGCTATTATTTCGATGGAATTTGGACAGTTTTAAGGTCTCATTGGCTAAGTTTGAGCCCTTGCGCCCCAATTTCAATGAGGAAGCGCTATGACCTGACATCGCGTCGGCTAGGACTTGATCATGCTGCAGTTCGTCAAGGTAATGAGGGTCTATCTCAAGCACTGTTTTATTGATTGATATCTTCTTCTCGATGAGCTGCTGAAGGAGTAATCGGGGGTTTCCTTCAGCCATCTTAACCGCTCTGGACTCTATGATTTTATCGATATCAACCTCCAGATCTTTGGGCATTTTAATGTAAGAGAAGAGGATATGCGCCATTTCTTCATCCTTGATCGGTTTCAGCACTCGCTCGGTGTGCAAGAATTCATCTTCAATAGTCTTTTGCTTGACTTCATACTCGTGCTGCCACCGCTTCTTCGCCATGAAATCCTGCTTCCTTTTTGGGCTTGTCACGACTAACGTCGCAATGCCGCACTCGCGAAGTGTTAAGAAGATGAGTCTTGGGAACTCGATGCCTCTTTGGTAGAAGACGTCAAAATCATCGAAGACCAAGAGCATCTTTTTGTCTCTAAAGAAGTTTTTCATGTTATTTTCGAACTTCGGACCAAATGTGTCCTTCATCATGTCTTTTAGCGCTTGATTTCTTATGTTCTTCAGCGGGAAGTAAAAGATTCCATCAGGGAAGAAGTTTCTCGTGAGCAGATAATAGCTCGTTTGCAAGACAAAGGTGGTTTTGCCGATTCCCGGATCACCAGTTAGTTTCACAAACTTGAATTTCAAGGTAACGAGAAGCTTCATCACAGCGTAAATATCATTATTACGGCCGGTGTACGGTAATATTGTTCTCCCAATGTTCGTTGGATATCTCACATGACTGATATCTTCTATCCTTCCATCACTGAGCTTGTAGTCGTCGCTTCCGTAAAGCACTTCGTCATGAGGGGCATCCCTCGGCAGGAGGATCGGTCCCTCACCCACGATCGACTGAATATAGTTGTTATCACGGGACTCGAAGTACGTTTCTGAGAGCGAATCGAACGTACGTATCCTAGCTCTCTCGAATGAGTTCCTTACTGTCAGCCCATCAACGATGTTCTCGAGGAAGAATTGTGAGAATTTATCAATGCAATGGTCTTCATAGATTTTGTGCCTGAAATCGTGGTCTTTGTCATGGAATTTGAAATGAACGACATGAGGGATCCTTATCTCATCAGCAAAGAAATTAGCCGTAGTCATATCGTTCTTATAGCCGAGGATCAAGAGGTCGAGATAATGCTCAGAGCTGAAGACGCTAGTCGCTTGGTTGTTGAAAGTAGGGGCGGTGTTAAGATTCGTTGGTCCTTGCAGCGGGGCTGTTTGTTTCTCCCTGAAGATTTCTCTGAGTTCAGCATAAGGGATAAGTTCAACGCGACCAATCGAATCCTCAATGACAATGCCGCCGCTTTGGCTGAGATTTCCGTTGAGCTGCATTATCCTGCATCCGTTGGAGAGCGAATCGATTAAATTTCCTTTGTTCAGGATCTCGAACTTGAGATAAAGAGTCTTTTTCTTATCATTCAAGGCCATTGTGACATCCCTTTTGAAAGTCGAAACAACACGTGTTGGAAAACCGACTGATCTCGTTTCATACTCGCCTTTTTGGCTGTCAGTCTTGGATTTTGACTGCACTTCAACAATCGGCGCAGCTCTCATCAATATCAAAACATTAAAGTAGCCTTGTCGAATCTCTGTGTTGATATCTTCGATCAGACGTTTTATTTTCGCCTCAAATGTCTTGTCATTGATCTGACATTAGCAAAGTGGATTAGACAAACAATAGCACAGCAAAATTACAAGTTTTGCGATCTGCAGGGCGTTTCTGTTGAGATAATGATTCTTTGCTTGTGCCAAAGAATCCGTCAGCTTCGTTTGTTTCGAGCTCGAGTCGGTTTTGCTGGTATGATGCCTCTTCAAGCTAATTAATTATAAGTTTATTCAGATGAGTTCAATAAAAGAAAAGCATATTTAATTACTTCAAGCGGACAAGCGCGAACTGGTAGTTTGCATAAATCTCGAGTCTCTTCAAGTTATACACGCTGAAGACGCCAATAGCCAGTTTGATTTTCTCTGCAATCTTGATATCAATCACATTTCGTGTTTTTACGTTTCTAAGGACGATTTTCGAGCAAAGGAGTGCAACTTTACAGCGCTCGACATCATACTCATCTCCTAGAGTTGCCAGCAAATCATCGCATTGCTTGAGCATTTGTAATATCTCATCATATTTTTTCATGACGTGGTTCTTTTTGTCTGAGCTCTGCTGCTGTTTGAGGTGCCTCTTTCGTATTTTATAAAACAAATACGCTTGTGTCAAGCAATTGTAATGATTTAGAACAGTGCCTGTTTCGGTTTCCTTTAACTCGGCTTGTATCTTCGCTACCGCTTCCAACTCGGAAGTGACATTCGCGAAAAGGGTTAAATTCTCGTTCTTATCGTGGATGTACAAAGAAGAGAGGAATAGATGCAATTTGGCCTTCAGAAGCGAGAGACGAGCGTCTTGTAGCCCTAGGTTATTTATCATTTTCAGCGCCTTAAGACACTGATCGCGAGCTCCTGATTCGCTGACGGCGAATAGCTTATACAGCGTAGGGATCACTATCCAAGCAATCTCAATCACGTCGAGAATTTCACCATATCTTGAGCCTGGAGATAGATAGGTTAGGTAAAAATGATGAAATCAAATGCATTACCATCGAACTGGATCATCGCCTTGACAGTTTCAGAATCAATGCAGCTGAGGAAATTGATTTCATGGTCATCGAAGACTTTTCTAATCGCGGTCATATCCAGCGCTTTTGGCCCTTCATGGTACTCGTCAACGTAGGTGAGATTTCTTTTTTCTTTGATATATTCCTTGTAAAACGTATTATCTTCGCTGTAGTGCCAAATGCCATATTCGCTAATCGCGCTATGTTCTATAAGCTTCTCATGATAGTAATAAACCGCCTTGAGCCGGTTGACTATCGATTGAGCGAGAAGCGTCATGTATTTCAGTTTTCTGAGGTGGAAACTGCACTCTTCTAATTGCATGTGCTTATCGACGAACCTGGTCACGAAATTCGCTGGTTCGTAATGCAAAGTATTCTCCTTGGCCGCCTCTTTCGAAACGGTTATCCAGAAATAATTTCCTGGGACAACCAGCTGAAAATCAGTTTGTGACTCCCAATTCTCGCTGACTATCTTCTGTTCAATGTCCTCAAACGAATCATTAGTTTGCGACATGTGTAAAGTCAGACGCTTGATGTTTATGTGCCAGTTGTTGGGCATCATACCCAAGTATGACATCTCTTTTAGATCGTCAGAAGACAGACCCGAAGGGAATAATCCTATCGTAAGTATGAATTCGTAGCTGGCATGGTTATTCTTCTTGACTTTCCTATATTATAATGAAAAATGGTTATATTATTTGATTCAGTAGACGTTATTACTCTAGTGCGCTAGCGAAATCCGAGTTGCCGTCGGCTTTCGACTTATTTTTCTCCTGATTAGCAAGATACTCAACTTCCACCTGATCGAGAGTTTCGCGATGCTTGAGACGCTCGGAGATGCACCAAACCCTTTGAGGCGTCAGTTTTATCTCTGTGAACAACGGTCTCTTTTCCAGGTAATCAACCCTTCTATCTTTGATGGGGAGATAGTCATACGCAAAGGATAACAGCATTTTCGCAGCGTCAACGGGGGCGAGGTTCTCAATCATCACCTCAGACTCATCAAGGCCAAGAAGCTCTCTTTGCTGCTTAACAAGAACGAACTTCGCGCGCTTCGCGGAGTCAGAGATCTGTTTCAGGCAGTCGACAAACGCCTCCTTATCGTTCTCGATCAACAGATCGCATTTCTCGAGAACGAAGAGAACTTTGCTCAATTTAATCGACTCGCAGAAGCTTTTCAAGTCATAGGAGCCAGGAACCTCCTTATAGAGATCAGACAGGAACTGAGAAATCGTAGAGGTCTTTTCCATCATTAAAATACTTATTTTATCGCGGAAATACCCTCTTTCGTAGAGATAGTTCGCTAATTGCTTCACCATTGCCGACTTTCCAACACCTTCATTACCGTTCAATTGCACGAATTTCTGGTCTTGCTTCACCAGATAGTCGAAAAGCTGGAACATTTCTCTATTGCGACCGAAAGTCCTCTTCGTTGGAAACTTCTGTTCAATGACACTGTAAGGATTCTTATTGACGACTGTTCCAGCCTCTTTTTGTGGGAAAAGTATCATTTGATCGACCTCTGGCTGGCAAATCTTCTTAAATTTAAGGGTTTCGTCATGAGGAAGTTCGGGAGAGCAGCAGCAGGTATAAACTTCATCAGGACCGCAGTTAGAGAAATAGTCTAGGACTTCGAAATCTACAATGAAGGTTTCTGCCCAGGGACATTTACTGCGGTGAATATGCTGATTTTTCTTCTTGCAATCAGAGCAATGCGCCACATGAAGCTCATGAGCTTTCTTGAAGCCATCCACTTTCGCATAGTTGTTGTACCAGACGCAGTCTTTCTTATGGGAATGCGCACAGCAGCAAGTTTGTGTATCCGCTGATTTCGAGGCCAGTTTAGCGATATCAAAGGCCTCTTTAATGCTTTTTCCATCGAAAATTTGATCATAAAATTGATTTGCAAATTTCTGTGCGACGTTATCAGCGATTTTGAGCTCAGACTGGATTGCGATGACGCAAGGGACCCCCGCGTCGACGAACACCTTCGCGACTTCCTCTGAATGACAGGCGTTGACGAACACCAACTTGATTTTTAATTCCACATTCTTAAGAATGTCGCCCAAATCATCAGAATAAAACTCATATAACTCACTATTATCCGCCTCAAAGCATAAATGGAACTGCTTTCTTTCTTTGTTGTACTCTCCATGGCAGATAATGTGAAGGATAACAGGCCCTTTCGCTAGGAGATTAACTAATCGATCATGCGTGGCAATTTCGAAAATAAGATCGATCTTTTTGTTTTTCGCTTGAAGGATTTCTAATAGCTTCGTGCATTCGCCTTCGTAATCAACTGGGTCACCTAAGGATTCGTATTTTTTGCCTACCTTTCTGACCAAGGGCTCAGAATAAATGATCGCAAGGTCCAGAGTGCGCGGCCTGAAGTTTTCTAATGAGGTTTCGCCATCTAAATGCTTAAGAACAGAAAACTGCTTTCGAAGAGAGACAGATGGTGGTAACTCATTCACTTCTGGAATGGGCTCCACAAACTCAGATGGCTCTCTTCGCATTTCGGAAAAACTTTGGATGCTCGCTTCTCTTTCGACCCCCTGTATCGATTTTAAACTCATAAAGCTTGGTGTTGCAGGAGTAAATGTGGTTTTTTTCTGATTATCGTATAAAATTTTCTGGATATTGAGAATTTCTTTGATTTTTGCATTGAGTTTCTCAACCTCTGAGTTTGTATTCTCTAGCCCTTGAGTCAACTCTTCGATCTTCTGTTTATATGAGGCGTTCATTGAATTGACCCAGAGCAATAATTCGATATTTTTCTCCTGATTAGGGTCTATTTCAATTTCATAGTCATCAGGAACTTGGAAAAAGCTCTTTTCTGTGCTATCATAGAGTCGCAAAGAGTCTACATGAAAGTGCGCGCCGTCGTTTTGAAGAATTTTCACTAAATCATCCTTGTTGAGAACGTAATCGTTTTCTTCAAGGTATTTCAGCAACACTCGCTCACTTATTTGATGAGTGTAGCTGATGTCGTGATGGCTTGCCATTTCGCCGTAGATGTATTTGACTTTGATTTTCGAACTCATTGCGGAATTGATTGTGCTTGTGGTTTTGAAGAGTGTTTTAGTATTAGTATACTGGAGACCTCAAATGTAGAATAACAATAAATAAATTTAGCAATTCCTGATTCGCAGTCTGAATTCAATTATACTCTGGAGACTGCTCTGGATAACGCATTGCTATACGGTAGCTCCAAGAAAGAGACAAGCTTCTCATTCTTGTGGGATCGCACTCCATCTATATAGAATATTGGCAAATGAGTGTAGTATAAACAAGATTTTGATAAAAAGCAGTAAGATTGGAACAATACGTATTACATCGTGTAAAACAGATGAGTGCTTAATGATTAGCATTTAGTTTTCGACTTATAAGACTTCAGATTGAGTTTGAAAAGGTTTTCATAGTCGACTCAACACAAAAAATGAATGTTACTTTCGCTGTACATCAGTGTTAACAGTCTATATATTCAGTTATCATCGTGAGATTTTCTGCAGCAGTATAGTTAGTTCTCACTTGAGAGTTTTGGAGTTGATTTCTTGTTCTCTCTCAAATTGAAAGCTGGACTCAGGTCATAACTTTTCAACGTGTATGCATGTGCTGGCTAAAAAGCGAAAATGCGAGTCAAGATTTCCAGCAGGCCAATTTTAAGCTAATCTCACATTATTTAATCAGTAGAAATTTCTAAATTTAGCTGGACGATGTTAACTGTATTTAATTCCAAAAAAAATTACTCCTGATGCAAGAAAAATGAATTTTCTAGCAATAAAGATCTTGGAAACAAGTCTAATGATCTCAAAATAAAAAACCATGATCTTGCCATCAATCGACTGCTATTCTCTTAAAACTAACAAAATGCAGAGGATTTACCAATAATTTTATCTTGCTCTTCTGATTTTAGCCAAAAACCCTTTTAGAACACAAATTCAAGCTGATTTGTGAAAATTTTATCCATAAAATTTACAGATTTTTACAGATTTAAAATGGAAACCAAGTCCTTAGACCCAGTTACCATTCCAAAAACTGACCTCAAACTGAGCTTCAATGACTCAAACTTGCTTCTTTCGTTTGAAGTTCAAGAGAGAAAAGTAGATTCTCCATTGGAACTCATACTCCTCATCGACGTCAGTCCATCTATGGCCAAATTGCTTGAACCGATCAAAACCAATTTGTTTTACTTGATAGATTCGCTGATTCAGAGCCAAGATAGAATTTCTATCATGCTCTATGGAGACAACACTGAAAAAATTGCCAACTTCCAAAGAATCTTTAACGATGATAAGAGCAAACTCAAGGAAAAAATACAAGAGAGACTCAAAGCAAAAGGATCGAAAACTTCACTTTTTCCTGCTATCAAAGAAGCAATAAATTCCTTCAAAAAAAGCAGAGCCGACCCAAAAAGAAGGAAAGACACTGTCTCCAGTATTTTTATTCTCAGCGATGGCAGTTTTGAACTCAATGACAAGCTCTTGGAGATTCTCAAAGCGCCTTACGCTCAATATCCCTTTTCTATTTACACGTTCCAATATAATATGTCTGATGCAGATGCCTTGAACCAAATCGCTAGTCTCAAAGATGGTAATTTCTATTCAGTCGATACCGTCGAGGAAGGAAATTCGTGTTTTGCGAGTGCAATCGCAGCAATCAGGACGGTTGCTGCTCAGGATTGCAGCATTGAAGTAGGATTTACATCCAAAATCAAGATGACACAAACAGGATCGTCAAAGAATTGGGTGAATAATAAAGAAGGAGTCTGGGTTACTACTATTGGTCAAATTCAAGGTTGCAGCAAAAGAAATTATATTGTTGGGATTGTGCCCAATGGCAGCAATCTTAAGGCCACAGGAAAAGTGAAAATTGGGCAAGCTATTGCAAAAGAGAATGTTGAAGCTATTCGAGCTAATCCCGATAAAGATATTAGAGTTCAACTTTGCCGGTACTTTGCTGTGAATAGTTTAAGCAATGTTAAATTATTAGCCAGCAAAGACAAATTTAAAGAGGCAACAGCTCTTCTTGATAGAACACTAGATTCAATAACTAGTGAGTTCAACGATGAATCTGATGATTTGATCAAAGTATTGAGAGAGCAACTTGAGAAAACAAAAAACGACATGAATGAAAGAACGTATTTCCATAACCTCGGTTACCAAAGGTTAACGCATCTGATCTTTTGGTTGAAATTTGAAAAAGTTCATCCTTACTGCAACTCCAGCAGAGAGTTGTACGGTACCCCTGAAGAGAAGATGGCCCTTAAGCAAGCTGAGTTGCAAAATGAAAACTTATGGGTCCCACAGCATCTTCCAAGCAAACCAAGCGATCTATTAAAAGTAGTTGGAGGAGGAGAGGAAGAAGAATTGCCTGAAGAGTTGGAACCTGATATTGGCGATGAAGGGGAAGGAGGAATTAGATTTACTAACAAATCAGTGCAAAAAAAGACTATTAAAACGGAAGCGAGGGTCCGTAATAAGGCAACGGCAAAGGAGATTATGCGCAAGAGGGGAAGAAAACTTGCGTTCAATGCAGTCGTGCAGAAAGAGCTTGGTGGTGGTGAGGAGGAGGAACCGATTCGAGGACCCGAGGAGCCGACTACTATTCCAGAGTGGAGAATAGACAATCGATACAGAGTTTTAGAGACAGCTCAATGGCCTAATGGTGCTATTGGTGTAGTACTAAGTCGAATTAGGGGAGAGCTTTTTTTGGGCACGGGTGTCTTGATAGGGAAAAATCTTGTGCTGACTTGTGCTCATAATCTCTATTCTCGTGAGTACCAAGAAGAATGTACATTTGTGAAATTTATCCCTGCGATGAATGGCGATTTTGCTCCCTTTGGGAAATATGATGTGTTTAAATGGTACTTCCCAAAGGAATATATTGAAAAGCCAGAAAAACATATCGGAGACGAAGATTATGCGCTGCTAATTTTGAAAAAGCCCATAGGTAACCATCTCGGGCACTTCGGTCTTTCTGACATGCAGGATGAGGAGCGTATCCGAAGCACAAAGATGAACCTGTTTGGATACCCTCACGATAAAATTGCAGATAAACCCGCATGGTATGAGCAATGGGGAACTGAGGGTCACCCTTGTAAAGTGGACGAGGACTATATTTACTATCAATCGATAATGACTCATGCGGGACAGAGCGGCAGCCCATTGTATTATAAAGATGCACAAGATAAATGCTATGCGTCTGGTATCCATGAGCTTGGAGGAAAAGAAAGAAAGGCGACTAGGATGACTAAGATAAGAATACAAAGGCTCAATGGATGGATACAGGAGGCAAATAAAGAAATAGAGAATTATGCTCGAACCCGAGAACTGAAAAAAGCGGCTAAAGCCGCTGCCGCTGAGGAACAAAAAACTGAAATGAAATCTGAGCCGAGTCCATGGAAACCAGGGCTCAGCCCAGCGAAAAAACCATATTCGTTCAAAGAAGATATGGTGACAATGCAGCCAAAGAGATTGAAAGCTGAAGACGAGTTTGATCTCTTCCCGTTATCATCGTCTGAAGAGGATGACATTGACTATGAAGCACCTGATCTAGTTAAGCCAAGCAATCCGAATGATAAACTAGAGGAAAAAGAAGAGGAGATTGTGACTGTAGGTGATTCCACACCTACTAAGGTTGACTCCTCACCTGCTAAGGCTGACTCCTCACCTACTAAGGGTCGACAAACTATCAAAAATTTGACGCAGTTTCGACAATATAGGGATGAAAGATTAGTGACGAATGAAATTTAAAATATGTAAACCAGACTTATTTGTGTATGTTGTGAAGATCCAAGTTCATTTATATTAAGAGGTATTTTATGCTGGTCTCAAATATTACCTTGAAAATAGAAGTCTAATATCCTTACTGTATTTGAGAACGAAAATCGATGAAACTTTTTGGAATATTAAATAAATATTAAGTGAATTATAATATCGTAGTTCTGTTAATTTAGTTTTCTGAAGAGAAAGATAACTAGACATACAATAAGATTTAATATGGATAAATATAGAGGTAAGCAAAGACAAGAATGAATAATAGGGCTAAGCGAATAAATAAGACTATTGCGATAATCCGTAGCATATGAAGCTGAAGCATTGGTTTTATTTCTCACCCAAGCGAAAGTTGCTTGCTGATCAAGTGAGTGTTGTTTTGAAGCTCTTCTAGAAGTGCTATTGTATGTTCAAGGTTCAGAAACAAAAATGTCGAAATAAGTTCATCTGAACGCCACCCTGTTATGAATCCGGTGCTGGATATTTTCTCGGGACTTGTTTTCTGCTTTGGCATACCCATCTTGCAGTCTTGCAATCCCAGATCGTTCGGGAGAGTTTTAGATAATCGGCAAACTCGTAAATGAAAGAGCTACTGAACTCGGTGATCTGGACAAATATTAATTCGCAAAATTTTAAATGAAAATGAGTTCGGCTTCAATGGCATTTTTTTAAATCCGAATATGGGCTTGGGAGGTCGTTCGAATCTTCTCATATACATAACTATCGATGGTCGCGATGGTCTCTCCACTCAGATTGAGACCAAATCCCGAAATGAAATTCTCTATTTGCTATAAATGGATAAGAAAATCCAACTAATTACTATCTTTCTTTCATCTCACGGGTGTACCACTTTGAATTTTCAAGTGCGTTACACTATAGTTTTCTCATACAAAAAGTGACATCAAGCACGCTTCAAAATCTTAACACCCTGAACGTAGGAGACCTCAATATCCGAGTTGCCTCCAGTAAGCCCCTTGAAAAAGAAGAGTTTCTGGCAAGACTTAAATGGCAAGTTTCTTAACATGGATATCGAAATACAACCTGGAGATGAAAGCGTTTGCTTGGAAATCCTGTTCATCATTCTTTAACAAATGATTTTAAGAGGAGCTACGGTTGTATATAACACTGGGAGAAGTAGAAAGAAACTCATAATAATCTTTTTCAGAAAACAGCAAATTCTTTAGATTGAGAGATCTATTCTCATCAATTTTGTATTTGATCGTAGCTGATAGAGAGAGAGATGATTAGGATAGATGTGAGTGACAGAGATATCCCGGTGCATGGAGTGGAAGCTTCAAGAACTCCCAGATAAGGACAGATATTGAAGATGAGGATTAAAAAGGACGCGTCTGAATTCCAAATATGCAAATCAAGAAGTTATAATTTCTCAGGAGAGAGATTTGCTCAGATTTTTTTGTAACCTTCAATTTAATAAAAAAGTATTTCAGGCAGGAAGCAAGCTCTTAACTTACTTTAATGGCCATGGATGGATAGAGGATATTAGATAAATGAAATCTGAAGAGCCCAAAAGATTCGGTGAAATAAAGTTAATAAATAATTTCTTCCTTCTAATCGTTATTTTTAGAGAGGATCACTTGTGTGAGATGGAGTCCAGGCGGCAATATGCTGGCGAGCACTTCAGTTGATAACACAATAGCGCTATTGGATTTCAAGACCGAGAAAAAACTTTATGCTGGGTCTGCTCCAGCTGGAGGTTTATCTTCACTGTTTAATCATATATGACGCTTCTTGTGTAATCTTAGCATTTCCTCTTTCAGTCTGTTTCATTTTAGAAAAGAACCAAAACCAATAGAATAATCATGAGTTGCACATGAATAACAGCGTTATAGAACGAATTATCATGGCGAATATATTTTAATCCCTTATTTCTCAGAATATTATCCTACATTCTTCAATTTGAAAACGAAATGAATCGTTAGGGAACTAAAATACAACAACAGCAACATACATAAAATCACTCACTTAGAACTATCCTTTAGTTTGTTGAATCGCAAAAATGTGAACCCAGCTTTTCAATCATTAGAGAGTTTTCCCTACAGAGTGTCTATTAACTCATTTGATTACAAGAAGCAATTGCCAAACGAACTTTTTTAGAGAAGAAAGGGTATTTGTGAATTAATTTTTTGCAAAAAAAGTTTTCTAAGTGATCAGTCTTCAACGATGTGTTCTAATTGCACTGCTTATGGCAAGGAGTATGTCATGCTGTTGCTCAAATTTAAAGATTTATTTTAGTTGGACGATGTTTAATTAGTTCAAAAATTTACTCTTGAGGCTAGTAAATTCAAAATGAATTTTCTAGCAATAAAGTTCTTACTAACACGTCTATTTAGATGTAAATCATCATTCTTGCTATAGATTGACTGATATTCTCTTGAAACTAACGAAATGCAAACTATTTCCCAACGTATTTATCCTTCTGCGTTGATTTGAGCAAAATATCTTGTTTATAATGCCATATTCAAGCTAATTGATCATATTTTATACATAAAATTTTAAAAATTAAACATGGAAAGCAAATCCTTAGACCCAGTCACCATTCCAAAAACTGACCTCAAACTGAGCTTCAATGACTCAAACTTGCTTCTTTCGTTTGAAGTTCAAGAGAGAAA
>ENA-UOTX01001372-UOTX01001372.1-compost-metagenome-genome-assembly--contig:-NODE-1372-length-18637-cov-21.201940_pt1 | contig 18637 bp, 13 predicted proteins | sample MGYA00238143_ERZ746982 | MGnify/ENA primary metagenome ERZ746982 (study PRJEB28758, sample SAMN06268862) | compost metagenome | isolation source: single cell | place: USA: California, Emeryville, Joint... | reverse complement strand
ATCATACTGGTGTGATTCTGGCAGTTCACAATAATAACGTATTCTTGACAAGAAAATGCAGTATCATCAAAAATAGGACGGATGTTTCATCTCTGAAGGAATTCTTTGATTTTTTCAACATAAGGCAATGAGTCAGCATAAATATTATTTTAACATATTGCATTGGCTTTCTCGATTAAATGCAGGTATACCATAACAAAATTACCGATGTGAAAAGATAATTCATCCTGAGATTTGCTTTTACATTTCTAATCATTCTATCTAAAATCATACTATTATAAGTTTGCTGTTAGTCTCCAACACAAATTAATCAATAAATTTCAAGATTATGCACCATAATTCTCTTTAAAACTTAAATGAACTTTAAAGAATCAGAGCATACTGCTCAAAGGTCGAAAAGTAACCTCAGTAATAAAACTTGCGTGAAAGTGATAGTGGTGGTGTTCTATTGTTGTATTCGCCTAAAAAACGACGACGATATGTTAAAACACGAAATATGAACATTTTCACTTTGCCTATTACATATCATTAGACTAAAGAACGCAAAATTGTGTCGATATAAAAATGCATTCACTCTAAATACTTTTCGTTCAAGTCGTTCCAGACTGTTCTGCAGTCGAATTTTTGGCGAAATATCTTTTTTGGCGCACTTTCATCGACCACAAGCAATAGACGCTCACAATTAAAGCGATTATAGCTCCCATACACCCAAGAATTATCGCTGAGAAGAATAGTTTATCTGCAGATTTAGAGATACACAAGGTGACTTCCCCTACTGCCTTCAATTCATATATCTCGCTTGTGCATTCTGTGCAACTGAGCTTTGACTCAAATGATATGTTTAAGAATTCGCATCGCTTGCATTTGTTTGGACAGTTGACACAAGTATCTGAGGTCTGATCATAGAGTTTATTTTCTGAACAAGTAGCATGTCTGAATGTTGAAACTTCTGGCGAAGTGACGATATCATTCAAGACATCTGCTGTATTATTTTGAGTCGAAACAGTTGCTTTTGATAGAGACCTGTTTGAATGATTGGAGGAGACATCAGTACTATTTTCATTCGAGAGATTAGGAGATTCCGTAATAGCAGGGGATTCTAAGTGAGTAGGTAATTTCGAAGGCCCAGAAGAATTCGTTTCTGAGGTGGAATTTGTAGCGTTGTTTGTTTGCAAGTTAGGGCTTTCATTGATAGGTGTTATCCCTGCTGGAGGATTGGCAGATATAATCGCATCTGGAATTGTATTAGTGCTGGTGGCAGTCCTCGTTGATTGCACACAAGTACCATCTCTAACATCATATCCATTCTCGCAACGACTACACACGGTTACATTTTTGCAAGCGATGCAACGAGGTATGCAGGCCGAGCAATGAGCGGATGTGGGAAGCGAGAACTTAGAGCAATTAAAATTAGGACAAATGCACATTCCATTGTAGCTCGAGACAGCTGGGAAAGAGCAAGCGCACTTTGGGTCATTTTCGATCTAGCAATCTGATTAGATAAGTTTCAATACACAAACATCATACTATTTCAAAGCGCAGACAATCAGGGCCAACACGACCTTTGGGACAAATACACTCCCCATCAACGCAAGTTCCGTATCCTCCGCACGCTTTATCACACGTTTCCATCTTAATTTCACAAAACTCTTGAGGGTCTGGGCAAACAAGGCTCCCTTTGAGGCCTACAAAAGTAAATAAATTTTTTTCAATGAGCTTTTAATCTTATTATGTTTACCTGTTTCCTCAGTCTGAATTGATTTTCCCAACCTCTTGCAATTGAACACTTGAGTTCCCACGTAAACCTCAAGAGTGTATCGCTCGTCCCCTTCAATTTTTTTGCACTAACATTTTTGTAACTTTTATTTCAATAGATTAGCGTACTTTGTATTCATAGCAACGACCCTTCACTTTTTCCTTATAATCCTCATAGACAATCCCGCTTTTGAAACAAGCGCTCTTCTTTCCAAAAAATTCCGGAGATTCCCCTGAAGAAACTCCTCCTGGACCACAGTAGTGCGTTTTGTTGGTTTTACTCATTGTGGCACAATTATCAGTAAATCTGTCCGCGCTTACAATATTATTTCCATAATAATTCCAGCGACCAGGGTTAGGGATTTTTCCCAGCACTGTGTAGCATCTAGCAGGCGTGGTGCTCTCCAAATCACATCCATTCTCACCTGGCACTGTGCAGAACTCTGGACCCGATGTTGTGGAAGTATCTCCCGATACACAGTCATGCTTCACAAACTTGCATCCTCGATTCCTTCCCCAGTAAAGTTTTTCGGCAAGCGTGTAATTCGGCTTATACCATCCACTCGCCTCCGCAACAACCAGAGTTATATTCGAAAGTGCCATTCGATTCGACGTCGCGGCTGTAATAAACTAACATTTATTAGTTATTTATTTAGGAACTCTTCATCACAAACAGCTTAATTACTTCGTTTCCAAGCAATTTTCTCTCCCAATGAGACCCTCTGTTCACCTTTCTGCCTTGATTTTCGAGTCTAACATAGTTCATCGAACTACAGTTAAAGTGTTCTCTGGCCGCCTGAACAACTAAGGGGTCAATGACTACTTGGGTTTTTATCCCATCAATGTGGATACTCCTACGAGGAAGCGTAATATATTAAAAAAAAGGGTCAATGATGTTCCTAATTACCCAAGAAAATCTTTCCTTTTCAGCGTGACAGGGTCGATATAATGCGGGAAAAGGTTATGGCTGAAATAGAGAATATGATGCATTTCATGTATTGTCACCGACAACGTATATTTCCAACGAGATTCATCTAATTTTAGGTAGCGAGTATTAAATGTCATCGTCCCAATATAAGGTCTACTCAGAAGAATCCGCCTCATAGCTTATTACCAAATCTATTTACCTATTGGTTGTGGCATCTCGTGCACAGGCGGTAGCTTTAGCAACAAACTTTGCCGTCGTGTTATGCACCCAATTAATCATTATGTAGAGGTCTGTATTGGGAATTCCAACTGTAGTCACTTCAACTGGAAGAGGTTTGCCACCGCAAAGAGGTTTATTAGGAGGAGCTTTCAAAGGCGTTGTGTATCGAATCACATTGTACAATTTCTGTACACGATCAATTGCCGCTGGTATCACCATATATTGGATAAAGTCTCTATACGGCTGTTCAAGATCCTGTAGAGCTAATTAAATTTGATCATGATTAATTTCTTTTTTCTCTTTGAAGAAAGTACGTGAAAAATCGGCTTTCACTCGAATAGGCTCCCATTCTGATAGTACTCTGCTTCTAAACAACGTTGAAGACGATAGAGGGAGGATGATTACCTGATATGATGAGAATCATCTTCCATTCCTGTGAAAAGCTCATAATCGATTTCGTCATGCACACAGGTGTGAGCAACTCCAGAATATGGGCTCAGAAATAGAATAATCGTCGCGAATAATAAGGAAAGAGATGAAAGATTTGTCATTTTTGCAATCTAAAGAATTATTAAAGTTTTTTGAGAGACGCTACATGTCAATGGAAACATTCGTGTTTATTCTATATTCAGTAAATTAATTTTCCAAGCAATCCATCTTTTCTAATCAGCAAAATAAATTCCAGAATATAGCACAATGCTTTTTGTTTGGGAAATTTAGTCCCAGTAACAAATAAAGCTTATTTTGGGGGTATTCGCTCACATTCTCGATCAAAAAACATCTTTATTGAGCAGAAGAGGATATTTTTCACACGAAAAAATTTTTTTCTTTGGAATAATTTATTGCAACCTTTTCTTAACCAGTAATTAGCAATATCTTAATCGCCAGTTAAGGACAGCTGCTCTTCCTTATTTTATCGAAATTCGTCATTCAAGCAAGCCCTAACTTCCTATTCTTCGCTTTCAGGTGAATTCTCCTTATTTGGTTTCAGAATTAGCTAAATTAAATATTAGAATCTGTTGGAATAAGATTCAATCAGTTGGATAAACCTTTATTAAACAGCAAATATACGATAACTCGAGAGTTGCTGAGTGAGACGGTGTATGATTTTACCCCTATGAAGAGTTTTCAGGGTTTATACGATACAATTTATTATGCATTGCTATATGTTATTTAATTCACCCCTTATCTGAAAAGGGAAAAAAAGTTAACTGACATGAGTGCTTAAAATCTGATTATTTCTTGTCACAAGGCGACGATGTATTGTTGAAGGTTGAAGATCCAACCTTGCAAAAAAATCTTCCAAAACTTCGAATTATTCTAAAATCTTGGAATATTAAAAAGAGCATACTAATTGTTCAACATGCAGAAACTGATTAATCAACAATTTTCATCACCTTAGCAATCACAATGACCTCTATGAAAAAGGCTTACTTTCTTGAATAATTAAGAACTATTATTTTCAAACTCAAAGTTTAAAGTCTTCTCAATTCAGCTCATATTGTGATTGGAGAACAAGTAGTACTGGCTTGACTCCATGTATCGGCTTTAGCCAAGGCAGAACGAGATTTAGATAGCAATTAAAGCTAAGCCAAACATCTATCTCAATGCAATAAATTTACTAATAAACGCTCTAACGGCCAAATCCTACTCAAACAAATAAACCAATAAACGCAAATAAAAAATCAAACATCTTTGTTGCCAATATTCAGCTATTTAAAGCATGGAAAACAAAACTTTCCGTATTGCCTTTTCACTCAGAAACGTGAAACTAGGTGAGAGCTACCACAATTTATTCATGAAATAACAATTTTGAGTAGAAACAGCAATAAGCGAAGCATATATTTTCAGAATCAATGTAGACGGACAAACAGGATCATCAGAGGTAAGGACAAACATGGATCCAGCATGCGAAAACCAATTAATCTTTCATCAGTTGCCTTTTAAAGACAGCATAGTATTAGATGCAAACCTACCAAGCTCAAATCCGAGAATTGAACTTGGAATTGAAACTAGCAAAGGTATCAAATAACCATAAACCTCATTCTGAAGTATATTGTAGGACACTTAATCGCATTTGGAGACCTCGATGTTCCTGAAGAAGTCCACAAGACTCAGCAATATGAGGTACGAGCTGACTGCTTGAAACGTCTCATAAAAAAATTTTTAGTTGAATTCAGAAGTTAAACTGAGCAGTATTGACAAAGACAGCCCATCGGTGACAGCTGAGGTCTCAGTACTATTTATAAACAAAAATCTCGCTCAGGAGCAGGTTAAAACGACCCAAGCTACCCAAGCCACCCAACCTATCACAAGAAGCAGCGAGAAAAAAAATACCGCGAAATCGAAAATCAATGTAGCTGCTTCCGGGCATTACTCACCTTTAAAAAGGTCAAGCTCTCCGAAGAAACGAACGCTGAAAGCCAGTGGATCATCACCAAAAGTAAAAAATAAATCAATGTTGAGGAAATTAATGAGAATCGTTGAATTTAGGATGGTAAATCTGGCAATAAGAAAGAAAAAGAGCAATTTGAGGCTTATCTACAGAAACTGGTAGAGAAGCATACTAATGATGTGATGGATATCGTGCGTACCCATCAGGACGTAAACAATGCAGTTTCTTTAAACAAAAGTGTGGGAACACTGGTGGAACCTGGACTTATGAACACCAGCCTTAAGGTGATTGAGCAAGGTAGCCTCTCTTTGTGCAACAGAGGTTTATCTAGGGTCTTTAATAGAGAGTGTTCAATATAGAAGAGGAGATAGTGCAAGCAAAATATCGGTAGTTTGGGACGATGTTGCAACTCCAACGATCCGCAAAGGAGACGAAGAGATTGAACTTTCAGCGGAGAAACTTAAGAAGAGATATTTAACCAAAGACGAGATGAGTAAATCCTCAGCTTCGATAGGATCTCCAAGCAAACGAAAAGCCTTGGATTTCGTTACAGATCCTGATGCTGAAGGCACTAAAACATGGGAAAAAACACAAATTGACTACTTGAAAAGAGTTATCTTGGTTTTGGATGCCAAATGCAAGGTTAATAATAACATCTATGTCTTTATTAAAAATTTGTTGTGGATATAGGAAATTGATATGGTGAAACAAGAAAATGAGCTTCTGAAGGAAAATATGAAAAAGAACGAAGAAATCCAGCACGATCTTCGACTATCAATCGAAGAGACAGCGAAAGAGCTCAAGCTTGAGAACGACGCGAATCTAAAACAGATACAAGGGCTTGTAGACGAGCGAACAGGTTGGATCGAAAAATTAAAGGATATGAATTCAAAGTAATCTTAATCAAAGAGAATCCCCCACTAAATTTGCTTTTTTAGATATGAGGAATTGGCTGCTGCTTACAAAAAATTAGAGGTTCAGAAGGCTAAAGCCGAGCAAGATCTTCAAGATTCACAAAACGAGTCAAAACGTCGCGCGTACGATATCAAGTTCTGGCTCTAATATCTAACTGTCCTTAGTGAAACTCAAAATTATTTAAACGCAGTCCAATCGAAGCTCTTAGAAAGCGAAAAGCAACGAAACGCACAGATTGCTGCTGCTTTGAAAAAATTCGAAGAAGCTGCACAACATGCTGATGAATCAAAAAGCGCCATTGATAACGTGTTAAAAGAGAATGAAAGGCTCAATTTGGAGCTCGCTGAGGCACAACTCAAGCTTGCTCAAGAAAAGAAAGCCAATTTTGAACTCACCCAAGAAATAGCGGTCCTAAAACAAAAGCTTCAGTATTCCAGCGGTGTCCAACAGCTCTTAGATGTACAAAAAGCACAGCGTGAAGAGCTCCTTGAAGAAGTTCGAGAAGCGCATAACCACGCTAATGGTCTGAATAAATTAATCGATGACCTCAGATCCCAGCTTCTCTCAAGCAGTAGACAAAAAGATATAATGGAAAAAGCTCACGCAGACGAGATTGCGCTTCTCAATAAAAAAATTAATCATAGTGAAGAGAGAATTCAAGGGATGACCGCAGAAGCTAACCTTTACCTCAAGACCATCGCTGATTTAAAGGGAAAAATTTCTGTTATGGAGCAGTTCTTATGCACGAAAGAGGACATCAGCAGGCAGCTTGATCAGACGAAGCAAAGAGTAATAATCCTATCTTAGAAGTTAATTCATTGGGTTTAAATTAGCTCGCGAAAGCTTTAGCAGATCGTGACCAAGCGCTTGAAAATACGCAAAAGGTTACCCTCAGTCATCAAACACTACAAGACGAATATTTAGATATAACCCGAACAATGAAAGACTTGCAGTTCCAAATAAAGGAAAGGGATGACTATATCGTGAACCTAAAGAGAGTTATTTTAGAAGTGAAAGAAGGAGATCCGCTTTATTTGCCTGTCAAGGATGATCCAGTCGATAATGCGTTGGCAGAATATATTAATCATTTGGCGGATCCTGGCAGAGTGAAAGTGCTGTTTGTTCGTGAATCTTCAGGAGTGTATCAGTTTGGAAGTAAGAAATTGTACATCAAGTGCGAGGGAGACAAAATTTTAAGTAACGTTGCCTATTGTAGAAATAGCAATTAATAATAACAATTTAGTTCGTGTTGGTGGAGGGTTCATTAATATCGAAGATTTCCTAGAGCAGAATGTACCTGAAGAATTGAAGAAACTGTCGAACAAAGGTATTATCAATAATAAAATTCATCGTGGTGCTAATAGATACCAAAGATCCTGTTAAGATGCTCCAGAAGAATATGCAGCTTCATAAGACGATCGCAGGACGCATGGTTAATCAGTTCCAGAAGACAACTACCACGGCCTATACGTATAAAACGATGCCTTTAGGGAAAAATCCAGATCCAAAGTAATGATGAATAGAGTTTTAAGAGACAGTTTTGACTTTTCGCTCAGAAATGTTTTATTTTTTTGTAAATGCAGAGTACTACCTGTTATTCTTAGTCATTCTCAGTTCATAGAGTTGATGCAATGTTAGATATTAGTTGATTAATAAAGTCCCATTAGTTATTTTTCCTACTTTACTTGACAAGGGTAAAATAATGAAATTGTGGTAGTTAGTTTCGAAGGTGAAAGGAGCTTATTGAGGTGACTTAGTAGCTAATTTATAATGACTTATTGACATATTTACAACTCATATACACGAAGAAAGAAATAAAATCTTGATTAATCCACAAACGACTTGGAACCGACAAATAATAATACTAATAAATATAAAGTCTTATAGAAAGAAATTGCAGGTAGCTAAATGAAATACCAAAAAAAAAAAGGATGTCCAAAGTGTTCTGATATATTTGAAACTTCATGTTCCGTTTAGCAAAAAAAGTTTCACGAAGATTGAAATTTATTGCTCAGACTTGTACATCCTGGAACACTTGCTGAAATTTGTAAAAATGTTTTGCCGGAGTTGACGACCTTTGAATGGCAGCCTTGTCCAGAAAGTATCTTTCTTCTTGCGATCCTGATCGAAGGAAACTAATATCATTTGGTATAGGATTTGAGCTTCTCTCGGGGATAACTGTAAGAGAATAGTTTGGAAACATCGGATGCTGAACTTGGCTCTCGCTTAGGAGATCGAATTCATTGAAATCGCTTAAAAACTCAATCATGTTTATTTTTCTTGGAGTTGGACTCAAAATTGGTGATTCATGTGAATGGATTTCGCTCATCTTGATTAGTCATGCTGTTTCTGATATGTTGGCCGACTTTTTTTTTCCTGCTGAAAAAATTGATTGTTAACTGGTTCGCGTTGGTAATAAATCAATTTATTGAGCAATCCTTAATGGATCAATAAATTTTTTCAACTAAAAAGCAAATTCGAATGGATGTGATGGAATGAATTTTTGATCAGCTGCCAAATTTTCAATTCCAGTTTAAAGTTCGAATCAGCAACTGGTTAAGATTTTGGTGCAATTTAAAAAGGGTACTTTGCTTATCCCATTGTTGTCGAAGCATTCAGCCTCCTGAAGAGTGAAAAAATGAATTCACTCACAGTCGTTTCACCCATTTCCACTGAGAAATCAGCAGTTCTCTTGGTGATTAAGAGCTTTTAAGCTCTTGTTAATTATTTTAACAAAAATTAGAATCTCATTCGGTGACGTCTTTTCAAAATGCGTCAGCCATTCCGAAAAATTAAAAAAGTATAGAAAATATTCTGAAAAACATGTTTGCTCCGCTAAAAGGAGTAACCTTTAAGCCAATCAATATCCTCTTCCAGCTGGATGTCCCTTTGTGATCATATAAATATGTGGTCTAGTATTTGATCTGTAATTCTGCCTGTTTTTTCGAAAAAACAAGTTTTCTCTACAAAGTCAATAAATTTGAGCACCAAGAGCTTTTTTGAGAGTACACTGGCAAAAAATTGAGAACCGGTTAAACCAGTAGTTAAATGGCAATAAGATGGAAATGAACGAATCAGCTCTGCATGCACCTCTCAACCATAATAAACCTGAGAAAAAGGAGTTTTTGATATCCATAATAAAGCAGCTAACAGTAATTCTAAGATGAAATATACTTGTATTAGATTTGAATATAACCTCAAAAGGATTATGATTTTTTCAACTCGAAGCCGCTGCTACCAAGCAGGCAAAACTGAAATTCCAAATCTTTATTTTCCCCCCACTTTGTGAAAACCCTAAAGAAGGGATATTATAGAAATCCACAAAAACAGTAAGCTCCCAAACAAAAAAATAACAAAGGGACATAACTCTCTCTGCGTTAATAAAAAATTCTCATTCTATTTCCCAGCTCTTTTGAACGTCTTGGTAAGTGCACCATAACTTCGAGCACTATTCAAGTACTCACTCCCTAATCCTTGCTTCTTTCTGAAAACAGTAGTATCATTCCTGAACAAAAACTGATAGTTAGGATTAGGGTTTGGACTCGTAACTCTCCCAATATGGTCAAAGGTGCTTATCGGAGCTTTTCTGCGGGCAGCATTTGGATTAGCTTCCATCTGTCCTTGCAACGTTTTGGGATCTTTTTTGAGAGTATAACTCAAAAAATCGTAGTTGAGACTCGAAGAATTTATTATCGATTGCTCTCGCCTACGATTCAGGTCAGGATCCATTGAGATTTTGGAGGGAATGCCAAATTCGTACGTTTTTGTTGATCGCATGGTGTCAAGAACATTTTCGAAAGGAGTTGTGTTTCTCACTGGTTGAATGTCAACGAGTTTAAAGTTGTCTTTCTGTTTCTCAAGCAGAGCCTCGCGTCTTTTTTGGTTTATCTGAAAGAGATCGCCTGTTCTCTCGGTACGAGTGAACGGCTGAGTAGAACCCGAGAAAAATTTATTTGGAGCGCCGCTTATAATGTTGTATTCTCGTTGAACCATATTCGAGTTGGTTTTGAGCATGTCTCCTTGAGCAATAGCTGCGTATCTATTTTGTTATACTTAGTCTTTGTCAGAATAAAACTTATTTTGTACAGTTACTTTTGTGTATTTTCTTTCAACACCAGTGGTAATAGAATTTATGTAAAAGATATTATGGGATCGCTGGAGAAAGTGACTTGAAAAAGGAATTGATTTGCTTATATTGCATTGGCTTCAATATATATATTTATTTACCTAAAGAAGGTTAACTTTAATGGTTGATAGTATTCATTAAAGCTTTTCATCTGATTTGGTTAAGGCATTACTAAATTTGTTGCTGGATGAAAATATAGCAGCACAATCGCGCTTGTTCAGGTGAAAGCGTGTTTGCTGGTCCTTACTATAATAGCTTTTTTTCTCAAAAATTCGATGAGAAAAAAGATATCTTCTTCTAAATCATGTCTCAACGCAGAAAAAGCTTTCACTTTTGAATTTTTTAAACCAAAATCTAGTCTCTTCAACCTGATTAGAACGAGCTTAACATGTGCTGCTGTTTTGACCATATTCCTGTTTGGTTTTCTGACAACTGATTCTTTACTCCTTGAGCATTAAATTTAAACGAATAATTCTGTCAAGTATTGATTCGGCGATTGAGCTGATCAAAAATTTTCCTTAGAAAAAAAATGTTGATCTTTGCAGCATGCCCTTCCTTAGACTCTTTCTAATCTTCATCATTTCTTCTTTTCTCATTGAGTGCATTAAGTTTCTCTATTTGGCATATTAGAGCATTTATTCAACACCATCATTCCAGTGAGATTCGCTGAGATTGAACTGACAGAGCTGGTGTCCAAGAAGCTTCGGATTTCTCTCAAGCTGAAGAGTAATGGACATCGATTAAGCTTCAGGCTCGTGATGAGTAAAGTTTTCCTTTCAAAGAAAATAAATGAAATCGAATACATCCTACTGTTAAGTATTTTATTTAACAAAAATACGGTTCTACCACCTTGCATGAAATGAGATCCCAGTCTAAGCCTGAAGTGAAAAGCCCTTTCCAACACTCACAAAAGGTTACCGGGAAACTTGGGACCAATACTCACCACCTACAGCCTCGAGACATCAAAACTAGTTCAAATGTTGGTTACAATCTACACAAACGGAATAACTCAGAAGCCCAACCATCTAAAACTCAGCACTTTATGGGTCATAAGAGAGCATCAGAGCATTATGTTGACATTTCTCAGCAATATGTGCAACATCTCCAAAGACAACTCGGAGATGTCTCGAAGTAAGCACTGCTATAGATTTGTAATTGACTTCTCTTGACAGTAGGAGTCCGATGCCTTCCACTCGAGGATTAATTTCATCCGGGCAAAACTCGAGAGATAACAGCATTAACACCAGAGGTATACTATCTCTTCCTTTTCCTCTCTCTTGCAGCAGTTGTCTTCTATCATCATTTTATCTTGATGCGTTTAGACTCATTAACTTACATATTATATTTCAGCAGGAGTAGTCAGCCCAGAGTTGCAGAACAGAAAGGTTTCTAAGCCATCTCTCGACGTGAAGCAGAGCCCAAAAGCCACTAAGAAAGCAGTTACGCATCATAAAAAAACACCATCTACAGACTTAAGAGCACAAGAACTCACACGCTTACAGAAAAAGAATGGAAAGGACCTGCCGGCCTATTTCAAATTAAATCTCGGACTGCATCAAAATCAACCATCCACTAGCGCGAATAAGAAATTGTATTCTAATAACGTCAGTCCAGCGAGAACTTCTCAGAACAAAACGCCACCTCCGAAGCAGAAAATTGAAAGGCCAACAACAGCTTCATCAAAAGCGAGTACCCAATCGAAAGGAGGCGCAAAGATCCCTCAAAATGACTCTCGCAGACCATCATCCTCACGCGTGCAAAAGGAACAGCAGTATTCGAATCGTGGAGCGAAAAACAATGAGACAGGGCAATCAGCCTTGTATTCATATAGAGCGTCAAAAGAAGATATTTATGCTCCTGAACCAAAAGGAACGCCTCAAAATCATAACAACTCGAAACAGCCAGTGATTCCAAACTTTGAGAAACGGAAGCTAAGCCGACCTGGGACGGGTGATAGCTATCTGAAAGATTATATCAATAGATTTGACTTGTATTCAAAACGAGTTTCTAAAGAAAAAGTTAGCATGGCTCCAAATGAGAAAAAGAAAAACTCTCAGAACTATGTTGTCCCGACGATGGAGACGAACTCGTCGTCAATGGTGTACAACAACCCAACATTGCAATCAGTTTTGAGCAAGGTAAGCAAGTACGTTGGAAAACCGAAAACTGGAAGAGTGGATTTGCAAGAGAAGCAGAAGCAAAATGACACCGGTAAAAATTACACCATAAAGATGAACCCTCAAATGCTCTACCCGAGTCGCAATAATAGCCTAAACGATATTTCTAATTCGATGGGAGATGAGTCCGCTCGGTTGAATCTTCGAAGAGGCACGGATGCAGAGGTTTATGGACATATTGGTTCGAGAAAATCTTCATTCGGACATATTAGCAAAGGAAAAAATTCGTTGGCAGCTTCAAGGGATAACAGTCCTCGTGAGTCGTCACAGAAAGGAAACAAAGGATCTTCAGTTAGCATCAACGAGCTTAAAGAAATGTTGAGAGCGAATAAGAAACTCGTTGAGATAGTTGAGGCCGGTCCGAAATTTGTAGTGAATGAGTCACTCTTACATGAAGAGCGCAGAGCCAAGAGGCATCCGACTCTGGAGGACAACGACGACGATTTTGAGATGATTGAAGAGTCGATGAAGGTCTATAAAAACTTGAGAGGGGAGGACGTTTCTTCGTACTCCAACCAGAAAACGGACCACAAAACCCAGAACGCGTCTACAGAGGACGATTCAAAGAACTCCAACAGCATGATTAACAAGCGTCCTGTAAACAATCTTGTCGAGGTGAGCAAAGTGACTCGATGTTCAATCAATCTGCAGAATTCACCAAATACACAGGCCTCGCGTCCGTCTACCAGTAATCTCCACCTCATTACTTTGAATAAATTACTAATCTTTCATGATTTAATTTTATTAGAAGGCGATGATGAGAAACAGAACAAATCATCCCACAAGAAAGGTTCAAGGTCTGTGAACATAGCCAATCCCGTCGACCAAATGATGAATGGAGTCCAACTACCAATTAATCTGAATAATATAAGAAGAGAGCGGTTATTTACTCCAGAAATCTCCGAAAATACAAGCGCGAATATCAGTCTCATGAACGAAATCCAAGCGATTCGGCTGAGAGACCCCAACAAAGGAGACTCGAGGAGCACAACGCCAAACGGAAAATTCGATAAACCTCGAACGGAAGCCTTCAAAAACTCTCAGAACTTGCCGTCTTCAAAACCAGCCTCCCAAACTAACGTGACTCCGCAGTCCAGCGAAAAGAAGATAAAGATGGAAGAGTCAGATGATCAATATCTCCGCGAAAGACTGATAAAACTGCTTCAACATAATTTTAAAACTAAAGGAACCTGTCCGCCAACTTCATTGGACTACTATCGACTTGTCAAAATGATTGGAAAGGGAGCGTTTGGTAAGGTGTACCTTGCTGTGCACTTACTCACAGGCGAATACGTCGCAATGAAATCAATCGAAAAGCAATATATGAAAGACGAGGCCTCCAAACGAAAGATCTTCCAGGAGGTGCTTATATTAAAACGCTGTAGTCACAAAAATATTATCAGACTGCTCGAGGTCTTTGAGAACAAGAAATATTTGTTTATAGTTCAAGAATATGCTGCGCAAGGCGATTTACTGGCATATGTTAAAGAGAAGGGTAAACTCACCGAAAGTGAGGCAAAAGGCATCTTTAAGCAGATAATCCACGGCGTGCAACATTGCCATCAGCAGGCGATCCTGCATCGTGATATAAAACTTGATAATATACTCATTGACACAAACATGGTGGTGAAAATCTGCGATTTTGGCGTGAGTCGGTTCGTTAAAAAGGGCCAATTGATAAACGAGCAATGCGGAACACCGGCCTATATCGCGCCTGAAATCATTAAAGACAAAGGCTATGAAGGCTGTTTCGCTGATCTCTGGAGCATGGGAGTTTTACTTTACGCGATGATCACGGGCACGGTTCCGTTCAGAGCCGGAAACCTCGAAGAATTGCATTACGCAATCATAGAAGGGACATATACTTGTCCCAGCTACCTTTCAGAGGAAGCAAAGGACTTAATTAGCAAGTTTTTGAGAGTGAACCCTTACACTCGTATAGACATTAACGAAGCCGATAAGCACCCATGGTTTAATCCTAATCGACTTGAAGATGGGCGGTCGAAATCGATAGTCGCGAGCACAAAAACAACTGCGTCGAGCACTCAAGAATATAGACTAGATAGGAAGCGACAAACCGTTCCAGACGTGGGAGCGGCGCTTGTAGATGAAGCTTATAATCCAGAGAATTCGAAGGTGATAAATGAAACGGTATTAAAGATGGTTGAAGGGTTGGGATACCCACGAGATTACATTATTCAGTCAGTGCAAAATAATAGCTGTAATCATGCCTCAGCTTGCTTTTTCTTACTCTTGAAAAAACACCAACTACTTAGCATTTAGCTCAACTGTTGTAAAGGAATAGAAAAATTGTATTTTAAAATTTTCTTGCCTTTTTGCATCTATTTCTTTACTTCGTTGCTTCATTTTTTCAGGCTAAGGTCTTTTCCCGTAAGCCTTGCTACCCTGTGATAAATGATAAGCTTTATATAGCTCTTTGGGTATTATGAAACTTTCTTTTTGAGGCATGTAGCTAGAGCGGACTTCTCTTACGAAGATTAATTAATTTTGCATTTTGTGTGCGTGTGTGCTCACCAATGAGTTAAACTATTAGCAGCGCTTATTTGAAATAAATAAAGTGGTGCATCAGATCTGACACTAGTAAGACTCATCTAGTTCAAAGTAACTGCAAAAGAATGAACATGATGTCTAGATCCATACAGAGTCTCGGAAGAACAGCTAACCAATGTATGAGATATGCGTAATTGTGCTAATGGGTTTTTAAACAACTAGTTGATGACGAATTTGGGAGAGCGGACATGAAAAAGGTGCCACTTTACCCATTATGAATTCTGAGAATATCATATAGGCTCTGGAACATTGGGACAGATGCAGTTTGAGGAAGTTTGAACCGAATGGGCGGTCGAAACCGCTGGATATAAACTTCAATAGAAAAGAATTAGGGAAATACAGCATCGGGTTTCAGTTATATTTCAAGTTTATGAAATGGCTTGCATTCTTTTTCTTCATTGCATGTTTTCCTGGGGGCTATTTGGCGTACTCGAATTTCATCAAACAGGAAGTAACTTTTCAGAGAGGTTTAAGCATTCAAATTTGCTTAGTCTACCGGAATGCAATCTCCTTTCGATTCGTTTACTCTTGGAAATCAGCCTGATTACTCAAATCTAACTACTGTGCTGGCGACTCAAGGCTATGAAGCATGGAGACAGGAAATTGTAATACTGATGGTTTTACGAAATGGTTTTAATTAGTATTGCTGCAGGAAAAAGTAAACATGGAGCTTATGATACAACAGTACACCGATCTCGGAATCAGTTTCTTGTTATTTCTTTTTATGTCGCTCTATCGCCGCAGTTCTACTAAAGAGAAAGACGTGAGAATTGACTCTCTTTGCAATAGCAATATAATGCGATGATTGTTAGGAAATCGACGCCAATAATTGCAACGTATCTGATTATGCCATTGAAGTAAGTGGCATTCCAAGGTAAGGTTAAGATAGTTGATATGTTCTAACATATCTACACAGCAAAGAAGCAAAGGAAATCGAAGTAGCTACTCATTTTGGACTGCTTTTTGGGTCTGTGTTACAATGCAAGTTCGCTCATAACTATGATGGTACCATGCCCTATTTTGGAGACATTGCTCGATTGATAAATAAAAAAAAGAGACATGAAGCAAGGGTACTGCTATTGCTGTTAACAAATAAATTAGAACAATCACATAGGTTCAAGCTGGCTTATCAAAAAACAAAAGAAAAATTCTATACTTCGAGCATCGTATTGCCGAACTGAAGAAATACACCGCAAATAAGTTAAAACGGAGATTTGGAGAGAGAATTATGACGGTAAGAAATATGAATCAATTAAACGTGCTATCATATGTCATTGTAGCATTCAGACTACCCTGCAGTTAAAGCATTCATCATTTTCGACAGTGCAAAGTCTCAGCACCAGGCCTTACATGTCTACCAAAAACACCAATCAGTGTCACTTTGTAAAGCTCTCTTTTGCTGCAAAAGGAACGCATTGCCTCAAAAACTAAAACTATTTGGAAAATATAACCTCAAGTAACCTTTCTTTTGACCCGAGGGTCTCTAATTGACTCTTCAGGGTAAAGCAGGCAGACGAGCCTTCGAATATTAAATGGGAGAATCAGGATACAACAACTTGTGAAGCAATTATGAGATTCCTTACAGTGTATCTAGTTGTCATATTCTGCTTGGTGTTCACGTTCGCATTCATCCTTGCCTCGAACGTGCTGAGTTATAGCGTAAAAAAAACAAACACTCATTTTTGGTGACACAAACTGGGAACGTTGTTAGGCTCAATTGGGGGCAGCTTGCTCAAGTGACGGAACGACAGCAAGAGCGGGTTTTCAGATCTTCAGCTCTTCGAATGAAGACAACTGTTACTGCTCAGGTCTTTCATACGTGCAAATACTAGAATCGGAGTCTGACCTAACAAGATGCACTTCCTATCTGAAAGCACGAGCTTTTCAGATCGCAATGACTGTTGCCAGCGGTCTCTGCATCGCTATTATCAACTCAATTATCAAGCAGATCTTCATCGCCCTGGCACGGTTCCAGCGGTATGACACCCTCAGCAGAGAATCCGGAGCAACAATGATAAAATATTTTTTCTCCCTGTTTTTAAATACAGCAATTATTCCCGTCCTCGCTAACTCAAACATTTACGGCTTCCAGGTCTCGAAGTCGCTTGTTGAATTGATTATCAACGATACCACTGGCCTGTAACAAAGAAACTTTTTTCCTTTGTAATGATTTATTTATCTTGGAAATAGAGTGGCAAGTACCTACCCTAGCGACTTTGATCGAAGTTGGTACTCGCAAGTTGGATCTAAAATCATGATATCGATGATAATTGCAATCTTTTCGCCTCACATAATCAACCTCTTTCTGATTCCTTGTAAAAGGTGTCGGATGAGACAAAAAGCTCAAAAGAAGACATTCCAAAGGGACATGAACAAGGTGCTTACCCCACCCGAATTCAAGATCAGCTTCTCCTATGCCATTGCGATGAACATTATGTTTGTTTCCTTGACATTTAGCTCTGGGATGCCTTTCCTCTATGGTTCTGGATTTTTTTCACTGATTACGATCTACTATTCAGAAAAATATATTGGTAATCACTGAACTACCATTGACATGACATTCTCTATCGCAGTCGCAAGATTCTGTAGGAAACCTCCAGGTTATGACAGTGTGCAGAACGATTTGATAATAAAATCGATGCCTTTCGCCCTTTTACTACATTGCAGCGTTGCTGTCTGGATATACGGCTGTGGTGAAATATTCCCTTATGTAACTTGCCTCTCCTGCTGCTGCTAACTTAATCTGTAGGACCCAAGCAGTGTTATCTGGGGCAGTGTGCCTGATGGTAACTATGGCTTTCTCACAAGAGTATGTTCCCCTTCCAGTTTTTCCTTCGTTAAATGAACACGAAAACCTTACAATAGATTGAACGCAGTTTCCCCCACACCGTTTTAGCAGCTCTTTCGTTAGTGACAATCATCATTGATAACTTTTTATCCCCAATATTTTCTGCATTCTCCTCTCAAGCAGAAAGAGATTTTCAAGTTAAATTAGAGCAAAAAAAGTTTGGCACCTTTAGACAAGGTAAATTTTCACTTGATGAAATCGAATGAATTAAATTCCAATAGAATATGGAAGACTCACTCAACTTGGTGTGGCAAGCTACAACATGAAAATGAATCCGGATTATCGAGATATTCTTGATGCTATGCAGCTCAATGTGGACGATGATAGTGATCTTGAAGATGGCGAGGAAGAGGTCTCTCAAAACCAGACGACCCACAATATGACAGCTCAAAGACTCTTAATTGACAACAATACATCCCGACTTCCCCAAACTGATATAGTACCGGCTTTTACAGGAAGTAGCCATACTGGGGTAGTCATCGGAAATTCTCCACTCATCCATCATCACTCAAATCTTCCACCCATCAATCGCTCGAATCTTCCACCTATCAATCGCTCGGAACTTCCGCCCATAAATCTCTTACATCCTCCTGCAAAGGTGGTGGATCCGATGGTAGAAATTTCAACGCATAAAGCAGATCAGACTGGGGACATTTCATTTCAAAAGTCGGAACCGAAAGAAGACCCTTTGTCTCGCAGACTG
>ENA-UOTX01001371-UOTX01001371.1-compost-metagenome-genome-assembly--contig:-NODE-1371-length-18660-cov-9.123661_pt1 | contig 18660 bp, 5 predicted proteins | sample MGYA00238143_ERZ746982 | MGnify/ENA primary metagenome ERZ746982 (study PRJEB28758, sample SAMN06268862) | compost metagenome | isolation source: single cell | place: USA: California, Emeryville, Joint... | reverse complement strand
CCCGAGAGCAGCGAGGTTGTATTTGAGAATTCTAAGCGTGCAGAGGAATGAGCATTGGTCAGCGTGCTCTTCATCCGTTGGGTACTCCTCGCTCTTTGAGGCGAAGAAACTGGGGCTGTATGTATCAACGAATTCCTCGAGGTATTTGAAGGTCTTATCGATGAGATGGATACAGTAAGGCTTTCTAATGTTTCCGACGAGATCCGTTGACTCAGAGAAATCGAGACTGGCGTATCTCTCAGAAAGTCTGGCGATATTTACGAGGATAAATAGTTGAGATGAATTGTTTTGGAGATCAGAAGTTAGCTTCTCGCCAGCGCCAACAGCGTCCGATTGCTGCTTTTCAGTTGAGATTTGAAGTCCGAGGGACATCAACAGCTGGAGTTCCTCCTTGTTGTGTTCGTGTTGTTCTCTTTTAAGGTTGATCTCGTTCAAATTTGTCTGAAGTCCTGAGATATCTTCCTCGACCATTTCAATAATTTTCGAATTTTCATAAGGTCGGAACAGATCGCTTTCTTCAGGGTAGGTGAAACCCTCAGGGATACTAGCGTTCTTCAAGCACGAGATCGTATCGAAGGTTTTTTTGTTATCGTTGACGCTCCAGACTTTGTTGTTGTAGATATCGTAGCAAATCGTTGAGAAGTGGTTTGCAACGGCGTTGTTATTTGCCTTAATGAATTTTCCATCTTCAAGGCTGAAATATTTATATTTCTTCTCATTAGGGACCTCATCACAGCCCTGAGGCATTCCGATAACCAACTGCGAGCCGTTTGTCGTGAAACTACACATGTCAAGCGCCTTGATAGAGATCGGTGCGACTGCAGTTTTTTGATCAGGAGCCTTTGGCATCCATAGTTCAACGCTTCTCACGTGGTCAAAATCAAGCAGAGGGTCATAGATGTCCACTCCGTATCTCGCTACCTTCTGCTGCTCTTGAGTCTCACCTTCATCTTCATCGTCTGAGTCAGCGCCGCCGGCTCTTCCAGCTCTGGTATCGACAGCCCATTGAGAAATAATGTAGACGAATCGTCCTTCTGTGAACATAGGAGATCTTTGGGCAGGTCGCATGAGTCTGATATCTCTCTTAGTTTGTGCTGTCGTCTTTGGCTGGACTGTCTTTGTTGGAGATTTAGCATCCTCCTTTGTATTCGCGCTCTTTGCGGATGGCTTCTGGTTTCCAGTGGCAGTGCTCTCTTGTTTCTGCCCATTGAGTTTACTCTCTGCATCAGCGGAATGAACTGGGAACTCGATCTCAGGGTTGGTCATTTCAGCGAAAAGACTGTTCGGAGCGAAGGTATCGAAGTGGATTGGCTTGCCGGTCTCCTCAAGAGTCTCAGGGTCTAACTCGATGATCGGAGCTGGTGCAATTTTCGCGGATCTGTAGTATAATTTGCCTAAAACGTAGGCGATTGAGCCTCTTTCTTTGAGTCTGTAATCTCTCTTCTGCTTGTAAATTTTGCCAAACATAGTGAACCCGTAGCCTGTACCGATCTTCAAAAGACCTTCGACCTCGCTGTGGATGTACAAGAATTTCCCATCGGTTGTAATACTGACGTTAGGGCTTTTCTCCGACGTAGGAGCGTCGGGCTTCACATTCGATTGGAAGTAGATTTTCGTGAAACTGTGAACTCGATTCTCGAAATCGATGCTCGCTTTAGGGTTCTCGAGCTTCAGAAGCTTCAATTCATGTGAAAGGTCGACATCAAGCTTCAATCTTTGAAGTAAAGACACAACGGAAAGTAAGTTAGGCAGTGAGCCTCGGAGAAGGCCAAGGGAGAAAAGGACTTTAAGCGCCTTGCATTTGCTTGGAAGGCTGGTTTTTTCCGAAAGGATAACCTCTTCGAGGTAGTCAGATACGTTGTGTAGACTGCGATCAAGTACAACGTCGATTTGTTTGTTACCCCAAAGACTCAATGGCTTGACTTCCGCAAAGAGATCGATCAAGAAATCAAGCGTCTCATCCTTCAGTTTCGAGTTATGTTCGGAAGCCTCCTTCAAGAGCGAGATGATGAGATGGACTCCGGATCTGATACCGACCTCTGCGGCCTTTGGAAGGTCAAACTTGGCCGACCGTTTCAGAATATTAACGATATTCTGGTCCTTCTTCTTGCTTTTCTGGAGCATGCTGAAAATTTGTGTGATAAGAAGAAATTTTTCGTTCTGACGGTCTCTAAATTGCGTGACTGCTGCAGGAGAGTAGGAGGTTTGGACCTCATCGAAGAATGATGGATTGAGTAAGTCAGGAGAGACGGATTTAGGAAGCATGCCGACCAATAGCTTCTCCTTGTTCTCTTGATTATTGATGTTTTCGAGTACTTGATCGAGATTCGCGGTGACTTGCACGTTGCTCCAATCAAACATTTGATTGTAATCTTTTGCTTTTTCAGGTGCGAGGTTAACCCAGCGATCGTGAAGGTACTGAGCATGATTTAGTAGCTCAGGACTACTGAAATGTTGTAAATAGCCAGTTGGATCGTCCTTGGTGCTAAGGAAATCTTTGATGACTGCGTTTCCCATTTTACCAAATGGATCTTATCTTCGGTAAATCAAAATTATTATAAGTTGATGCACCGATGCTATATCCGCTTTTATAAATAAACTGAATCAACTAATTTTGCTTCTGATGAAGATTTCAATTAGCTCAGAAATTCACATTTTTAATAAAAAACACTGCATTTATGAACAATTAACAGAGAAGGGAGTAGGTAGCTTCGAAACTCAGCGTTCTAGATGCGATTAGTTTTACATAAGATGTGCTTTGTAAGGAGTCATTGCATTTTTGAAATTGATATTTGAAGAGCGGTCCTACAGATTAAGAAGTCGCAGCAATCTCTTGTGTTAACTTTATTTCGCTGACGATCAAATTTCTGAGATTATGGCCTCATATATGATCGGTTATTACGGAGGATTTCCTGATCTTATCAGCCATCATCAGATAATAGCTAGCAATGAATTTTTGAAAGGGGTTCTGAAATCTCTCGAATTGGTCTCAATGTGAAGGGTTCAATAAATAGGGTAGTTAAAGTTGAATATTCAGTCTCATATTCCAATAGATAATCAGCTCAAGATCTTTGGACCGTCTCATAATAAAATTTCTGATAGATAATATCGAACAGAAAGATTCCAACGAAATGAGCAAATCAAATTTAGTTGAGATATTCAGTTTCGTAGTTAGAGTTTCGAGACATTTAGGATGTCTTTGGGCTTGCTAGCTGAATTCTTGAAAAGAATTCCCAGATGAAATTGAGATACGACTCTGAGGAGGAGGAAGAAGTAATTAGTTTCAAGGTAGGGAAGCCTGAAGCAAAAAGTTTATTAGTGAGGCGGAGCTCTCAAATTATAACATTTTCGTTCTTTTTGAGCAGAAAAGTATCGAGTCGCACGTCATTGAGGAAAAAACGAACGTTTCTTTTTCGTAACAACAAAACAAACAGGTTTTACGCTTCTTATTTCAGTTTGAAACTCACGGACCGACACGCTAGCAGTATCTCGTCGTGACTCGGGCTATTCTCTTTGAATAGTGAAGTAGTCATCTAAGGATTTTACGAAAAACCTGAAAAAGGCATTGTAAGATTTAATCATCAAAAATAAACGTTCACTTTTTGGATATTCTGCTTGTAAAATTAAATCAACTCGGAACTTGACTTCCCAATATAGAAAAAAGATGCCTAGCTTTCGATGCTATTCAGAGTTAACTATCAAGAAATGAAAATCACAATTGCGCTATTCAACCCTCTTCTTCGATGACAACAAAGATTTCCACGCAGAGGAGCTTAAGCAAATATACAATGCCGTCTGAGTTTCTACAATGTATTGAAGAAATATTCCATAAAACTGACACCTGTCCAAAATCTATGATTATCAGTTGCCCTCAACTTTATTTCACATAAGGAGCAATTCGCTTTAGCAGTGAAAAAAGAAAAATATACGCTATCTCAACAAACCAAAAAAAAGAGCAAAATATCAAAACTATATTTATTTTTCATGACTAATTAAAGTTTAGATATCGGCAAACCAATCTAATTCATATTTTCAAACCCTTTATTCGCACATTCTAAGAAATCTTCAATTATTTTGATAGCTTTCATTTCATCATGATCCATGATATTATGCGGACCATCGTAATAGAAGCTCATCCTTACAGGTTTTTTCGTATTTAGTTTTCCTTGTAAAGAAACTGGGCCCAAACTCTCTTTGGTCCTCAACGCCAAACCTAACTCATGGTATTCTCCAGGCTCCATAAGCATCTGATCGATCATCTCCGCAGGAACAAAAACGCTTTTATCCGACTGAACAGCGAACATCGGATACCTCATTCGTCTCAGCTGTAGTGTGATATCCTCTATACTCTCAAGCCCTTTTAATAAAAACTGCCTTCCTGGTATCGTTATCTTATTCAAGGCCATCTTCCTCTGTAGCTTTGAAGCATCAAGCGATTTCCCACTGCAAAGCACTGAGTAATAATCAAAAGGGAGCTTGCTTCCTTCGCGAGGTATTTCCAAAAACACCTCTGTCATCCTTTCAAATGCCTCTTTCCCAGATGCAGATAAGTAGGTAAATCCATTAAACATAAGCAAGCCTTTAACACTCTGGATACTGCTCTCAGAGGTCCCAAGCAAATTCGCTAAGATATTTGCTCCGTAGCCAAAACCGATGAAGAACAAGTCTTCTTTCATGAAATTTATCGCTTTCTGCTCTTCGAGGTAGTTGAGAAGTGTGTCAACAACAGAGGACATCTCCGAGCTGCGGTAAAGGTCTTGCTCGTTGTACTTGGTGTAGTCCTGACCAGGGATGTTGAATAGCACGATCTTCATATCGACTTTATCAAGAAGGAAGTGGTTATAGAGTTCGATGTATTCAATAAAGCTGTCAAACACGTCATGGAGGATGATTAGCGTCTTAGGCCTCGGAGGGTTTAGCAAGTCCTGCTTTTGAGGATCGCGTTCTAATGACTTTAGGACAAGATAAGGCACTCCTACCTCGTAATCATAAATAAAGAACTTGATTTCGGTTTCATTGGAGCATTTCGGCATCGGTAGTTTCGCTGTTTCACAATAACTATCCAGCGGAATGGCGAATAGATCTGTAGGAAACTTATCCATTGTAAGCGGCTTGCTAGGCGTCGTTATCCGGTGAGACGGCAGGACGCGAAGATGCATGAATTTTCTGAATTTGTGGTAGGTAGACACGATCTTCGTGTTGATTAATACCGCTTTTTGGATCTTGTTCACTTGAGAGAAAGTGTCAAACGATTTTTGTCTGTGATCTATCTTATGCTTTCTCTCTCTTGGTTTGATCTGTTCAATGTTTTGACGGGCTTCTTGGTTCGTTGGCGTAGAGGGTTTGGTGCTAGGGACAACACTCGACCTCGCACCCTTTCCAAAACTTTCATGTATTTTTGATTCTTCTGGCGTGCGAACGAGGACCTCAGGGGTCTCTCTCAGGCTTTGCATAGAGCCAGCTGCTGATGGAGAACGAGCCGATTTAAATTGGTTTGCACCCGCTGTATTGAACATCGAAAACAGGTTTGTTCGTCTCAGCGTAGTAGAGGATTGGGGTTCTCTGGACTTTTCAGGCTCTATGAGCTGCAGCGGTTCTGGGTTTTCGTTTTTTGTGTATACCATCAGTCCTAATGACATCCTGCTTCCATGAGAAATCTGTGAAGCTCTGCTTTTCAGCTCTGAGATATTTCCTCTTCCTATGGGCTTATCAAACCCAAAGCTCTTGCTTTCAGATGCCTTACTGCTCATGGCTTTATTCGCAAACGAGCGTTTCTTGGCAGCTCCCTCCAATTTTGCAATTCCAGAATGGATGTTATAGTCCAGCACAGAAAATATTTTCTCGAGGTTCAGGCTTGCGATCGACGAGGCTCGTTTTGAGCTCCTTTCCTTGCTTATTTTCTGCATGTGAGTCTCCTGATTGGGTTTATTCGGCTTAGTGTCTGAGACTTGAGGGAATTGGAAGGCCTTGATAACCTTGCTGTGTCTTGCCGAAGGCGCCTGGAAATCGCGTGAGCACGTCACAGGTTTTGGTATGCTCCCCGCACTCATTTTCCTGTGGAATTTCTTGTATTCCTCGAAGGACTCCTTCCTCTCTTTGAAATATTTGCTCATGATGCTATAGATCGTGAAGCACGTCTTGCAGACACCAAGGTTGCGATAGAGATTATCAAGATTCGAAAACTCCTTTTTACTGTTATCAAACTTCTTTTTGATGGTTTTGTTAATCGCAGCCTCGAGTTCCTCAGGTTCAATGCGCTCGAGGTTCTGCACCGACAGCGGATAAATCAAATTTTTAAGGAGCAGTTTCGCTGTTTGGGAAGTATACTCGCGACATTTTATTTTCAGAATCCTTGGGATCTGATAGGGAATGTGAATGAAATCCTCAAGCGGTTCTTTCTTGACGATGGTTATCTTTGTTTTCATCTTCTCAGGTATCTCATAAAGAGCTTTATCAACGCTTGCAAGGTAGAAATCACAGAAGTCGCCCTCGCACATCGGAATAATCATTTTCGAGAAAAGATGCGTTGACATTGGTCGTTTTCGTATAGCGGTGACAGCTTCTTGGCCTTCTTCCACATTAAGCACGTTTGGATCGTTGTAGTTGAAATTGTGCCGTTTAGGATCATGCACGAAATCTAGTTGGTACCGCTTTAGCGTTTCAAGGTCGATTTTCCCTTCATTAGCCTTGATATTGAGCGATAGTCTGTTTATCTCATACCCAGAGTTCTCGAGCAAATCGAACAGGAGCTCCTCGCATCCGATGAAAACGACTTGCTGACGAGTGTTCTCCAGGTACTTCAAGATCACTTTTCTCACGCGGATTTTATAGCTTCGCTCGATATACTGGATCAGCTCCTTACTCAGCGCTTCTAGTTTTTGGTTTATCGCAGCATCTACACTCTTATAATACCGCCGTGGTGTGAGCTTGTTAATGTTCCCTCTGCTTAACTCGTTCTCCAGCCTATACGCCGGGTATTGCTCAGCGCCAAACAGCTTCTCCAATATCGGGTTGCCTGGATCGCTGGAGAGATCCTCCAAGTGCTGGTTAAACACAAAATCAATATGTTTTCGCTCAAAAGTTGGATAACCGGGGCTTTTTTCCACTCTAGCCCATCTATCGGCGTTTGAAAGCGGTTGTTTGAGGCCAGTTTGCTCAGCAATGAAGAAAGTCTTTTTGAAAAACGAGAACGAGGGCAAGGTAGCACCCGTATCATTGCGGTAGTAGCAGTAATAAGTGTCTCGTGAGTAATCTGATTTATTCGATACATCCAATATCTCTTGAACCATATAGATTTGCGTGGGACGGTCTTCGAAAAGCCTTAATACCTCAATGCCACTTGCTAGAAACTTTTCTCCATCAGTGCATCTGACAAAATTTGTAACATTATGCGCAGCTTCTTCGTATCTGATTCGTTCGATTATCTGAATCGCGAAGGAGCATGCTTCGACCTCTTTTTTGAGCGGAGAAAACCTCCTAAAGATTTCGAGAGCGTTGAGGGAATTCGGTTTGCGCATAAGGATTGTCCTAGAGGGATCTTTATTTGAATTGAAAAGCCAATATTTCGGTGCTCCGTTAGAAATGATGATGGTTTCAGGGATCAGGACGGAGCATTTATGGTCTTTGCTGGCGAATAGGTCGAAAAAGCGGAGGGTTGAGGTGAGCCTCAAATAATTCTTATCCTTTTTATCGGTAAATAGGTCTTTGATGCCGGTGATATTCTCCATTAATTTCCTTACCGTTGTATATTTTGGAATGTAGCTCGAGATATTATTATTTAAAAAAGCGAAATATATTTACGAATAGCGTGTTGTTGTGTCATAATATGTAAAGTTAATGAAAAATACGCAGAGTGTAAGTGGAAAAAAATCCAGCTTCAAATGCAGATTATATTAGTAGCTCTCTGATCGTTTAAAAAGAAAAAATTCCTGTTGATAGAGAGATGTAACATCGAATTTATCTTGGGATTTGCAGATAGAAAGGGGCTTGGTATTTTGATATTTTAGAAAAAAAATTGAGAGATGAACGCTCTGAAACTGGAAGTGATAGTGGTAGGAAAAAAGTTGCTCGTGGAAAGTAATATTCATCGGGGTGTTGAATTAGCTGGTTTGAAGGAAAATTCATTCTCTTTTACTTGAATCTTGCGAGGGATATCTTGTAGACTTTAGGTTCAGGAGATTTGACTCGGGTTTCTAGGATTTGCTTGGGAATTGGTTTGGTTTGAGGTCTTGTTTTTGGGGCTCTGATTGAGATTGTAGCTGTGATTTGCCTGACGTTTCGCGTCAGAGTGTCAGGAATATTTTCATTTGCTATCCTTCTGACTTTGGTGTTTGCTGGAAGCTCAGTTTTCTGACCTGACGAAGCCTGGATTTATATAAAATTATTCGTTACACACATCTGGGAATAGTACTATTGATGAGAGGGAGCCCGCATGAAGAGAGCTCAGACGTTTAGAATCGGACTCGATCGTTTTCTTTTCCAGGCAGCTGGAAAAATAATCATTGTTAGGTTCTGCCCTCGTTCTCCGCGTTGTTCGGAAATTGGTTTGAGATTTTTCATAAAGGCGATCAGCTTGAAGTCCAACGAGATGGTTGATCCGGTCTACCTATATGTTACGATCGTCAAATTTCAAAGTTTCTCAATCTGTTACTTGAGAAAGCATATTCCCACGTTCTGTCTGAACTTCACTCAAAATACCTTTTGAGGTGTTGAGCTTGTCTTGCAGAGAGTCAATTCTCTGAGCTAAATTAAACATCTTTTCGCTTACTATTTGCTCGATTATCAAAAAATATTTTCACTTTGTTAAATACTTTGACACCGACGAGAGGTAGATAATTCTTGATCGGATTTGTCAATTGAATTTTCTCGGGCTGTCATCGAACCTGGCGAGCTTGAGTAAAATAACATCGAAAAATTATTCATGGGACTATGAATCGAGGTGTTATGGTTGGAAGCGTTGGTTTTCAAATAGTTTATGTGTTCCAATTGCGTGATAAATGATTTTTGAGGAATCGGACTATTGAGTGACTCGGTCCGTAAGAGAGTGGTTGCGCTTTGAACCTCTTGCAAATTCAAAGCGGCTGATTTGTGAGGATCAGCAAATAATTTTTCATCGAAACTGTAGTTTGGAAGTCTAGACCTTCTTTCACAGAAAAACTCTTTCATGCTCTCTTGCTGAAATCCGATCTTCTTTGCGCTTGCAATTGGAACCTTAATATTATCAAACATTTTTTATGTCCTTATATTTTTTAATTTAATTCTAACAGTCACACTATTTCTAATTGTTGTGGGAGATTAGTGCAGTTTTGATTCTCGATTACTGTTTGTTGAAAATTTTATTGCTAATCACCGAAGTTACGAGATGTCTGAGAAAGTTATCAGGCTGCCTTCAAAGACAAATTCTGCCTTAAAAGGTGAGGTCTCTGTCTTAATCAGTTTCATTGAAAATGAGCGGCTTCGGGTTGATATCTCAGTGTATGTCTGCCTAATACAATTAAGTTATCTTTTCTTATTTTCCTGTTGAGTTTGCTTGTGATGAGAATAAGAACCCCATCAGACAGCGGTTATTTACCTGACTCATTACTGTCATCTAGATGGAAGTATATTCAGTTTGGATAGTGTGTTTTATGTCTTTTATTTTCCATTGAAAATATGATGATTAAGTTACTGAACTCGAAAAGTTTCTCAATTCCCTCACAAACTTCTATCAGAGCGGCAAGACCTACATTTATTCTAGGTTCTCTTTCCTCAATACGATTCGAAATTCAGACACTTTCGCAGGAGAGTGTTTCATCAATATATTCATTCATTTTCATTGGGGTTTCATTTAAAGAAGAAATGTGTTTGCAACTTGTTTGCGAAATTTTGCTCACAAGCAGAATTGCAAATCCTTTTAAAGTGACAACTGATCGATCGTGCTCCCAAAGTCTCTCTTGATTCATCAAAATTCCATTAATATCAATTAAACCGGTTGAGAAACTCGATCCTTGAAGTTATTCCAGGCTCACAATTTTCATAATTCTTCTTGGAAGACCAAGTCTTGCCATTCAGATTTCGGTTTCTCACTCTTGTTGCACAAGACCCTCTCAATTCATTGAAAAACAATAAGGATCACAGGAAATGTGAGATATCTAAGCGGCAATCTCGAAATATCCGCTACACAACAGGAAAAACCACTTACTTTGCGCTTTTCCGTCAATAGTAGTATTAGAGCAGAGCGCTGTATGTTGTCGTTACAGAGACTTCGACGAATTGAACTTTCAAATCTCGAAATAAATTTTTTTTCGCGTTAATTCTACAATCAACCAAATTTCACGTAATTTCGATAACGACTACATTAGAGTCAAATCAAATGGGAAATCAGTTTCCCGAATTCGATAAACAATAACTTGAATGTTTTGAGATTTACGATTCTCTTTTTTAATATCCAGTTAACGATTAATGAGAAAATCGTCCAGAACCATCACTAAATTTTTTCTGGAGACTTAAGCCGTTCACTCTTGAAGGACCACCCTCAAAAACATGAGCTTCAGGCCCAACGTCTATTGAAATCGTCTTAGTTAACCCACCTTAAACCTCCTGCATCTATGATTTTACCCTCTGACTGACTACTTTGCAATCTGTTGAAATTTTCGACTCGTCAAAAAAAAAATCAACGGTTACAAAGTTTTCGAAAGGTAGGAAAGGCAATTTCTAGATAGGTTTCAGAAATTTCGCTGTCAAATCTCGAGGGTATAAATACTCGCTGCTATAAAGAAAAACATAAACGATTCCATCATTTCATTTTGACTCTAGTCTCTTTCCATTAAAAATCTCATGCAATATCTTAACACCAAAAGCACTCCTTTCGCTGTTTCGTACAACCATTCTGAGTCTGATCTCTCAGGCCATTCCGACGGATCTAACTCTCCGAAAGATATCGAAGCTGTGAACCCACTTAAAGGTCTACAGACTAAAGTTGCGCAAACGAGAAGACAGCAAATTGTGGCAAATAGGCGCAAGAACTTCCAAGAGAAAAAGAAAACTGAACTATGCAAAAACTATGTGCTTGGGACACCTTGTCCTTTGGGAACTCGCTGCTCTTTTGCTCATGGCGAAGAGGAGCTAAAGCCGAAACCGTTTAACAATTATAAAACTGTGAGATGCCGCCATTTTCATGAAAGAGGCTTCTGTCAATACGGACCGAGATGCCAGTTCTTGCATAACGACCGGAAAGGGCAAGTGCGAGAAGTGAAACCGCAGTACACCCAGTTGCTGAGGTTTATGAATGATACGTTCCTTCTTAAAATGAATGGATCGAATGGCGAAGATCATGTAGAGTTCAATGAGACTCTTATTGATTTTAGAAAGAGCTGCGTTGGGAAACTTGCAGTCTTCCAACATATCAGAGGCAATGAAGCGGATTGCCGCGAAGCTGTTACCACAACAAATGAACGCTTTTCTTGGGAATAAGCAATTAATCTAATAAATAATTCAATCTACTTTACACATAGGAGCGGATGAAGGATCATGGATCGAATATCTTACACCGCTGCAGGCTAATGAAGAATATACAAATAATTTCTAAATCAATTTTATTTGTTTTACTTGTTAATACGCAAATTCATGAACTATTGAATTACAGAGCAATTGAACTATCAGTTAACTAAAATCTTATTTCAAAAAAAACATCAGACTTCTCATCACTCCCGCTATGCAGATGTCGCCACCAGGAAACAGTTAGTTCGAAGAGACATGAATAATTGAATTTTTTTGTGATTTAGAAGGATTATTATGGTTAATGAATGTAACGTAATGTAAGTCTAAAATAAAAAAGACGACAAAAATAAGATCCAACAAAAAAATAACCTATGAGCTTTCTTTAGTAAACTAAAAAAAATTCACCACTTTACTGAATACTCCTACTTATCACGATTTGTATCCGCTGTTAAAGTATGCGTTTAGAAGAAAAAAGAATTCTTCGGAATAATCGGGTTATTTATGGTACTTAGCGCCGGCATTCTTCCAGCTGCGTTCGCAGTTGCTAAAAGCTTATTGAGCATATGGAGCTCCTGAACTCGCATGAGGTTATTTTGAAGTCCAAGTTGAGCTTGCAATGGAAAAGGTAACATTTGCTGAGCGACTTGCCTCGATGTTTGTTGGCTCATCACGTGCGCAAGGTTAGGTAGGCTTTGAGCAGTATTGAGCGGCAAGAAAGCCTTTTGGGCTTGCTGCAATTGGAACTGCAGAAGTGGATTTGGAGTTGGCATCGTTGTTTGCAGATTTCTGAGGAGTGGCTGAAGGATCGCCTTTTGTAACTCAGGATTAATCACCGGGATGGCTGGCTCAGCGAAAACTTTTCCTGTCTCTTTGTTCTCAACAGGAAAAGTCTGTTGGGACAATGGAGCTTCTAGTTCTACCTTGCAGCGAATCTCTGTCGTGAGTTTTTCAGGTTTTAGCTCATTCTGCTTCTGGAGTTGGGTTTCTCTCTCTGCTTGGAGTATTTTAACCTTTTTCCTTAGAGTCATCGGCTCAAGATCACCATGACAAGGCTTTTCTAATTTGGATTTTTTCTTCGGACGGCGCTGAGGCTCAGAAGTTCCTTCTGAGTGAGTGCCTTCAGAAGCAGCAGTCGTTGAGGTAACTTCACTCTGTTCGTTTTCTTTTTTTGTAGTCACTCTTACGATGTCCTTCTTAGTCGTCCTTCCTTCTCTGCGGTATATTTGACAAATCGATTTCGCCGTCGAGTAGTTGATCCCTAGCTTCCTTGCAGCCTACCGCAAACACCCCATGAGCCAATTGGCATAAATAACTAATATTACCGGCTTGATCTTCTTGCCTTGCTCGATGACTAACTTTATCAGTTTAAGTCTCTTTTCATTCGAGACGGAATGATATCTCGAGCGGTGTTTGGACGCTGGTCCTTCAAACTCTGAATCGCTCTCAATCTCAAAGGAATCCCCGAATTTGAGTACAGCTTTCTTTCTTAAGCTGCGTTTGGACTGGGGCTGAGCGACAGTTTCAGAAGACACATTTTGTGCTACTTCCGCTTCGTTAGATTCGTTGGGACCAGTGACTAGCAATCACATAGTGATGAGTAAAGGGGTTGAGGTAGGTTAAACTTACCATTAGTGATGAGTTGCTCGGACATTGCTCAATAGAACGACTGTTTGATAGTTTTGTCTTTTGAAATAATATATATAGTTTATTAAAATGAATCGCAATTTATAGGAAAGGACCATTCTGACTGCCAACCGATTTTATTGAGTATCAAAGAAACTTTTGGTTCTCCAAAAGATCTAGAAATTTCAAGTCCGTTTCGAAAATATCAGTCTCCAATTTCAGTGATTATTAAGGCAGATTTAAAATTGAAATGCTTGCTGAGAAGTTAAATTATTTAATACACTCTTCTGGAATTTTTGGGATAAAAAATCCGTTGAGGGAAAATTTTCCAGTTGCTTTGATGCGACCCAAACGATTCGAAAAAAGATCTCGAATCTCAAATCCCTGCTCCGATTTAAATATTTTATCAAAACCAGTGCGAAGAAATTACCTACGGATATTGTCTACAGGTGAAGCAATACCCACAACTTTGCTTGATATAGAGCCCCACGTTAGAGTTTAACGCTGAGTTATTGAAGATTCGCTCTCAGACATCCTGCAGTGAGGGTCTGAAGGATTTTTGTGTGGTTTAGAGGGATTGGAAGTTTGTAGCTTCCGTGGAATTTTGTGTAAAAATACAAAAATAGTATGATCAAACACTCAACGCTTGTAAAATAAACTATATTTATACGCGATCTCAAAAACAAACGAAAATTAAATTAGAATTTAATATTGAGACAGAGGTTGTCTGTGTATACCCATCTCCGCAGCCAGTAAATTGGCTGGAATCGATTCTCCGACCTAGTGAGCCCTTGTGGGATTTCTTTCAGAATGAACGTAATTGTTCAAGTTAGCCCTGGCTTTTGTAGATTCCCGTGTACTGTGAGAAGTAGTGGGTTAACCTACTGCACCAATTATCCTCGAGCTCTAAATCACAATACTTCAGAGTTATTGGAATCAACGACTCGCATAGTCAGTTTTATTCTTCTCGATTTACCAGAGTCTTAAATTGTCTTTTTAGGCTCTGTTCTTTCTTAAGTTAACAATAGCAATGATAGGAAACTATAGTAGCCTTAGAATGTATTGAATCGAGAAGATAATTGCGATGCTTTCTAGCTATTCTTGATTATTGGGATGAAGCATTTATTCTAACTACACTCATGTAGATAATAACAAGATGGAGAAGATACATTTTTTAGTATCAGGTAAGGTATGAAAGTTCATCCTGTCCCACTACAACACAAAAAGAGGAAAAACACGGCGAGACTGTTTCAAGAAGAATCACTTAATGGGATAGCTATTATTTCGATTTGTTACATGCAAGAGCTTGGAACTTCCTGTGTCCTGAAAGAATTTTTTTGAAATAGCGAATATTATTTAATCCTTATATCAATTTTAAATCGTGAATGTACCTTCAATTATTTTTCGTTGTTAATATTCGAGGAGCACAACTTGGAACCTTAAAATATAGAAAGCAATAGAAATTCTATGGACCAAAGAGGGAATCGTCTTTAATTTGCATGAGTTCTATCGTGTTTGCAGTTATTAGACTGAACATGTAGTTTAATGCTGTTTGCCCCAAATTGAAGAACATCCTTTAGATGTTGATTCCTTACGTCGTTCCTGGAGGACATTTTGAGGTTCTCATCCAAAAATCAACAATTCACTCTGAATTTATGAGAGGAGCTTAACTATTCGCGAGTTTCTGCTCAATAACTTGAGAACAGTTTAACCTTTAACACATGAAATTTTGAAGAATGAGAGTTTCGATTTTATTTTATTTTTTTTCTTAAGTCAGTGCCTTACTTCTATGCAGTATATACTGACTGCTCTGCTCAGCCTCAATATAAAGGTACACGAATTTTATGCAACAATCAACATAAATCGTTTCGATTTACTAAATAAATTAATGATATCCTTATGATGTGTGGAAATTATTTTGAACTAAAAAATGTCGAAAATCGTTCGAACATGATTTTAGGATGCGATTCTCGCGGTGAATAAGCTTGGTAATATCCTCTTCCACTTGACGACATCTGCCATCTCAAATTTTCAATGAGGGCCTCTACGATAGTATCCCCTTGAGAGTAGCATTCCAGGGTTCATGGATCAGAGCTGTATTGTAAAAATACTACAACATATTTAATGTGCAGTTAATCAACTCTTCAAAATATTATTATATTACAAGTTTGGAACGAAAATCCTTATAAAGAGAACACTTTGCGCGAATTCAAGCGACGTTGGTATTAACTGATAGGACAGATGACTTGACAATAGCCATTTCCCCTCCGATTTAGAATGCCATTGTTCCTTTTTTCAGATTTGGAGTACAAATTTGCATGTTTGCGATATATTTAATAGGCAAGGACCCGACTCTCCAAGGACTTAATTTCAAACACCCAAATTTATTGATGCCACAACCTATCTTTGTTTACATTCCTCTTATTTCTTTCGAGCAGCTTCGAGCTTTAGGAACTTTTCATATTTTGTCTAAATTTTAAAGATATGATTTATTGGAAATATCTTCAAATATTTTTTCTTCTCAAGTTATATTTCACTCCACACCCAAATATGAATAGTTTTCGCGAGAGTCAGCAATCGGGGGGTCTTCCAAGCACTGAACCAGACAAAGGCGTCCAGAATGATTCCCCTTACAGAACAGTTAACCCAAATGTCGCGTCATATATCACGTAAATTGCCTTTATATAATACCTTAATCATCATCACCATCTTGTCCTTCCAATGACAGAATTTTACAAAAAGGAGGTGCCGAAACCAATGACCCTCGAAAAATCCAAGCACTTCTTATCCAAGAGATCGAGCGATTAATTACTGAGAACGGGAAATTGAGAAAGGGAATTGATATTACTCGCTCAGCGTCACCAGGGCGTGAGAAAGAGCTTGAAGCAAGGGTCAAGGTGCTGAATCTCGAAAACGAAAAGATCCAAAATCAATTGAAAAACAGCCAATTGCGAAGGTCGTCGCTAGAAGCTGAATCCCGCACGGAGTTCCTTATCGCAGAGAACGAGAGACTTAATCAGCTGCTGACTAGTTGCGTAACAGATAATAACATGCTTCGCCAACGTATTAACGAGCTTGAACGTCAAAGTGGAGATTCGATTGAGTATTCAATTAAACTGAATCTTCTTCAAACCGAGATAGAAAAACTGGATGCGATGTTAGTTGCAACAACAAAGGAAAACGAGCATCTCAAGGCTACTACAGCTGATTCTGAAACCTCTAAATACCAATTGAAAGAGCTACAGAGCAGAGTCGAGTTTTTAGTCCAAGAAAACACGCAATTGAGGACCAAAAGCTCAGAATTAAGCAATGAACTTAACAAAACAAGCGCTTATGCAGCTGAAATCGACCGGCTTCATTTCACAATTGAACACTTGAAAAAGCAACTTGAGGATAGCAGAGAGCAGTATAATTCTCAGCTCAGAGAGAGCGAGTCATTGCGTGCGAAATTACTCCAATCAGAGCAATCGGGAGCTCATATCACTGAGCTTAATAACAAAATCCATGTTTTAATTCAAGAGAACAAAAGACTGAATGAATTGGTCCTGAATGCTCAGCAAGAAAGGGATGGTATGCACTCTGAGAATCTGCGACTCCAACAATCTTTGCAAGAGAAAACCGCGCTTGAGGGAAAAATTGGAATAATGGTAGCTGAGAACGAACGGTTCCAGGAATGGATCGCGCAGTTAACACAGGAGCTGGAAGAAGTGAGAAAGGCGAGTGCCAAAGCCACGGAGATGGAGAATGCTGTGAATTATTATAAATCAGAGAGCGAAAGACTGCAGAAAATGCTGCAAGACCGTGCGTCTGAGACTGATCAGCTTCGAGCGAGGTTGACCGAGATTCAAGGAAACGATTATGAAGGAAAGATCACTCTACTTGCGTTAGAAAATCAGCGACTCAATGCGCTACTAGCAGAGCAATCCGAGCAGATCACGTCGTATCGCCAACAAATAAGTCAGTTGGAAGTAAAGGCGAGTCAAACACCATCGCTTGAGAGCAGGATTGAGCAGCTTGTAAACGACAATCAGAGGCTAACAAAAGTGTTAGCTGACCAAGCTAACGAAGGAGATGCGTTGAGAGCGAGATTAGCCTCAGTAAGCGACCTTGAAACTCAAGTTAGTTATCATAAAAAGGAGATTGAAAAATTAAACCACGCTCTTAGCGAAAAAATTCAAGAGAGTGAGCAACTCAGGCATAAGCTCTTTGTCTCCGAGGCGAGTGAGCAAAGAATCCCTCAATTGGAAGCGACTAACAAGTTTTTGCAGACAGAGCTTGAGAAATACCGCAGCGAACTCGACCAGCTGCGAGTTAAGCTGAACGAGTGTCAAAAAGGCGCGTTCTATGCTGAGGAGCTGGAGAAACAAAGTCAAATTATTATCGCAGAGAATGAAAGACTCAACAAGAGTCTCGTGTTTCGAACTCAAGAGCTTGAAAGCATGCGCTTGGAGATCGCGCAGATTGAAGACTATCAATCAAAGATTACGCTATTAGCAACAGAAAACGAGAGATTGAACCAATATATCCTTGAGCGAGGAAAAGACATAGACGCTCTGAAGGCGAAGCTTTTGGAAAGTCAGGCCAAGGCCTCAAGAATCGCTGAATACGAAAACCATATCAAGTTACTCGATGGGGAAAGGGAACATTTGAATAGGCAGCTTGCAGAGAAGCAGGCTGATATTGAGAAGCTTGCGATGAGAGTATACGAAGCTGAAGGCAGGTTAGAACAAGTCGAAGAGTTAGAAAACAAAATTGTACTCTTGGCGACAGAGAATAACCGCCTAAATTCTCTTTTACAGCATAATTCTCATGAGTTACAGGGAGCATTGAGGAAAATCACTTTGCTTGAAGGAAAAGAAAGAGAATTGAGCGAAATACAGAGTAAGATGCAAGCTTCTCAAAAGGAAAATGAGCGGTTGATATCGCTGCTCAATGAGAAAAACCAAGAATTGGAAGCGTTAAAAATCAAAGTATATCAAGTAGATGCGCTGCAGTACCAGATTCAAGACTTGCATGATAAACTCAACCAAGTGATTCTAGAAAATGAGAATCTGAACCAGCTGTTGTCGCAAAAACATGAGGAAGCGACCCAGCTCTCGGTCAAGGCTTTATCTATTAACGAGTTGAACAGTCGCATTAGCCAGCTTTCTCAAGAAAGAGATAGATTGCTCAAGGAAGCTGAGGGGTATCGTGCGAAGATCTCAGAATTAACTGCTTTGGCTGAGAAAACCCTGATTATCGTAACTTGATTTGTGAATTTGTTTGGTTTTATTAACTTTCCTTTTTGTAAATACAGGAGAGGCAGCTTAAAGATGCGGTGCAACATCACGCTTTAGAAAAGAAGAATTATGAGTCACTGATCAACGAGCATAGAGAGCAGATCCACGATCTAGAGCAAAGGATTTTATTGATTATCAAAGAGAACGAGAAGCTGACGGCAGCGGCGAATGAGCGCATTAATGAAGGAGAATCGATCAAATTCAGGCTATCTATGGTTGAGAGAGAAAAATCTGAAGAAATTGAGAGATTAAATAGAATTCTCCACCAGAAAAGCGAAGA
>ENA-UOTX01001370-UOTX01001370.1-compost-metagenome-genome-assembly--contig:-NODE-1370-length-18689-cov-13.929776_pt1 | contig 18689 bp, 6 predicted proteins | sample MGYA00238143_ERZ746982 | MGnify/ENA primary metagenome ERZ746982 (study PRJEB28758, sample SAMN06268862) | compost metagenome | isolation source: single cell | place: USA: California, Emeryville, Joint... | reverse complement strand
TTTCGACCATTCAAAGAAAAATCACAGGTGATAGCATTTTCAATCTCCCAGTTTGCTAAAGGTAGCATGGGATGTTTGGCGGTTATATTAGGACTTGATGAGAAATTGGTACTTTTTTCTGAAGATCAAAAGAACGCTGTCGGAATCGCTCTAATCACCTTAGCAGGTATTGGAATTGGTGGTGGTTTTCTTCTGTCTCTTGGAATGATAGCAATGTCAATTATCGAATATTGTCGTAAGTACAGAAAAAATAAAAATAGCAAAGAACAAAAATCCCAAGAATCAAAAATCCATAAAACATATCCTCGCAGATCGAAAATTAGAAAAATAATTCGTTTCGTACCACGAAAGAATCCAGTCGGTAGTGGAGAGGGTTCTGAAAATTCAGTTAGATTGACCGAACTGAATTCCCGTCAAGATTCTTCAGCAAATCTTATTGTAAACCGCCCAAAGCCTTGCTCCTCCATTACCAACGTCCCTTCAGTCAAGCAGCAGCAGCCAGAAAGGTTGGACAGTAGTGAGCAGACTGAAAAAAATATTCAAGCATTAACACAACTTCCAAAACGTGCACAGAGAGGAAAGACTATAACACATATAATATTTAAAAAAGTTTGATTGCTACTAAGTAAGAAAACAATCGCTAGTAAATTGATAGATTCGTTTATCCTAAATATTTATTCGTAGCTTTCTCTCATAAATAATCGTGAAAGTTGGTTAAGATTTTATTACTTTTTGAAATTCGATATTTGCAAACCCTTTTCATCAATAAAATCTGCAAATTTAATATAGAGATCATATTCAAGTACAGCAGCTGAAATATAGATAAAATAATTTTCTAAAGACTTCTTCCTTGAGCTTAAACGTCTTTGTCGAACATTTCTTGCAGTTTCCAGAATTTCAGCACACATCGCAGCATTCCTACACAGGAAAATATAGCTCTCCATTACTCCTTCATTTGTTTTCAGTTTCGCTTTGAAAACCTTTTGTACTTTATATCGGAGCCAGTAAAAGTAAATGTTGAGTAATTTAATCATCTGTGACACTTGAATGATAAGAAAGTGGATACACAAGACAGTTGAAATATAATTATTCGATAAAGTAGTTGATTTATTACTGGTCTTTACTCTCTCTCTCACCTAATTGGCTGAAAAGCTCCATTTTGTATTCCTCACGATAGCGAAAACAAATATCAGAAATCTTAAACCCTTCATCATTAAAAGAAAGCTCTACTGTTATTATGATACAACTATTGGCTGTTCCAAACCCAGAATAATTGAGATGACTAAGCTGCAAAGAAGTTGCATGTGAAAACTCACGAAGAGCATCCAGATTCATTACTGAATCAGAGAGACATAGACATATTGATATCGGTATGAATAGATATTTTTGATTGATAATACCCTTCTGATATCAAAGTAACTATTTCGATATGATGAGGGATTTATAAGATCTTTTCTTGATAATGTCCTGGGTTCTAATTTTTCATGGAACTCGATAGTATCTCACCAATCAATCAACGTAACAATACCAAAGAACACATTTTATTGATTTTAATCTCTTCACAAAAGTTTTATCAGTTCGCGGATGTTCATTTTTTATTTTAAGTAGCATGAGCTCTAGTATTTATTTCTACTGCTACTAACTAATCTCTTTCAACGTATTGTTTTTCTTTGAGATATATCATGAAATATGAAATTATGTTGAATTAATGCTTTTAATATTTTCACTTTCTCAAAACATTCTTTGCTTTTCAACTCGAATGTCAGGCATTTTGACCCATGCCGCATTATTTCTCAAAGCCTCTTCCCCTTCTCCTGTTATCGAGTTATCGTACAGCAACAGCTCCTCTAAATTCACCCAGGACTCATTGTTGCTCAAATTCACCGCTCCAGCATCAGCAACCTTGTTAGAATTCAGATGCAATTTCCTCAAATTCGTCCAGCTTTGATTTTTGCTCAAAAACTCGACGCCTGCGGGACCAATACTGTTGGAATTTAGCACCAGCACTTCTAACTTCTTCCAGCTCGCATTCTTGCTAAAATCTTCGATTCCTTTATCAAATGCATTCGCCTTCTCTAACAAAAGGCTCTGAAGATTCGTCCAAGACTTATTCTTGCCAAGCGCTGCAATACCTGCGTTGCCAATAGCATTGTAGCTGAGATTAAGGTCTCGAAGTTTCGTCCAAGTCGTGTTCTCGCTAAGCACTTGAGCTCCTGCGGCGTTGATTTTATTTTGGCTCAAGTTAAGCTCCTCGAGGTCAGTCCAGGGGTTTTTGGGGGCTAAGCCTTTGATTCCTTCAGCGCCGATTTTATTTTCGCTCAAATTGAGTACTTTGAGGCCTTTCCAATGCTTATTTTTGCCCAAACTCACGGCGCCTTTGTCACCAATAGCATTGCCGCTCAGGTCAAGCGTCTCCAATTTGCTCCAGCAATTGTGTTTCGCGATGGATTCCATTCCGATGTGAGTTAGCTTATTCTTTGAGAGATTTAGAGTTGTTAAGTTACTCCATTTTGCATTTGTGGCAAGGTGCTCGAATCCCTTATCACCCATCACTAAGCTACTGAGATTTGCCGTCTCTAAGTCATTCCAAGTGTTCAAACTCAACGCTTTTATTCCTTCTTCACCTGGTTCTGTGTCAGTTATCGTTACGGATCTGAGGTTTTTCCAAGTCGCGTTCTTCGCAATCTCTGCGGCTCCTCTTGCAAAGAGAGAATTACATCCATAATTAAGGACTTTCAATTTCTCCCAAGTAGTATTTTTGGCTAATTCGACAGCGGCTTGATCTTTTTTCGAGTGGCCATTGCTTTCTACGATGAGTGATTCGAGATTTTTCCAGGTGGTATTCTTTGCCAACTCTGCCATTCCAACCTCAGAAAGCCGACAACTTGTTAAGTCAAGACTCTTTAAGTTCGTCCAGACCGTATTTGCCCTCAGCGCTGCTATTCCTTTGTCTTTGCATTGGGTGACAGCTAGGTTCAATTCTTCCAAGGCAGTCCACGTAGAATTCTTTGCCAAGCTGGAAACTCCCTCATCCTTTAGAGCATTGTTAGTTAGATCAAGCTTTTTTAGCTTTTTCCAGGTAGTATTGCTACCCAGCACCTCGCCAGCGGTTGGGTCAAGGCTATTCGCTGAGAGAATCAATTCTTCTAATTCAGTCCAAGTAGTGTTGCTAGCAATAGCTTCTAATCCTGATGTTTGGATATCATTATCGGCAAGGTTTAACCTCTTCAAATGAATCCACGACGTGCTCTTCGCCAAACCTACAGCCCCGGAGAATCTAATTGAATTTCCACTTAACTCAAGCTTTTCGAGGTTAACCCACGTTGTATTCCTCCCCAGCACTATCCCGCATTTCGGATTTAAATTGCGATCAGTTAGATTCACTTCCTTCACTGTGGTATGATCTGAGGAGCCAAGAATCAGTTTTTGGATATCATCTGGGGTGAACTCACGATAGTCTCCATAGTGAATGAACAGTGGTAGGCGTTCTTTTCGGAAACCAATCGCGGATTCAATTCTCGCACCGGATAATTCCAATCCGCTCTTGTTGCCTCCGCCGATGAGATCACTCTTTCGCTGATTAGCTGAGGGAATATCTACGAAGGAAATATTGCGTTTTCTTTCGACTAACTTGGCAATGATTCTTTTATCGCCGCTAATAGCATAGTTGTTCCCTGCGTCCCAGAAACTGTGAAAAAAAGTACTCTTCATTTCAGCCGCCCGCCCCGCCTCGCGATGGACAATAGTTTGCGACTTTCCTGTTGCAGTATCTTGAAGCAGGACGTCGTGATCTGTCAGGAGTATTGTCTGTGTTCCACCAGAGTGGAACGGTCCAGCTTCTCCGGGGAAGCATTTCAATTGAGATCCCCTGATAGCGTCACTATAAAAGATGATTCTAGGAGATAAAGTTCGTGCGGCAACCAGTTGGCCATTTCCGGCAAACTTGACAACTTCAAGTGTTTGAATGTCCTCTTTTCTGCGATTCGCTCCTCTTCCGTATGCTGAGGGTAATGGCTTCTGATACATGAACTGGAATTTCTTGAGATAATGTCCGGTTTTCGTGTCAAGAATGTTGCCAAACTGATCGCTTCCATCAATATACAATATCTGTCTTCCTTCGGGGCTGAATTCGCAAACGAGTTGAGTTTTAGAAGTATTTCTAATTCTGAATAGGAGCTCTGATGTTGCCGCATCCCAAAGTACAATGGTTTGGTCCGTGAGAGCTGCAGCGATTTTACTATCCTCTGGACTGAATTTGCAGTGTTTATTGCTTCCTGGTCTAGCTGTAAGGTCTGTTGAAGCTTCTCCTGTGGTCAGATCCCAGAGATAGATCGCTTTATCTTTCCCAGCGGTTACGAGTTTTTTCCCGTTGGAGCTGAAAGACAGACTTTCGATGTTGGCGCCATGGCCTCGCAGCCTACGGACTTCTTTGTAGAATAGACCTCCGGCATCTTTCTCAAATATTGCAACCTCTCTGCCGAGAACTGCTGCGAGTTTTTGTCCGTTTTGAGAAAATTCGAGGCAAGTGACACGACTGTCCAGAGCTACATCAGGCAAGACTCCAAATTCGACATCTGTAAGGTTAGCTCGGGTAAAGTTTGTTTCTTTAAGCCAAGCCTTGGTGAAGTTAACTCCGGTTAGATTGGCACCTGAAAAGTCTGTGCCTTCGAATTTGCCATAGCTGAGATAAGCCCCAGGAATACTCACATCAGACAAGTCTTGTTTTGCAAAATCGAATTTAGCGATGTTTAGGATCGACATAGCGTTTGCAGCGGCATTACTGAGAGGATGCTTGTTGTTGTTGGTTTCATTGCGTACTCCTTTGGTCTCCTCTTCTTTATGGACTCCGTTGTTGGGCAATTTTTTCTCTCTGGTCATTTTAACCAAGTTAAGCAATACTTGTGCATCGATTTTGGAACTTTTATAAGCATCGACGATAAAGAGCATAACTTGTGAGTGTGGCTCGAGAAATCTTTGATTCAGGATCATATTTTGCGGATAGGGGAGATGGGTGATGATCTCGTTAACAATGGCTTGTGCAATTAGGAACTCTTGTATTGATCTGTGGATAAATTTAAATCCAACAGAGTCCAAAGTTTTTGTGATAAGAGAGCAAGTGATGAGCATCTCATCTAATTTAGTTGTGACCTCCTCCTTTTTCTCAGCTTCTTTTGAATCAACAACAGTGAACTTGCTGAGAGTTAGTGCATGGTATTGTAATCGTTGTTGTAGTGACTTCTCTGACTGAATCTCTTTTCCTTCGCTTGTAGCAGCTGCAGAGGCTAGCAAACGATTTACATGGGCTTCATAATAGAACCATCTACCCAGATGTGACTCCTTCTTCGTGGTTTCAGCAGTTGAGTCGTCCTTGACAGGTTTGGTTTGCTTTATGTATGAAACTTTGTCATAGCCTTGTTCGGTAATGTCCCTTAGTGTATCAACAGCAATTGATAACAAAAAAGGATTTCTTAATGTGTCTCTGGAGAAATGAAGATCCATAAATTTCTCGTAAGCATCTACTAGTCCCCAGGAAGAGAGGGTGCCAGTTGTTAGACCATCAAGATGAGTGGATGAACTGATATTGATATCATCATCGTGGTTTCTCGTGGGAAATTGATCTATCACATACCTTCTCAAGTAAGCTGTGATTTCGATATCAGAAAATGATTCAATAGTGTATTCAAGATAAGTCCCAGGAATTACCACTCCACTTTTTTCATCAATTGGAGCGAACACAAGCTCTCTTTGATGAATAGCGTTGAGATTCTCCTCGCGACAAGTGATAATGACTTTTGCATTCGGCCAATCTTTTCCGAATTTATTCAAGGCATAGAAGTTATTCTGAATCGAGTTTTGGTCTCCTTGATGTTCCCTTGCATCTTGAATAGCATCATAACCATCGAGAATGAACAGCAAGCGAGGAAGAGTACTCTTTGTGTTGGGATCTTTAAGAAATTCGATCTCACTTTCTGTTAGCTGTAGCTCTCTAGTCAGAGCTTCAGAGACGGCTGATGTTTTTGCATTCTCTAGCTTGGAGAAGTCAACGTAGATAGGCAGCCACCACTCCTTGCTCTCGAATTCTTGCTTTTCCTCAGGATTCCAAAAAGACAAGACTGATCTTTGGAAGTGTCTGCAAAATAGAGACTTTCCTGAACCAACCGCCCCTGTAATAAGAAGAACTTTTGCAGCATTATCCACATCAAGGAAATGTTTCTTGATTTTGAAATCTAACTCAAATGACTGAATGTCTCTTTCATCCAAGTCTTCGAGCAGATTGTCTCTTGCACGGGTTTCTATGTACAGATTCAGATCTCGGTCTAAAGTTTTGTTATTCTTCACGCTCTCTTTATATTGATTAAGCTTTGAAATCAATTCGGAAGGGACTTTTGCTGTTGAAGGTGCTTTCTTGACGCCTCCGCCTCCTCTTCGGATGATCTTTGATAAGCACAATGAGTCCATCTCCGACAGCGTTTTCTTATCATACTCATTTTGGTCTTTCAAACTAATAGTCTTGAAATTCTTCCAGTTTTTATTTCGCTTTAAGCTCACCAGCGCGAAAGATTTAACTCCACTGTCACAAATAGAGAGCTTCTTTAAGTGAATCCAGGTTTTATTGTAGACTAACGCGAGCAATCCTTGATCACCTAGTCCAAAATTTCCGTCCAAATAAAGTTCCTCCAATTTTTCCCAACTCTCATTGACTGCCAAATCTTTTGCTCCATTTTGGTCCAGTCCAATGTGGTTAAGAGCCAACACTCGAAGAGCCGTCCAAGCGGGATTCTGAGCAATAAATTTGATTCCTTCATTGCCTATTGAGTTACCACTCAAATTCAACACCTTTAAATTTTCCCATATCGTATTCAGACTTAGACTCTTTGAACCCTCGCTTCCGAACTGATTCTCAGCAATACTCAATTGCTCTAGCAGAGCTAAGTGCTTGTTTTTGTTGTTGGCAAGCAATCTTATCCCACAGTCACCAAGGAGATTACAACTCAAATCCAGCAGCTGTAGATTTTTGAATGAAGAAAGAGACTCGATTAGAGTTGGAGTATTATGATGAGAAATCTTTCGATTTGCAAGATCTACCTCTTGGATTTCAAGAGAATGATCATTGGAGAGTCGAATTAATATTTCATTCTCAATTAAACGTTGTTGGTCATCATTGTCGAGTTGTCTGCCCTTAACCTTCAAGTGTTCTTCTCTCGCAGAAGTATCAAGCCCAACATCAGAATTACCATGGATAACTTGCAAGGCAACTTGAGTTTCTTCTTCTGAGAGCAAGGTGTGTGAGAGGTAACTAAACTTCTCGTCAATTCTTCGGAATTTATGGTTTGAGTAGTTCAATGCGATGGTTTGGTCCATAACTAATTTTGCCGGTTCTTTGTATTCAAAGAAGAAATACGATAATAAATTTCTTTGAAGATTTATTTTAATTGAATCATTGATGAATAACAAGTATCAAAGAAAATTTGATAAAACGAATTAACACCCATTATATGTCTTAAAATATAGTAGGGCTGCTGCAAAACCAACATTTCATACATTTACCTTACAGTTTTATTTGTCCTGACGACGATCTCAATATTGAAAGATACGTCAGCACGGAGATTGTTTACTTCCACATTCATATACATACATATGGATATGAAGAGCTATGTAGCGAACCATGCTCATATGTTAATACAAATTACTTATTGCCTCTTCTTAAAAGTCATGGATATCTGAGTATTCAAGTAACTTTAAGCTGACTATCAAAATTCACGTTTTCAGTTAAGACTGTGTTAATTAAAGTTCGAAGTATTTTATTTCTTAAATTAGCTTTTCTCAGAGTTTTGATATAACTGCAACTTCAAATCTGTCAAAAGCAGTTGAGCTTTTTTTTTTTGGAATTTAACTCGGAGACTCATTTGCCAATCGTGTGCGATATCAAGCTTATATTCTCTGTCATTAGCACAAGATTTACAAACTGTTTGAGTTCATTCGTTTTGAGATTATGATATGAATTTGAAAATATGAAAGACGAAAGACGCAATCATACCTAGCATTTCCATTTTGAATATTAAGTGTGTAGAATCGCCTTTATTACACGAATACATTCTGTAGTTTGGCCCAAGCAACATTTTCTCTCAATTCCATGGTTACCTCTTCGTTGAGTTTATTTTCACTCAAATGTACCTCTTCCAAGTTCACCCATGAGTCATTATTACATAGTTCGAGAGCTCCAGCGGCCGTTATCTTAATCTCATTTAAATGGAGTTTCCTCAAGTTCGTCCAACTCTTGTTGGTGACCAAATATCTTATTCCCACAGGCCCGATCTGGTTTTTACTAAGCGATAATACTTCTAATTGTGTCCAGGTAGTATTCTTACTAAATTCTTCAAGTCCCTTGTCACGTAGATTACATTTCTCTAAATAGAGGCTCTGAAGGTTCGTCCAACTCTTGTTCGCACCTAAAGATACGAGTCCTCCGTTTGCGATAGCATTATGGCTGAGATTCAGAACACGAAGTTTCGCCCAGCTAGGACACTCACTAAGTAAGCGAGCTCCTTCAGCATTCACCTTGTTCTCGCTTAAATTAAGGTCTTCGAGATTTGTCCATGGATTCTTGTCAACTATGCTTTTTATTCCCGCAATCCCAAATTGATTGGCTGCCAAATTGAGCGACCTGAGATCCTTCCAATGCGCATTTTTGCATAAGCTTGCAATACCCTTGTCACCAAGAGCGTTTTTACTGAGATCGAGAGTTGCTAAGTTACTCCAGCATTTATTTTTTGCTAGGAACTCCACTCCGACATGAGTTAACTCGTTCTCTCCTAAATGTATCGCTGTCAAATCGCTCCATTTTGCGTTATTGGCTAGATACTCCAGTTCCTCGTCTGTCATTTGAATTTTCGTGAGATCAATGGTTTGTATATCTTTCCAGGCTGTGTTGAGACTCAAAGCCTTTGCTCCTTCTGCTCCCAGGGGAACAGAAAAGAAACTTAACGATTTTAGATTTTTCCACGTCGTATTCTTCATAAGCCCTATCATTCCTTCTTCACCATACAAAGCTTGTAATCCCTTTAATGCTGCCCTATCATCATTTAAGGAGAGCGATTCAAGGTTTTTCCAGCTTTTGTTCCTCGCCAATGCTGCCGCTCCTTTGAAAACCTTATTTCTATTTAGGTTAAGAATCTTTAAATTTATCCAAGTTTCATTGGCGCTTAATTCTATAACACCCTCTTCTTCAAAATAGGTATGCTCTAGGTTCAGCTCTTCCAGACTAGTCCAAGTTGAATTCTTTGCCAAGCATCCGATTCCTCTATTCTCAAGCATATTGTTACTCAAATCGAGTTTCTTGAGCTTTTTCCAGCTAACATTCTTTCCCAAGACATCTCCAACAGTGGAATTAAGATGAGTGTATGAGAGGATTAATTCCTCCAACTCAGTCCAAGTGCCATTTTCGGCTAATGCTTGAGCTCCTTTTGCGGAAATATCATTATTTGACAAGTCTAACGTCTTTAAATGAACCCATGTGGTGTTATTCGCGATCGCAAGAGCTCCGGACATTTTAATATAGTTTTCCTGTAATACGAGCCTTTCAAGGTTAATCCAAGTCGTATTTCTTCCGAGAATCTCCGCGCCTCTATCAGTAATTCGACGGTTCTTAAACACAATTTCCTTTATATTCCTGTGGTCAGAGGTGCCGAGGATCAAGTTTTCAATGTCCTCTTCTCTGAAATCACTGTAGTCTCCATATTGAATAAACACCGGGATGCGTTCTTTGCAAAGACCACTCGCATATTCGATTCTCACATCGGTTAAAGCTAACCCGCCTTTGTTGTCTCCACCTAGAATTTCACTCTTGCGCTGATTAACTGATGGAATACTTTCGAATGATATTCTCTCTCTGTATTTGTCAAACAATTTAGCAATAGTTGTCTTATCACTACTAATCGTGTAATCGGAGTCAGACCAGTAGAAACTTTGATAGAGTTCTGAGACCGATGCTGGATCTTGATATAGTATATTCTGGACCTGTGCGGTCGCAGTATCTTTAAGGAACACATCATTATCGCTGAAAAGCATCATTTTGGTTTCACCAGGATGAAACGGAGGCCAATTAAACTCCCTTTCGGTTTTGAAGAATTTGATTTTGTAGCCCCTTATCGTGTCACTATAACACGAGGTCCTGCCATTTGATTTCCGGACAGCAACCAGTCTACCATCTCCAACGAATTGGAACTTGTCAATTTCACGTTTATGACTATCCAATTTGCCGAAAACACTATTTGCAAACTTGAACAAGAATCGCCGGAGATACCGCCCGGTCTTTGTGTCTAGAATGTAGCAACGTTCATTATCTTCGTCAAGGTAGAATATTTGCCTTCCATCTGGACTGAATTCACAGAAGAGATTTTTCTTAGAAGTTCTATTGATCCTCAAAATGGTCTCAGTTGTAGCTGCATCCCATATCAGAATAGTCGCATCAGTCTGAGCGGCTGCTACCTTGCTGCCGTCAAGACTGAAATAGACACGCTTTTGGCTTCCTTTGCGACCTGAAAACTTCTGCAACACTTCTCCAGTAGCAACATCCCAAAGAAGCACTTCTGGGTCTTTAGAAGCAGCGAGGAGTTTTTTCCCATCAGAGCTGAAAGTTATATTCTCAATTCTCTTGCCTCCTCGCAGTCTACGGAATTCTTTGAAGAATAGACCCTCAGCATCTCTCTCAAATATCGTAACCTCTCTTTCGACAGCAACCGCAAGTTTGTGTCCATTTTGAGATAATGCCATGCAAGTGATACTTTTATTGAGTGTTATGCTAGGTAAGACTCCAAATTCGACATCTGTAAGGTTAGCTCGGGTAAAGTTCGTTTCTTGAAGCCAAGCCTTGGTGAAGTTCACTCCGGTTATATTGGCACCTGAAAAGTCTGTGCCTTCGAATTTGCCATAGTTGAGATAAGCCCCACGAATACTAACATCAGACAAGTCTTGTTTTGCAAAATCGAATTTAGCGATGTTTAGGATCGACATAGCGTTTGCAGCGGCATTACTGAGAGGATGCTTGTTGTTGTTGGTTTCATTGCGTACTCCTTTGGTCTCCTCTTCTTTATGGACTCCGTTGTTGGGCAATTTTTTCTCTCTGGTCATTTTAACCAAGTTAAGCAATACTTGTGCATCGATTTTGGAACTTTTATAAGCATCGACGATAAAGAGCATAACTTGTGAGTGTGGCTCGAGAAATCTTTGATTCAGGATCATATTTTGCGGATAGGGGAGATGGGTGATGATCTCGTTAACAATGGCTTGTGCAATTAGGAACTCTTGTATTGATCTGTGGATAAATTTAAATCCAACAGAGTCCAAAGTTTTTGTGATAAGAGAGCAAGTGATGAGCATCTCATCTAATTTAGTTGTGACCTCCTCCTTTTTCTCAGCTTCTTTTGAATCAACAACAGTGAACTTGCTGAGAGTTAGTGCATGGTATTGTAATCGTTGTTGTAGTGACTTCTCTGACTGAATCTCTTTTCCTTCGCTTGTAGCAGCTGCAGAGGCTAGCAAACGATTTACATGGGCTTCATAATAGAACCATCTACCCAGATGTGACTCCTTCTTCGTGGTTTCAGCAGTTGAGTCGTCCTTGACAGGTTTGGTTTGCTTTATGTATGAAACTTTGTCATAGCCTTGTTCGGTAATGTCCCTTAGTGTATCAACAGCAATTGATAACAAAAAAGGATTTCTTAATGTGTCTCTGGAGAAATGAAGATCCATAAATTTCTCGTAAGCATCTACTAGTCCCCAGGAAGAGAGGGTGCCAGTTGTTAGACCATCAAGATGAGTGGATGAACTGATATTGATATCATCATCGTGGTTTCTCGTGGGAAATTGATCTATCACATACCTTCTCAAGTAAGCTGTGATTTCGATATCAGAAAATGATTCAATAGTGTATTCAAGATAAGTCCCAGGAATTACCACTCCACTTTTTTCATCAATTGGAGCGAACACAAGCTCTCTTTGATGAATAGCGTTGAGATTCTCCTCGCGACAAGTGATAATGACTTTTGCATTCGGCCAATCTTTTCCGAATTTATTCAAGGCATAGAAGTTATTCTGAATCGAGTTTTGGTCTCCTTGATGTTCCCTTGCATCTTGAATAGCATCATAACCATCGAGAATGAACAGCAAGCGAGGAAGAGTACTCTTTGTGTTGGGATCTTTAAGAAATTCGATCTCACTTTCTGTTAGCTGTAGCTCTCTAGTCAGAGCTTCAGAGACGGCTGATGTTTTTGCATTCTCTAGCTTGGAGAAGTCAACGTAGATAGGCAGCCACCACTCCTTGCTCTCGAATTCTTGCTTTTCCTCAGGATTCCAAAAAGACAAGACTGATCTTTGGAAGTGTCTGCAAAATAGAGACTTTCCTGAACCAACCGCCCCTGTAATAAGAAGAACTTTTGCAGCATTATCCACATCAAGGAAATGTTTCTTGATTTTGAAATCTAACTCAAATGACTGAATGTCTCTTTCATCCAAGTCTTCGAGCAGATTGTCTCTTGCACGGGTTTCTATGTACAGATTCAGATCTCGGTCTAAAGTTTTGTTATTCTTCACGCTCTCTTTATATTGATTAAGCTTTGAAATCAATTCGGAAGGGACTTTTGCTGTTGAAGGTGCTTTCTTGACGCCTCCGCCTCCTCTTCGGATGATCTTTGATAAGCACAATGAGTCCATCTCCGACAGCGTTTTCTTATCATACTCATTTTGGTCTTTCAAACTAATAGTCTTGAAATTCTTCCAGTTTTTATTTCGCTTTAAGCTCACCAGCGCGAAAGATTTAACTCCACTGTCACAAATAGAGAGCTTCTTTAAGTGAATCCAGGTTTTATTGTAGACTAACGCGAGCAATCCTTGATCACCTAGTCCAAAATTTCCGTCCAAATAAAGTTCCTCCAATTTTTCCCAACTCTCATTGACTGCCAAATCTTTTGCTCCATTTTGGTCCAGTCCAATGTGGTTAAGAGCCAACACTCGAAGAGCCGTCCAAGCGGGATTCTGAGCAATAAATTTGATTCCTTCATTGCCTATTGAGTTACCACTCAAATTCAACACCTTTAAATTTTCCCATATCGTATTCAGACTTAGACTCTTTGAACCCTCGCTTCCGAACTGATTCTCAGCAATACTCAATTGCTCTAGCAGAGCTAAGTGCTTGTTTTTGTTGTTGGCAAGCAATCTTATCCCACAGTCACCAAGGAGATTACAACTCAAATCCAGCAGCTGTAGATTTTTGAATGAAGAAAGAGACTCGATTAGAGTTGGAGTATTATGATGAGAAATCTTTCGATTTGCAAGATCTACCTCTTGAACTTCAAGAGAATGATCATTGTAGAGTCGAATTAGTATTTCATTCTCAATTAAACGTTGTTGGTCATCATTATCCTGAAGTCTGTCCTTTCGGTGTTCTTTTCTCGCAAAAGTCCCATACCCAATATCAGAATTACCATGGATAACTTGCAAGTCATCTTGAGTTTCTTCTTCTGAGAGCAAGGTGTGTGAGAGGTAATTCAACTTCTTTTCGATTCTATGAGGTTGTTGATAGCTTGAGTAGCTAAATGTAATCACCTGGTCCATTTTTACTTTTCTGGCCTTTTGTATTCAATGAAGACGTATGATGATTCCAAATATCTTTTAAGATTTTCACTTTATTTAATCTGATCATGATACATCAGATTAATTATAACTTTCTTCCGAATAGAGCACGACTACAGCCTAACTAAAATTTCACTAATTCTACCTGACTATTTCAATCCTATTAATGATTGGGCTCAATATTGAAAAATGCTTCATTATGGACGTGGCTAACTTCCACATTCATTTCATACAGATTGAAATTTAGAACAATGCATCAAATCAAGCTCATTAGGCCTCTTAAAGCTTATTCATAGTTCTAAAAAGGTTATGTTTATCTTGGTGCTTGAATATCTTGAAATCTGCTCAATTTATGCGTTTTATATGAGTCTGAGTCTTATTTAATTGAAGTTCAGTATTTTTATTTCTTAAGTCAATTATTCGAAGTTTTTGTAATCAAACTGCTAACTCAAAGATGTCAATGACAGTTTAACTCTATGTGGATGTTACCGATGGTGCGATATCATATTTATTCTTTTTGATATTAACCCACATTTCACAATATGTTGCATTCATTCTTGCTGAGAATATAATGAAATACGAAAGCGTATCTTATTTTTTCGTTTGACTAATAAAGTGGTGGAGTTCTGTTATACTAAGACATTCCGTATATTATAACAAACATATCAATGCTTAATAACAACAAAATCGGGCTTGCAGAAGGTAGAGATTTGACCACCAACACGAATTGAATGAATCTGAAGAAATTTTAATTGAAATATGACAGGACTACAGCTCCTGGAACTCTCGAAGTATGCAATAATGAATCAAGGGTAAATTTAAAAGAAGTGCAATTGAAGTGCAATAAATTCACTGAAGAGGTCGACATGGGCTTGAGAGAAATGTTCCTCAAATTTTTCAAGCGTCACTTTCGCTACTCTAAATAGAGAATCGGAGATGAGTCAGAGTTGTTCGTTCCTAGCGTCACAACATTTTTGTAAATGAGAACAGCATACCGAGATTTGGTAAACGCAGCTTCTTCCAGGCTTGCAAGTCGTCCTATTGGATAACCGAATCCTGCCCCGTCATTAATTTTGCTCTCTTTGGCGGAGAGCGATTCAAGATTAGTCCAAGGCTCCTTTTTTGGTCAATTCTACTGCATCAGTTGCGGTAAGCTACTTCTCATTCATTCACATATTAAATCGAGCTCGAACCAGTTAAATTAATTACTCTACACGTGATTTAATTGCGTATCATTTAACGCTTTGATTTATAATGTTCTTTATTAATTTTAACTTGCATTAACAGGTTCTGAATTCTCAAATATATAATCAAATTCCTTTCGATGTTTTTTTTAATGGCCATTGAAAAAATGTTAATGCGCAAAGAGATCCCAAATACTAAATATTTTTTTGAGTACTTAGATCCACCCGAGTCGTTATACTATGCCAAAGAAATGAAAACTCAATGTGCTGCCAAATAGAATACGAATTATTTGCGAGACAAATCGAAATATTCCATTTGGTAATCAAATTTGCTCAATCCGTGTCTCAGATAATGAGATAAATTTATTTTGAAGTCTTTACGGTAAATCAAATAGCTTTACTAAACTTCGTTTGAGCAACAGCCAAGATGGAACAGAATTGTCGTTAATACTTTATAATAGGAGGAAAATGACAAAATCCCCTCAGGCCCTCTGGCCTACTTCTCGAAACAACGATTTCAACGGATAGGAACTCAACAACGATTTTATAACCCTCAGAGTATCCTAATCAAAATTGTAAGGTAGTGCTACCTGCATATGGCCTGATAAAATTGTTGAGATCAAAGTGATTAACTGTTGAACAATTGGCGCCAGAAATCGAATTATGCTTACTCTAATTCTTGGAAAATATTTCAGTTTCGCTTTTGTTTTTTTTTTGAAATGCAACTGAACAGTTTTATCAAATCTGAATTTCCTTCTTTCCTACTTTAACAGTGAAAACAGAAAAATCTTTCTTTCTTTTTGAAAAATTTAATTAAATTTGTTGAAAGGCCTTAAAATATACATACATACCAGTCTCGGAAAATAGAAAAAAATAACAATTCCTGGTTTCTTATACAACTTTCAAACAAAGAACCAGAAAAGAATTGATGATGCGTAAAGCAGATGGAGAGAAGCAAGCTGCCTGAAAACGTAAATCGGGGTTCGACAAGCTGCTAGATTACTATTGGAATCAAGGAGGGGACCTTGCTGAGCTCGATTTACACAATAAAGAGGTCGATGATGAGGATGCTATTTTACTCAGCAAGAATTGCAACTGGAGAAACCTTACCAAATTCAATTTATCAGGGAACAAGATTGGTGACGATGGAACAGTTACACTTAGCAAGAACACAAATTGGACGAAGCTTATCACTCTCGATTTATCATACAACAAGATTGGTGCAGAGGGAGCCAGTGCACTTAGCAAGAACCACACCTGGATGAATCTCTACCTTGTCGATTTATCCGGGAACAAGATCTCTGATGATAGAGTGCCTGCGCTCAGCGAGAACGCTGCCTGGACGAATCTTGGAGTTCTCGATTTATCCAACAATCAAATCTATTGCCCTGGAGCAATCGCCCTCAGCAAGAACACCACCTGGATGAATCTTAGAGAACTCAATTTATCCAGCATCGAAATCTATGACTACGGAGCAACTGTACTTACCAACAACGTTCCATGGACGAATCTTAAAAAACTCGATTTAATCGGTAACCATATCAGTGGAAACGGAGAAGTCAATATTCGTATAAACACCAGAGAAAGGAGCAACCTCACTATTCTCTTTCCAAGTGACTACATAGACCGCGATTGGTCATAGCAGGATGACCTCGAGCTTCAATAATTTGCTGAGAGGGTGAACCACTATATATTCCTTTTTTTTTCTTCTCTCAGCATTTTTCTCTATGAAAAATAAATGCATAGATATATATTCGGCGTCACGATATGGATATTTCGAATAAATCAATATGAAAACAGTTTGAGGACTGAATATTGTTAATGCTGAAACGATTAAAAAAATAATAAATAAAATCCCAGTTAGAGATATTCAAATTTTCGGACTTCATCAGCATAGAGTATTGTGTTAAGAGAATCATTAGCTGTTCGATTAAAAACCCCTTCGTTAAATTAAACAACTAACAAAATATAAGAGAATTAACAGATATTCTCTCTTTTTCTGTTACAATCCACTAATGGATAGTCAAATAAGAAAAAATCTATTTGATCTTCGAAGTTAAAGAATCCGCATGTCTCAGGTCCCGTAAAAACGTCTATCTTTGGAAAATTTCGTCATCATAAGATGGGAGGTGATCAAACTAACTTCATGGTATATTTTTAATGAGATATCAAGAATAGATATACATAATTAGATGAAAATTAAATTTATGAGCAAGCGTCCGTTTTCTTAACTCCATAATTCATAGAAAGCGCAATACTTCCGAACACCTTCAGGCTTTGGTAATCTTAAAGTCACAAACGGGCAAACTTGCACTTTAATCTTGATTATTATTCTTGTTGTTCAATATTTCTTTCTCACTAGACATTAAACTATCTCATACAATCCATATGAACTCAAGGTTTTTCAAATATAAATCACGCATTATATAAAATCACAGTCTACTCTTTAATTTGAAGTATCAGATCTTAATAGAATTCCTTGATTATGTGAAGATATTCTGTATTTTAGTCCAAGTGGCCTGCTTCATCAGCGCTTCATCTCCCTCTCCAGTGATTTTATTACCCTGCAGGTATAACGCTTCTAAATTCACCCAGGACTGATTATTGCATAGCTCGAGGGCTCCAGCGTCTTCTAGATTGCAATTCTCCAAATACAATTTTTTTAAATTTACCCAGCTCTGATTTCTGCTCAAAAACCCTACTTCTGTTGGAATCATTTCATTGTTGCTGAGTGACAACACCTCTAATTTTTTCCAAGTAGAATTTTTCGCGAATCCTTCCATACCACCCTCGATTATTTTGCACTTCTCCAAATAAAGGCATTGAAGGTTCGTCCAAGTCTCATTCGCTCCTAATGACGCAGCTCCTGCGCCTGTGATAGAGTTGTAGCTTAGGCTCAATACACGCAGTTTTGGCCAGCTGAGACATTCACTGATCAAACGAGTTCCTTTAGCCTGGATTTTGTTATGGCTTAAGTTCAACTCTTCGAGGTTAGTCCATGCATTTTTCTTGACTAAGCTTTTTATTCCAGCAAATCCAATTCCATTCTCCATCAAATTGAGTGACTTGAGATTTTTCCATTGCTTATTTTTGCTTAGGCTAGTGATTCCATCATCGCCTAACTTGTTGTTGTTGAGATCTAGGATTTCTAAATTTTCCCATAGTGTGTTTTTGGTGATGAATTCTATTCCGACGGGAGTTAGGAAATTTCTTTCAAGATTCAGCCTCGTCAAGTTGTTCCATTGAGCTTTGGTTGCAATGTGCTCAAACCCTTTGTCGCCCATTTGGAGGAAAGTGAGATTGATTATCTGTAAGTCCTTCCACGCAGCAGCGAGGCACAAGGCGATTATGCCTTCTTCTTTTAATGGAGTATATTCTAAACTCAGCGATTTCAGTTGTTTCCATGTTGGGTTCTTTGCGAGCTCAATAATTCCTTTTTCGGTGAGAGGATTTGAATCTAAATAGAGTGTTTGCAAGTTTTCCCAAGTCGTGTTCTTGGCTAACTCCGCAACGCCCTCATCGTCAATCTTATTACGGTTCAAATTGAGAAATTCAAGTTTCTTCCAAATTACATTTAGTGTCGACAGTGCGGCGGCTCCTTTGGAAGAGATAGAGCAATAAGCCAAGTTCAGCTTCTTTAAATTCGTCCAGGTAGTATTCAAGCTTAATCCCGTCGCACCTTCGTCCTCACAGTAAGTATACCCCAGATTTAAATCCTCCAGAGCAACCCAAGCGATATTTTTGCCCAAGGCAGACACTCCTATAGGTCCCAACCCATTGCTATACAAATCGAGTGTTTTCAGCTTTTTCCAGCTGGTGTTCTTCGCCAACGCCTCCCCCGCCTTCGCATCAAGCTGCGCTGAAGACAGGATCAAC
>ENA-UOTX01001368-UOTX01001368.1-compost-metagenome-genome-assembly--contig:-NODE-1368-length-18721-cov-19.111725_pt1 | contig 18721 bp, 11 predicted proteins | sample MGYA00238143_ERZ746982 | MGnify/ENA primary metagenome ERZ746982 (study PRJEB28758, sample SAMN06268862) | compost metagenome | isolation source: single cell | place: USA: California, Emeryville, Joint... | reverse complement strand
ATATGTAATTCTATAATTTCATTGTTTTGAACCGAATTAATAGAGTTTGGTATTCAAACCCTTAACAAACATTTTTTTCTTTACGCTCATTATATGGTCTTAAGATAGAAATCATTGTTCTTATGTGCTAAACGTGCTCACTGTAAAAAATTGACGAAAAAGAGTGCATTTGCTGAGAGCGAAATTATTAAGTTATAGATGCTTTGAATGGAAGTGTGATTATACGTGCAATATAGTTATTATAAGTAATGATGAAGAGGAAGTAAAGATTAAATTATGAAAATTCGTAACCGAATCTCAAGTATGGAGTTGTATATATCGAACAAGTTTCTTCGAAGCTTTCACGAATTAATGACCTTTAGCCATGAGTTGGCTGCTGCTGTTCCCGTTTAGTTGTAGGCAGGTGATTTGCATGATGAAATCGTGAGCTGAGACATCTAAAAACTGAGTATTAGTCCTGGTAAACGCGTTTTGAAGAAGACAAAAAAGGAAATGTCAGAAGAATTTCAAGAGCATTTAGAGATTCATTTCTAAACACCTCTGCCTCCTCTTTCGTTCTTGCATGGGTGAATTAGAGTAAGCATGATGCAGCATGCTCATCCTTAGATACATGCGTTGGATTTGAGGAAGTTTTTCCAAGACCAAATAGGAGAAATTGCAATCATAAATAAATTACCTTGATTCTCTCAATCACGGAACTCTCACTCACCTAAATCCCTTTGAGACTTAAGTGTCGCAAGTGAGGAAGCTGCTCTTCTCTTCTCGCTCAGCCCTTGTGAGTACATAATCCCATTTCGTTCACAGACAAATCTTTTTTGGATTTTTTAAAAAAATTATGATTTAAAACCTGGAGTTAATATTCTTGAAGGGATGCAGCCCTTTGATACAAACACCCACAATACACTGGTGCATTTATCAGCACATATACATGCAAAATATCCTACCTCTATCGCAAAAATGATAAACTTTCGTTTGATACATGGTATATATAATGACCGGTTTTAAGACAAGAGATCTCATTCACGAAAAAGCCCCCTTTGACTTCCTGGGGTAAAAATTAAAATCAAGCATTCGTTTCGCATCCTCATACTCCTGGTCTGAATCCATCAGCGGGTTATAATCAGCTTGGACTTCTTTCAGCTCCACCATGCCTGCTCCTCTTACATCTTGAAGTTGATCGATTCTTAATTCAAGCACATGGCCTTTTTGCGTATTTTCCATGTATGACTTGTATCCAAAATATAGCGCGACCCCAGCAAAAGCCGCCAGGAACACCTGTGAAGAGTCATATGTTCCATAGCTGTTCTTTAGCGTCGCCACAAAATAAGGCACTATAAAAAATCCGAGATTCTGCAGCGAGTAGAGAATCCCATTCGCTCTGCCCAAATCTTCTGCGTCTGTTAAATAGGCCACTGATGGCCCAATTGCCGCGTAGCCGATACTGTACGCGACGCCGATAAGCACGACTGGGATCGTAGGGTAGAACACAATCATTGAGAGCTGTCCAACGCCTAAGATTACCGCTGCGATCATAGCTAGCCGAGTCCTGACGCCATACTCATCCACTAAGCAACCAACCAACGGTCCACCAATCACAGTCGTTAACCACATCAGAGAAACGTAATTACTTGCTTGTATTTCTGCGGTTTGTAAAGGGAGGGCAGAGAACCATTTGTTGAGGATGTAGCTTGCAGCGATGTTATTGAAAGACAGTATTCCTGTAAATAAAAAGAAGGAGCATGCGCAGATGCTCCAGTAGAGGCTACTAAACTCCTTAAAATTGAGTAGATCAGTAAGAACCTCCCTGAAACCTTTGCTATTAGAGGCCGGTCTATGTAAGCTTAGGCCCCTTCCCATTTGATTCATTGCTGCTATATGTTTATCAATGTAGTTGGAAACTAGCACCACTACAAAGGAAAAGAGTGACACCAAAGCTCCGACCCCTGAGCCGCCTCGAATGCCATAGGTCCCACAAACTCGAGGCGTTATAATCATATTCATCATGGAACCGAGGTTGCCTATCGCTAAAGTGAGTCCAAGAGCAAGAGAGAGCTCTTTTGTTCGAAAATATTTCGTGATGAAATTGCTCAGAGCAACGAAGAGAGACTCTCCGCCTATTCCTGCCACGACGCGACTAAATATCATAAGACTCATCGAGCCGGTGACTGTCCCAAACCAGAAGAGAGCTTGTCCGATGAATACGGCAAATGAAAGCGCGACTAACATGGTTCCTGAACCGATTTTGTCGACGAGGTAGCCGTTAATGAAGGGAAGAAAGATGTTAGGGAGCGAGTAAGCGGTAAAGAGAGTGTTATAGAGGTATTCATAGGTTTCTTTGGAGAATTGCAATTCAAAATATGAGTGAATGGAGTCTTTCATCGCTGCTGGGAGGTCGAAGCAGTAGTAATTCCCGAACATTGTGAAGGCGGCGAAGGCGAGGATGATCCAACGAGAGTTCTCGTTCGTGACAGAATTCATTTAGTTTGCGTTCTGTGAGGTTCAAGGGTAAACTGACAAGTATTCTGTCTACTAATATTAAATAAGATTTATTGCCTTTTTAGCTGTACCCTATCAGGTCTATCTATCTATAATTTTTGATATAATCCGTGAGAGTAAATGATCAGAATGCGTTGAATTGAAGTTAGTTTTTTTGAAACATCTCTCACGATTTTGCTTTCAAAAGTCGCAATACAGTACAAAAAGAGAATTTACGTCATTGCCTCATTGATTTTATAGATGCAACCAGAAAATTCACACGCAGTGGCTATTATGATGCTAATTAGATAGGATTTTGTGAAAAAGCACGGATTTTTTCCCACAAAAATAAAGCTCTCTGAGAAACGAGGAAAGTATTTGTTCTCTGGCTTTTCTATAGCTTCAATTCTCAACGCTCGCGCTTGTAAATCCAACTGCTTTGAAGTAGATTGAACAAGATGACGGTCTGTTCAGCGATTCTATCAGGCAGTCTCTAAAGCCAAGTCACGACAGGCCTTAAGACTCCAAATCTGATTTTTAAGAAAATGAAAATTTCTTTTACAAGTAATTCGAGGAAATTCGACTAATAATTGGCAATTGTCTCACCAAAAACATTGCAAAATCTCATCTTGTTTGAACACGCAATTTAATCGCAAGCAGATTTACTTCTTCTCTTACTAAACAGATAGTTTTCTAGTTGCACGGGCTAATATCTTACGAAATCTGCCTTCTGTCTTGTTTTCAATCGAGTGACTCAACCAAAAGGCAAACTGGGTTCACGAAACAACCCTTGACATTTCGATTCTGTTAAAATAGTAATTTCGAAAGCCCGCAATTTTCAATTTCGGCACTCTAATTAATTCAAACAGATTATTAGCAGTATCAAATCGCTAACTCTCATACCGAATCGTTCTTTCATTCTGCTAGCATCTCATTTCTAATGCGAAAAGTATTGAACGTCGCTGAAAAACCCTCTGTTGCCAAAGAGGCTTCTTTCTTTCTCGGAAAGGGTACCCAGAAGAGCGTAATCACATCTCACATTTTAGATTAACACAAAAATTTAATTATCCATTGATAGACACAAGGCATATCGAAGTACAACCCAGTCTGGCAATTCAACTACAGAGTTGACGGAAACACCGAGGACAATATGTTTTTTACATCAGTCACAGGCCATATCATGGGATTAGAATTCCCTTTGCAATATAAAAGTTGGTCTCGCACACCTCCTGAGATTCTACTGAGGCGTACACAAACAATACACATGCGTTTTTGATAGCAATTATATTCCTATGTAAATAGAGGCTGAGGTCCAAAGAGCAGTCGATAAAGAAAAGCAAAAAGTTGCGGACAATATCAGAGCTTTGGCGAAAAAATGCCATATTTTGATTCTTTGGCTGGATTGCGATCGTGAAGGAGAGGCGATCGCGTTTGAGGTCATGCAAATCTGCAAAGAAGTTAATAGAAACATGGAGGTTTATCGTGCGCATTTTTCTGCGGTTACAAAAAGGGACATTGAACGAGCCATTAATGATCTTAAAGAGCCTAATAAGCACCTCGCAGATGTACATCGTGCATTTTTTTGGAACATTTAATCACCTAATTCTCCAAAGGCAGTTGAAAGTCGCCAAGAGATCGACCTTCGAATTGGTGCTGCAGTCACTCGCTTCCAGTCTCTGCTCCTTCAACCAATTTTTAAAGATTTGAAAGGGCAGCCAATCAGGTAATTGTGCATTTTTGATAGTAATCCCTTAATAATAACAATGATCTCCTTAGCTATGGGCCTTGTCAGTTTCCCACGCTAGGATTTGTCGTCGAAAGGTGGAAGAAAATTCAAAGTTTCAAGCCAGAAAACTTTTGGTTTATTTATTGCAAGCATGAGACGTAAAAAATCCAGTGTTGCTACCAGCCGCTTAACAATTCCAATTAGCGAAATGCCTGATAAGACTAAAACTTGCGTCGAGTTCATCTGGGATAGGAAACAGCTGTTCGATCAATCTGTTGCAGAAGCATTCTATGATAAAGTTCGACAGAACTCTCAGGCGCTTGTGCTTTCCGTTCAAGGCTCAGAAAAGTCACGTTGGAGGCCATTGCCTCTTTCCACAATTGAGTTCCAGAAGCTTGCCTCTCGAAAGTTGAAGATTCCTTCCCACCGTGCGATGGAAATTGCAGAAAAATTGTACACGAAAGGTTTCATCAGCTACCCGCGTACAGAAACCGACAGATTCCCGAACACCATCAACCTCCAAGCGCTGGTTCAAATCCAGCTAGGCCACTCGGCTTGGGGCGAGTATGCTCATGATCTCTTAAACAATGGGTTATTCCAGTTTCCTCGCATGGGAAGCCATGACGATAAGGCGCATCCTCCGATTCACCCTGTGCGCTTGTACGACAAAACAATGGGTAATACCAATGGACAAGGACTCGCTCATGATGAGTATCGAATCTACGAGCTGATTACGAGGCACTTCTTAGCGTGTTGTTCGAAGGACGCGAAAGGCGTCGAAACGACTGTGCGAATAGATATTAACACCGAGACTTTCCACACGTCTGGACTGATAATCAAAGAATACAATTGGCTTCTCGTTTACGCTCCTTACGAGAAATGGAATGCGAAGATTTTGCCTGACTACAAACCAGGCCATGTGTTCATTCCAACAGCGACGGCTCTTAGAGAGTCTAAAACAACGCCTCCGCAGCTGATTAATGAACCCGAGCTCATTACACTCATGGATAAGACTGGTATCGGCACTGATGCCACCATCCATGAGCATATTAAAACGATTCAGGATCGAGGGTACTCGATCAAAACGCCCACGGGACATTTCGAACCAACGACGCTAGGAGTCGCGCTGGTCTCAGCCTATGAAAGGATGGGGATTGACCTCTGGAAGCCGAACCTCCGAGCAGCAATGGAAAGGAATATGACACTTATTGCGAACGGCCAGATGACAAAGGAGGAATTCTTACAGCCGTGCCTTGAAGAGCTCGAGCAGATATTCCAGCAGATAGTTGCTAAAAAGGATATCATGGTCGGCGAAGTCGCGAAATTTTACGAAGCGTCGACCGCAGCGGGAAACTACACGATAGAACCAGGTGAGGAGAGGAAAGAGGGCGGACTGGAAATCGAATGCGGTAGCTGCGAGCAAAAGACTCTCACGCTGTATTACCTTAGCAATGAAAGGAGAGTCATGTCCTGCATGGACTGCCAACTGGATCTGAAGATTCCAAAGAAAGGGGAGATAACCGCACTGGATTTCAAATGTCCGATCTGCAGCTTCCAGGTGCTTCGCTTGAAAAATGAGGGTGCGTCTTCGTCTTATACCGTCTGCCCTTGGTGCTATAATAGCCCCCCTGCCACGAACGATATCGAAGATATGCCGGGTGCAGGTTCCATTCGAAGCGGCCTCGAGGCCGTTACTGGCATGCCTTGTTTCAAGTGTCCTAGCACTGATTGTGAGTATTCAATGGCCTCTCAGAACCAGAAACTGATGCCGTGTACTAGCTGCAGAAAAGACCACATCACCATAAAAAAATCTAAAAAAGGAACGTACTTCCTCGGGTGCAGTGGATTCCCTCAGTGTAAAAATACGATATTTTTGAGTGACCAAGTGGTGGGCATGAAAATTCTGCAGAAAGAGTGTCCGAAATGCAAACTTACGAAGTTGGTAAAGCTTACGTTCAAGAACGTAAATCTCCTTGAAAATACGCTGTCTGTGAGAGTTTCGATGGAGGAAGGAGATGAATTCTGTCTCGCTGGCTGCGACAACAACGACCTTTCGTCTTTCGGTTACAACTACGATTGCCGAAATCCAACAGCGCCAGTGTCGAACCTTCAGCAGCGTCTGAATGCGTCTCAAACGCAACTGATAACCCAAACGCAAAACAGAAATCTCCCATCGCGTATGGGAACACAAGCGCCCACAAACTCTCTCAGTGGCAATTCGATGAATATTAGTCAGCTGGCGGCCAACAGCACGGGGACTGTCCGGAGGGGCATTAATATTCTCGGCAATACGTCGAGACTAATTAACAATGGGATAGTGCAAGACCCTTCAGTGTCGCGCACCATGTCGATAGAAACGTCTTCAAGGAGCGTATTGAATGAAAATAAAGGGACTGGAATAAGGATCGCGTATGAAGACCCGAGAGAGAACCCGAATCAAACGCAGCAATCAGGAAATAGACCATGTATGCCACTTTTGTTTATTAATATGTTTTTCCTGACTTTTAATAGTTGAACTATGCACGCGTTGTAAAAAAACTGGCCACTCAGCTGAAAGCTGCCCGAGCTCTCAGTTGACAGGAACTCAGGGTTCAGGACAATTGAGTAAGGCGTTCCGTAGTCCTTCGGTTAGCGCCAAGCCAACACAAACAATTGGTACGACGAATAACGCAAGAACGATAGGAGCCACAGCAAGGCCATCACTTACCCCTGCGAGTTCAGGGCGTTCGTCGTCGTCATCAGCGACATTCCCTGCTTTTACAAACGCGAGTGCGCAAGCTAGGCCAAAAGAAAATTTGCCGCCCTCGAACAATTTGGACGCGATAAAAGCAACATGTAAGCTATATTCCACTTATTGAAAACTTATTCTCTTCTATTTGCTTGAAAGCGACATGCTATAAATGCCAGCAGGTCGGACATTGGGCTAATGCTTGCCCGAATTCAGGAAATCCAACAGCACCGAGATCCTTTGGAGATAATACCAACACACGAGGCAATAATTTTAGCAATAATACAGGCGCGGGAAATCAAAACTCGAACTTCATCCCAGGGATTACCTGCTATAAATGCAAGAAGCCAGGACACTATGCAACTAAATGTCCAGAAAGCGGGTCGACAGAGCCGCGGACTGGGAATTACAATAACTCAGGTTACAATAACTCAGGTTACAATAACTCAGGTAAATACTTACTGTAACAACTGCTGTAAGATCGAATAAGGCTATGGGGGATCGACTAATGCTAGAAGTTATACAAGAGACGAATATGATGAATATGCCGATTTCGAAGCTGAGCAACCTCCACCACGACAACAGCCGCAAGGAGGAGGAGGGCCGAAAAGTAAGGAAACATCTCTTTTTTTGGGAAAATTGATTGAATTCGCAAAAATAGCCGGAGAGTGCTTTATTTGCAAGAAACCAGGCCATTGGGCAAACGCATGCCCCGAGAGAGGAAACAACACCGGCAACCGCACTCAGCAGTCAACTCCAGCTCGAAGCTATGGGCAAAATGGCGGGGGTACAACTGGTTCAGGACTAGATTTGTCGACGATAACTTGCTACAGATGCCAACAAAAGGGACATTTCGCGACTAAATGTCCCACTCTCGGCATGCAGAGCGAAGATGGTCCTTCTAATAACTCATTCCAAGGAAAACGCAATTACACTAGCTTCCAAAGCAGAAACACTGGTGCCGGGGGCGGAGGAACCAATTCTACTCAAGCCGGAGCCGGCAAAACGTGCCCTGAATGCGGACAAGTAGGTAGACATACTAGAGGTAGTAATTGCCCTTCCGTGAAGAGAAAGAAAACAAAACCTCAAGACGATGAATATGATTAGCCGCGCTTTGATAATGCAAATTTTGAGATGATTCTTTCTTTATTCATTCATAATGTAATGATTTCTCCAATTGTTTGTTATATCGAATCACAAGGCTCATAAAAAGAGAGAAATACATGTAAAGCAATTAACCAGGGTTTTTCATGAGTCAGTCGTTCCTCAGATTTAATTAGTTGCAAATCTTATGAGATTAACTCGAAAAGATTTGATTTTGTTTATTTAGATAATATCGTTTAAATAATTGAAACAAAAAACTGACAATGTTTCGCCCATCAGCACTTATTGTCCTTGCTTTATGTGCTCTGACCATCCAGATCTGCTCTGGTAATGAAGGATTCCCTGAATTTAAAGTTCTCACTCCCAACGAACTCAAAAAAGAGTTTGCTAACCCCAATTGTAAGAAAGTTTGCCCTTCTTTCTCTCATCTAGCTAGTGGCGGTTAGCGGGACCGTTGGAAACTTTGGAGACGTGCCTTGGGGTCGAAGAGTGATTGGAAATTTATACTATACAGATCCCCACGACGCTTGTAGTCAGATAAATCCCATTAACACGCAAGGAGATGGCTCAGGAAAATTCTTTGAAGGAGAGGCGCCAATTCTCATCGCTGATAGAGGAGGCTGCTCGTTTGTTATGAAAGCGCAGAATGCCCAGCTTGCTGGAGCTAGACTGCTCATTGTGAAGGATAACACGGAAGAGAATGTAGCTACTGTCATGCCTGTGGATGATGGACATGGTATTCGAGAGAATTAATGAACGATGTGAATAACATTGATGTTTTTCATTGAGGCGGCGCGATAAATATCCCGATGGTCCTGATCAATAAAAGAACCGGTGAATTATTCGAAAAATACCTCACCGAGGGCAAGCAAGTTGCGATTTCTGTCAATTTCCCGATGGTAGGACCTCTCGCTCTGCTCATATAACTTTTATCTCTCATTAGCCGCAAACTTATGACACTATTCAATACGAGATCTGGCTCACAAGCTCAGACATGCGCTCTTTTTCTATTATCAAAGATCTCGCGAAACACCACGAACAACTGCAAGGAAAGGCTGTTTTGACGCCGCATTATGCTGTTTGGTACTGTCCTGAATGCGAGTATCGAAATTTCACTGACACTACGAACGCTAACTGCTTCTCTGGAGGAAGATACTGCTCTCCTGACCCAGGTAAATGGTTTCTTTGCTATATCAAACCAAATGTTCTAAATTATCTAGATGGAAACGGTCCGCTGAGTGGCAGGGACACTATCGAGGAGGATCTACGTCAAATATGCATTCATAAGAAAGATCCAGCGGCATGGTGGAAATACCACCTGTATTTTAGTGACTCTTGCTTGAATAGCGAGTTACTCAAGTCTTGTTCCATTGATACCATCAAGGCGATTGGCTTGAACCCGAAGGATATAGAGACATGTGTTAGCCAGAGCTTTATAGGAGAGGATCGTCTATTAGCAGACAACACCATCCTCGCAGCTGAAAGAGAAGCGTTTAATCAGAGGGGAATCCTCACGTGGCCGACTATTGTGATTAATAATATGACCTACAGAGTAAATTTCCATGGAAAGTTTGGATTTTCATAATAAAATAACCTATAGGGTAGCTTAGAACCAGCGAGCCTGATCTTCAAGGCTATGTGCGCAGGTTTTTCGAACCGACCTGCTGAATGTGAGGAGCCAACGGTGATTCCAGTGGATCCCATGCAGCCAAACCCGGTCCCAAAGACACTTCCAAAAAAGAATAAATCGCATTTGTTCCTGATCCTTTCAATCATCTTCATCGCGATCATCTTGTTCTTTGTGATTTTTATCATGTATAAAAGACAAATGAAGAAGGAGATCCTGCAGGAAATGGACTATAAGATCAGTTCTACCATGCATAGATACATCGCGATGGGGGAAGATAGTGGGAGAATTGCTGCAACTTAAATGAGATTATCTGAAGGTTCAAAATCATTTTTTTAATATAACTTTCGGTTTGTGACTGATGGATCGCTTTTTAGCTTCATTCGTAAAAAATATATGAATATAACGATGATAGGACCCAAAAAAATGTCAACAAACAATTATTTTTCTCCTCTTCTGATAAATATCAAAATGTTGCTTATCATGTCGAATTGAATTGTTAGAAAGCGATGCTGAAACATTATTTTCATTTTCTCGGGTTTAACGAAGACCGTAAAAACGATTCTTTTTGCTTGAGGAGGCTATCAAGGAGATTACTCCCGGTCGAGGTACTGGCTTTACTGGACTCTTTAAGGCTCGTGTTGAGAGAATGTCTTGCCCGTATATTAGATATTTTTGCCTTATGAGCCTCAAACGTATTTCCTGTTTTTTCTTCTCTAAGAAAAGAAGTGGTAAATCCTAAGTTTTTTTCATTGCCTTTCGCTCGAATATCAACTATGGACGTCACTCCTCCTGCTCTAGCAGGTTGAGTTCTCTGTAATTTTGTTAAGGGCTGCGGAGAGAGGAGTTTGCTCGGGAAGAACCGCTCTCTGCTGTCTCTGTGGCTGGGTGCCGTATGGAACCTTTCGCCTTCCAATAGCGAGTTTTCTTCTCTATAGCTGAAATCACCCGAGAATACTGACCCATGCGTCTCTAGTGTATGGGATATTGGTACAGACGGTTTCAAGAAAGCGGACAGGGCCTTGTAAGATGAGCTTGCTATCTGCTGAGTGCCGAGATCAGCTCTGTGATAGTCTTTGGAGCCCTGAAAGTCTCCAACAAATGACTTTCTATCTGCAGTTGTTTTTTCAAAGAGTTTCTGGTCTTGCAAGGAAGGAGGTGATACGTCTTCAAGGCCTCTGAGCCCGGCGATTTCCACTTCAATTAAATGGATTTTCTCAATATACTCATTCAAAGAACTAGGCTTGAAAAAACTGCGAACCTTGCTTTGGTTTATAGCTTTTTGCAGATCGATTGGGTCCATATCTTGAACAACAGACTGTATTTCTTCCTTTGCTGCGTGGAGTTTCGCCAGGTTTGCCTCATATTTCTCCTGATCAGTTACATCCCCTTGGAAATTCTGCACGAGTATATCCTTCAGCCGCTGCATATGCCCTGTACTAGTTTCCAGGCTCTTTTGGATCTCATTCAATTCTTCGTTTTTTGTCTTTGATATCTCATCAGCACTTTTATTCAATTCGCTAAATTTGGCCTCGAGATTGCGTTTTATTTCATTGAGAGAGTCGTCGAGCTGTTTTTTCAGCTCAAGCGTGATTCGTGAAATATCGCTACGTTTAATTTCGATTGCTTTGTTCAAACTTTGTAGATTTGCAAGCTTCTCATCGATCAAATTAATAATCAATTCCGGTTTCACTGAATGAAGACGAATGGACTTTATTTTCTCATATATACGAATATTTGAAGAGTCCTGTTGGTTATTCGAAGTTTCTGCGTGTGGTTTGTCCTCTTTTTTTGATTGTGATGATTTAGAGTCTTCGCTAAATAATCTAGCGAGTTCTTCGATGAATTGGTTAATGGAAGAGCGGTCGGGTTGTGGTGATTTTTTCTTATGCGAACTTTCAAGGGTTTTCGCAATGTAAGATGATAGCTGTTTGATTGGACTACTGGTTTTCGTGGCGTTCGGCTCTTTAGTTGGAGTTGTGTTAGAGTCTTGACTAGTTTGGCTGACTCTGTTGTTAGATTCAGATTCTTCTTGTAGTTTAGCAAGGGCTTCAGACATTTCGCGAAATAAATTCTAAGAATAAAAATAATAGATACAATGATTCTCCTAGTAGAAAAGAAGTGTTTCTGCTTATGCAGAGGATCTTCAAAAGGTTTTTATTCAATCAGAGGTAGGTCTCTCTGTCCATAGATTTCTGCTGCTATGAACATGTTTCTTTGTCATATTTGAGAGAGAGGAGGCTGAATGGTGTGTCTGCGGAAGATATTTAAATTTTTACTCATTAGCATGACATTGCATCTCAACCTGATTGCCAGCATATTAATGATTAAGCGCTGCAGCAACCAAGAATTATTATGAAAACAGCCCTTTTTTCAGAGTGTTTGATATGCCCCTCTCACAATTAACACATGATTGTTCATTGATATTTATTTTACAGGGGCTCAGTGGTTGCCTGTGATATAATTGCGTTCTTAATTGTTCTTTATGATACACGGCATCAGTGATTTTCATTAAGACAGTAGATCTAAATAACTGTTCTTTGAAATGTTGAACACTACTAATAAGTGTTTTAATAATGCTTTACGATTTAGAATAGTGGTTTATTAAATTTTGTTGAGTTTTAGATTAATACTACTATTTTCATATATATATCACTTTTTTGTACTTTCAGTCATTGTAAAATAATCGGCGAGTTAAAGCATATTAATTACTATTCTTCAAAAGTTACCATCTACAATATGTTAGAGGCAAGTTCTTATATGAACAAAATTTGCAGGTAAAACCGAATTGACATTTTCAGTGTGATATTACATAAAATTGTTGCTGAATGAGCAATATTAACATCTTTTCAGACGTTATCTCATTGGATTGTTGTGCGCAACAATCGCTCAATCAGCAGCAACAAGAAATTTTTCAGTGTAATTAATTAAATTGGAAAATTCAAAAATGATTATGTGGATTTTATTTCCTCATCATATAGTAAGTGTCTTATAGATAAATTATTAAGTTTTTCAATTCCTGATGGCTATTGATGCAGATGTTGATGTACAAGATCACAAAAATAGACAGCACATACTTGCTGATTACCGGAGATTCCATGAGTTTTTCAATAAGACCGAGTGTTCGCTGAGTTTCTCTCTCTGAATTTAACATACACAATATAGAAAGTAACACTATTTAATTGAAAGCTTTTTCCCGGCTGCAAAGAGAAAAAAGCGCTACTGGAGCGAAATCAATAGTTTTTCCATTCTCCTAGTTGACCCAACGGTCAAATTTCCTCAAAAAGCACAATCGTTTTATCAAATGATAAGAAATTTAGCCCAATAGAGTCTCATTCTTCCAACAAGAGATCTAGAAATATCATTTTTCACGTATTTAAGACACAATGACAGAACTATTGGACGTCATAAACTTAAAAACTTCAAATTATTAGCAATGAAGTCTAAGCTATTATAATCTATTCTTTTAACAGCGAACTTCGGTATTATTTTCTTGCATAACCTCTAGACATTGTTCATCTTCCATGGAAAAGACATGTATTCTAAAGAATAAGCTATTTTAGATTTATAATAGCCTGGTAATCACTTCTCTGTTCTAACTCAACTTGAGCCACTTTAATTAAACTTATATTCACGAGGCTCTTTAATAATCCGAAAATTTTTTCAGAGGAAAAAAAATGAAAACAGCTCTTGCGCTTGTTGTTTGTTTGTTGGCAGTCTCCAGCACTGCCATCGCCCAGTCTCCAGCCAAAAAACTCGGTTTTGACGGAAATGACTTCTTCCATATCGTTGAAGGTCTCCTTGAAGGTATTGGAGCAGCAGAAAGCTGGTCTGATGTTCAACCATGCATTGATTCCACCGAAGATGCCGTCCAAAACGTCATCACTGCTGTTGAATATTTCGAGAAAGAAGACCCAGTCAGCGTCGCCTACGGTCTCGCTGCCTTGGCAAAAGCTTTCGAAGATCTTCCTACTGCTATTAAATCCTGCGTCGCCAGCGCTGAAGATGTGGAAATCCTCATCAAAGCTCTTGAGGCTATCTCTAATCCATACACCTATGTCTTCGTTGTTGCCAAGAACCTCATCGTCAATGGTGTTGACATCTATGATGAAATCTACACTGCTGTCGGTGATTTCAAAGCCGGAAACTGGAAGGACTTCGGTTTCAACATTGGTGAAGCCCTTGCTAAGATCTTCTTCAATGGCGTTGATTCAAGAAACTCCATCAAATTGAACTTCGCAAGAAAGATCTTCACTCTAAGACAACAACTCAAGGTTAGAGGCAGAGTTCAAAAGCTTAGCTCCGCTAAGGATGTCCTCCTCTTCCTTAAGGGTACTGTTGAAGGAATCTCCACTGACCCACTCTACGACCAATTCGCTCCATGCGTTGAAAACTCCACTGAAATTGGATCCATGATTGAGACCGCTATCAACGACTTCATCAGCCAAGAGACTAGCAGAGTCATTGAAGGTGTTAAGCTCCTCGGCCAAGCCCTCTTCGCCATCCCTGTTGCCATGAGAGAGTGCGGTAGTGCTGCTGGCCCTCAACTCCAAAATTTGGTTGATGCCATCTCCCAGCTTAAGGACCCAAGAACCATCGTCTACAGATTCGCTAGAAGCCTTATCATCAATGGAGATGAAACCTGGGACAAGATCACTGAATGCCAAACCCACTTCTCTGCTGGTGAGTACGAAAAGGCTGGTAACGCCGTCGGAATCATCCTCGCCAACTTCATCAGACCTGATGATGCTGTTGCTGGACTTAGATTCACCAAGTTCTTGGAAAAGAGAGCTCCTTTCAGAGTCAACCACAACCACAAGTTCGCCAACTGGACCAAGGGACAACTCAAGACCCTCTTCGGAACCAAGCTCGAAAACCCAGCTGAGACTGGCATCCCAGTAGCCAACAATCACCTCGAGGGTGAAAAACTCCCAGACAACTTCTCTGCTTACACTCAATGGCCACAATGCGCTAAGCCAGTTATTGACCAAGCTCAATGCGGATCATGCTGGGCTTTCGGTGCTGCTGAAACCTTGACTGACAGATTCTGCATTGCCTCTGGTGGTAAGGTCAACGTCACACTCTCTCCTCAATACCTCGTCAGCTGCTCCACCTTTAACATGGGATGCAATGGTGGTACACTCACTGTTGCTTGGAAGAGTCTTGAAATTAGCGGACTTCCAACCCTTGAATGCACTCCATACACTTCCCAATCAGGCGACGTCGCATCTTGCTCAGATCTTGAGAAGGGATGCACTGATGGATCCAGCTTGAAGAAATACTATGCCGAATCCTGGTCTACCATGTGGTATATTAGCGCCAACAGCATCAAGAAGGAAATCATGACCAATGGTCCTGTTGAAAGTGCCTTCACCGTCTATGAAGATTTCATGAGCTATGCTGGAGGTGTCTACAAGCACACCTCCGGATCTGAACTTGGTGGCCACGCTATCAAGATCATCGGTTGGGGTGTTGAAGATGGTCAAGAATACTGGCTCGTTCAAAACTCTTGGGGTGAAGACTGGGGTGAGAAGGGATACTTCAGAATGGCCATTGGAGACTCTTCCATGGACTACAACGGTGTTGCTGGTGCTGCTGACATCAAGAATCTCCCAAAGAAATATTATCTCATTGATGGATTCCTCTCTGCCTAAGTGAGTTAAGGAAAAAAGGCTAAAGATATATAGCAAATTCTCGTAATTTCATCTATCTATTTGAGAAAAAAAGAATCTTAACGCAATTCAAATTCAAATCAGAAATTAAATGTCTTTCTTAGATTCAGTTTGCTGGAACTGGAACTGGCAATATTAAGAGAGTTTAAAAGTAGCGGTGGCTGCCGCTGAGGATTTCAGCAAAATATAAGCATAAGACTTCGACAGCAATTTTCCTTAAGCAATAATTAAAAATATTCGAACGAATTATTTTAATAGCGTAATGTCTCGATGATGAAAAAGAAGGAATCACGAGTTTCCCATCATCATGAAAGTAATTTGATCGCTGACTGTGGCTGTTGTACTATCGCAAATATATAGACAAGCAAAAAAAAAAAACACTTTAACCAAGATAAAACGCATAATGCATGAAGTCTTAGATAACCTCTTACATAAGCTGCTAAACCCATTTTTTTTATATATATTAATTCAGAAACAATTACAACTCATCGGTCCTTTTTTCAGAGAGAGAAGCAGTTTTGAATCGCAAACTATTTATATTCCATCGATCTGTAGTCTACTTCAACATTCAAACACGCTTGAGTCCTCTTGAATAAATTTAAAATAAGCTATCAACTTCAATAATCAGGAAATTATTCCAGAGTAAAAAAATGAAAACTGCATTTGCACTCTTAGTTTGTTTGTTCGCTGTCTCCAGCGCTTCCTATGTCCACTACACTGACATGGGTCTCGAGTTCACCAAAGCCGACTTCGTCAATGTTGCTAAAGGCCTCATTGAAGGTATTGCTGCTGCTGAAGGTTGGGACCAACTCGCTCCATGCATCGACTCTACTGAAGATGCCATTGAGAACGTCATCACTGCCGTCAAGTACTTAAAGAAGAAAGACCCAGTCGACGTCGCTTACGGTCTCGCTGCTCTTGGAAAGGCTCTTGCCGACCTTCCAACTGCTTTCAGAAGCTGCGGAGCTGTCGTCCACGACGTTGAAATGCTCATCAAGTCCATTGCTGCCATCTCCAACCCAACCACCTTCTTCTTCAAGGTCGCCAAGAACCTCATCGTTAACGGTGCTGACATCTATCACGAAATCTATGGTGCCGTTGATGATTTCAATGCTGGAAACTGGGAGCACTTCGGTTTCAACATCGGTAAAGCCCTCGCTCAAGTCTTCCTTTACGGCACTGTTCAAGTCCAACCAAGACTTGGCTCCGCTAAGGATGTCCTCCTCTTCCTTAAGGGTACTGTTGAAGGAATCTCCACTGACCCACTCTACGACCAATTCGCTCCATGCGTTGAAAACTCCACTGAAATTGGATACATGATTGAGGAAGCCATCGATGATTTCCTCAGCCAAGAAACCGGCAGAGTCATTGATGGTGTTAAGCTCCTCGGCCAAGCCCTCTTCGCCATCCCTGTTGCCCTTAGAGAATGTGGCAGTGCTGGACCTCAACTCCAAACTTTGATTGATGCCATCTCCCAACTTAAGGACCCAAGAACCATCGTCTACAGAGTTGCTAGAAGCCTTATCATCAACGGAGAAGAAACCTGGGACAAGTTCACTGAATGCCAAAACCACTTCTATGCTGGTGAGTACGAACAAGCTGGTACCGCTGTCGGAATCATCCTTGCCAACTTCATCAGACCTGATGACGCTGTTGCTGGACTTAGATTCACCAAGTTCTTGGAAAAGAGAGCTCCTTTCAAGGTCAACCACAACCACAAGTTCGTCAACTGGACCAGAGGAGAACTTAAGGCCCTCTTCGGAACCAAGTTCGAAAACCCAGCTGAAACTAACATCCCAATCGTCGAAGAAGATCTCCAGGGTGAAGACCTCCCAGTCAACTTCTCTGCTTACACTCAATGGCCAGAGTGCGCTAAGCCAGTTCTTGATCAAGCTCACTGCGGATCATGCTGGGCTTTCGGTGCTGCTGAAGCCTTGACTGACAGACTTTGCATTGCCTCCGGTGGTAAGATCAAAGTCACACTCTCTCCTCAATACCTCGTCAGCTGCTCCACTTTGAACATGGGATGCAGCGGTGGTTTCCTCACTGCCGCTTGGGGAAGTCTTGAAAGAAGCGGACTTCCAACCCTCGACTGTCTCCCATACAGCTCCCAACAAGGTGACGCCCCATCTTGCTCAACCGTTGAGAAGGGATGCGCTGATGGTACCCCATTGACGAGATACTACGCCAAGACTCTCTCCACCAGATGGTACATCAGAGTCAGCAGCATCAAGAAAGAAATCATGACCAATGGTCCTGTTGAAAGTGCCTTCACCGTCTATGAAGATTTCATGAGCTATGCTGGTGGTGTCTACAAGCACACTTCTGGATCTATGCTTGGTGGCCACGCTATCAAGATCATCGGTTGGGGTGTTGAAAATGGTCAAGAATACTGGCTCGTTCAAAACTCTTGGGGACCAAACTGGGGTGAGAACGGATTCTTCAAGATGGCTATTGGTGACTCAGGCATGGACTACAACGGTGTTGCTGGTGCTGCTGACATCAAGAATCTCCCAAAGAGCTATTTCTTTGATGAATTCCTCGCTATCTAAATATCGTAAACAGATAAACCTAATTATCTAATTATCAAAGTATTCATACAAAGAATATATGGTTGGTCTATCTCTCTAGTTGCATTACAGAACATATAAAATCATATATCAATCCCAAATAAAAAATCTCTCTTATATATTGGCTAGGTTGAGATTTTCTGAGAGCCATCAATTGCTGGGTTAGACATAACGTAGCATTTTTGTGAAGGAGAATGTGAATAGTTTGCATTATTTACACCTAAATGTAGTCGAGATTGAGAATTTATATCCGTTAACCGTTAGAGCATCTCCGAAAGTAAAATCTGTGATCTAGCTGAGAGGGGATTTACTCAGCAGGTAGAATTACTCTCGGAGCCTTCATAAGCGTCACAATAGATGGAATAAATTTTGGATGTGAAGGGATTGGCCATTTCGTGGAATATTGTCAGTCATTAACTGCTACCAGCATCAAAATATCTTGTCGCATTAGTGAGAGCAGATAAAAAGAAAATTTTTTAATTTTTGGTTTGCAAGCGATTGCATCGGCTGAAATACTGGAGAAGATATAATTATGCATCATGATAGATGTTCAATGAATGAAATATCGATTTGAATAAAGATAAACTCATTCTAATTAAATTAAAATGGCAAAACTAATATTTCTTGTCTTTAGCAAGCTGCAACAGTAGGTGCGGCTTCGATTTCAACTATGCGTGTTGTTCCACAATCAGCAGGTCCGCCAGCCACAGGTGCGCAATCACCAACAACAAGGCCATAACCTCCAACAACAGGTTCGCAACCACCAACGACTGGAATACCTACGACTGGGATTTCACATCCAAAGCCAGGGAATCCCCA
>ENA-UOTX01001367-UOTX01001367.1-compost-metagenome-genome-assembly--contig:-NODE-1367-length-18749-cov-4.014246_pt1 | contig 18749 bp, 13 predicted proteins | sample MGYA00238143_ERZ746982 | MGnify/ENA primary metagenome ERZ746982 (study PRJEB28758, sample SAMN06268862) | compost metagenome | isolation source: single cell | place: USA: California, Emeryville, Joint... | reverse complement strand
TACATGAAAAATACGCCAAAGTTGGGCTTGGAAACTATGATAGTCAGTCAAACATGAATCGTGAATACGCCATCAGAATACATGATAGCTCTTCTTGTCTTATTTAATTGTCAAGCTTTAAAATTGTCAGAATTTGTTTCATAAGCTTGGGGGAGCTCCGCCCCCAAAACATAAAAATAGCTATTATCCTGCTAGTTGATTCACATGTGAATATCAATGAAATAAATGATAAACTCTTCCAAAATTTGGATAAAAAGGAAGAAAAATTTGAGAGAGTAAAAAATAAAGGTTGTGATCTCCAATCTTTCTACATATATTGAGCCAAAAAAGTTCAAATTGTAAATTGTAATTCATCTTTAGCTCCTTGCTATATCAAAATATACAGTGTTGGTGAGTTAGGTCAAATAAAGTTTTGCATACGAAAGTGAGCATAAATTGATATCAGAATTCAGTTTGAAACATGGACGTTTACACGCTGAATATCCAGTTTCTCGATTCTTTTATAACAGACTCTAATCATATCTTCTAATACTACCTTAAATAAATCAGATTGATTGATAATGATTTCATTTTGTTTCACAAAGAGAAGAAGAAGTGTTGACGCATCCTTTCTCGCGTATTCAAGCATCGCACTGGGAAGAGGCCTTACTCTCCAATCCGAAATCTGGTAAGATTTATCTAACTCAAATCCAAGATATTGCTTCGCTAAATTTAGCAGTGAAGGGGCAGTTTTGAATTTATTGATATGCATTTCAGCTCTTGATGTGTCATAAATGTTGACGAGATCAAGGCCAAGACAGCTTTTCAGCCATTTCAGATCGGTATCTGACCCATGAAATAGCTTCAGAATCTTCCACGAGGAAAATATGGGAGCAATCATCTTGGCAAGGTTCTCTCCAAGCTTAAATGCGTCAAAGACATAGTCAACTTTCAATGAGCTTATTTGGAGCAAGCAAATAAAACCAACTTTCGAACCCTGTAGGGATTCTTTGTGATACTCAAGATCTACGCCAATGATCCTCTGCTCCAGTAAATAAGCTTGAATCTGAGATAGGTTCTCAATTTCAGAAACAAAAATCATTTCCTTTGACTTGAGGAGCTCTTCAAACGTATTCGTGTTAGAAGCATTTGTCTGATTGGCCTGCGAGGCAAATGTTAGATATTCTTGTTTTGTTTCCTCATAAATGTTGAGATAGCTATCAACAAACTGCTTAACGTCCGAAGAGTTTATGAATTCAGAAACCAATTTATCAGCAAGATTTTCAAGGCGATGAGCTTCTGCATGTGATGAGCCTTGAATATCCGCCACATGTTCGAGTGTGTACTCTGGTATTTTGCAATGATAATCTAATGAGCCGCAGTAGGTCTGCAGAATTGATCGGATGTCCATGAACCCAAGGATTGTTACGTGATCAAAGCAATTATAACCATCTGACTCGGTATCATTGAGCGCAGCTTTTGCGTCGTCATATGACAATGACATTAATTTTTTATTTTGGATCCCTTGACGCTCTTTCTCAGAGAATAAATGACGGAGACAGACTGAAAGAAGGTCAGTCTTTCTGGTAAACGCGAGATCACAAATGAATTTGATATCTTTTTTACATTTTTTAAGCGGATTAAATTGATAGTTTCTCAAAAGAAAGGTAAACGTCTTCGAAGAGGTCTGTTCGAGGGTCATGAGGTCAGCAGGTTCGATTTCGGTTGCTAGGTCGTATAATCCTTCGCCAAGTTTCATGAGGATTTCCAACCCTTCAAGCCAGTCTTCCTCTAAGAAAATACTGACAGTTTTCTTTATCGCTGAATTATCATATCTTTTCAGGTCTGAATTCTTGAGTATATCTGTAAGGACTCTTGAACTTTTGTAGGTGGCGATTTTTTGAAAAGATGATAGCTTTGGACTAATCTTCACGCCATGTTGAGACACTAACTGTGAAACTATCTCATAATATTCAATGAAATCCGATTCTTTTCGATGTTCGAATATGAAATCTATGAGTGAGCTGTAACCTTTAGCATTGTCTTGCTGTTTCTCTTCTAACTCTTTTAGTCTGAGTCCCACCTTGGGTAGTCCCATCAAATATTTGAAAATTTTTAAATGTCCCCAGGATAAATTCACTTCCAGACAATTCCATCCTCTCTTGCATTCCGCCCAATAATCTGCCCCATATTTCTCGATGAGTAATTGCACCACTTCCAAATGCTCATGTGAGCAAGCCAAGTATAAAGGTGTCTCCTTATCTTCGTTTCGGGCTTCAATTTCCGCTCCGAATTCCATCAAGACTGGGATACTTGACAGCGCTTTGGTCGAAGAAGCAATACACAGAGGGGTGTTCCCAAAGATGTCTTTCAGATTGATATCAGCTTTATGTGCGAGGAGCAATCTCGCGCACTCCGGAGAATCAGTGCCCCAGCCGGTCCCCACCCTTTTTCCTTCACGACCTCCCTCAGCTCCCCATACAGCGTTATGCAGAGCGGAGCGTCCCTTAGTATCTCTCAAGTCAATCTTAATGTTTGGAAGAGACAGCAAAAATTCTACCATCTCAGTTCTTCCTGCATAACAAGCCTTACTTAAGGCTGTTCGATTTAGCTTCGATGCGGCATTGATGTCGCAGCCGAGATCTGATAAGAATTTAACCATTTTGAGACTGCTGCCAAATGCTGCGGTGTATATTGGAGTACGGCCCACAATTTCTTTATGTTCCTTGTTTGCTCCAGCAGAAATCAAGAACTGAACGACCTCAAGATTATCGGCTTTTATGGCATAAAAAAGCGGAGTTAGGCCTGCTATATCCTGAGCTTCAATATTGCATTTGCGAGAGATCAAGAACTTAAGCATTTCCATATCTCCTAGTTCAGCAGCAATATGACACGACGTTTTGTTACTGTCTTTAGGGTCTAGAGTGTCGATGTCAACTCCGATCTCAAGTAAATGAGACACCTCAGCGATATTGCGCTCTCTGACGGCTTTGATTATTTGTGTATTCTGAGAGCGTTTGAGCCGGTCCTGAAGCGTTGCTTTGAGATGTTTTTTGGTTTGAATAGAAGGATCAATGCGGTAATCAATCAAGTGATTATAAGTTGCATACATTTTAGCATACCATGGAAGTAGATTTGGTAGCGAATCTAGATTCTCTTTATGCTTTTTCCTCAACCTGGGCCATATGATGCAACGAGACAATGCGCTCAACACAAACACATCCGCGAAAGAAACTGAATTTAGGAAATATTCGGTTGATTGGATCATTGAATCCAGCTCTTTGATGAAACCAAACAATGCTTTTCCGGGCTCATGTGTCCTGATATAGTTACATAGCGTTGCGATCTTACGACCTCTCTCGAGTTCCTCAGAAGAGAGCTTCTTAACTTCTTTGCTGCAGATAATATCAAGAAATGAGAGATAATCAATAGAAGCCAGTTCAAATGGAGGATTTTGATTGAAGTCGCTTGAATGGAGAGTGTCTATCATTCGAAACTCCCAAGTGCTCTTTATTAGTCTCTCTGCGAATTCAGCGTTATTTTCGTTCGCCAACATCGTCAATAAGAGTTTGATAGATTGTTTGAAACCTGTTTTTAATTTTGCATTCTAATGCACTGCACTGTTTGAAAATTAAGCGGCTTTGAAAAAAACAGTTCACATCGATCGAGACTGCGACACCAACCCAGTTATTAAATGAAACAAATATTTTTTGGTTTTGGTTTAAAGATCAATCTAATTTTTCGATTATGAATACGAGGAGATCAATTGATTAGCCCTGACAACGTAATCATTAATATTTAAACTTCGTTAAAGGACTAACTATCTAGCTATATATTTAGATATGATTCAGTTTTGTAGCAGTAGCTATTTCCTTAGCCGCTGAATCCAGCAGTTGGAGGAAGGATACCCTTGTTGTATCTGTCAGAAGCCTTGTAAGCCTTGATGTTTTCGTTGTTGTTAAATCTTTCAATGTATTTAACGAGATTTGGGTAAGCTTCAATGGTTGGAGCGTTCATTCTTTGGATAACTTCAAAGTAGTAGAAGCAGACGAAGTCAACCCAGGTAAGATATCCAATCATGTACTCTTGTTCACCAAGTCTGGCAGAGAGCTTAGCGAGCAAAGGATCAGCAGTTTCTTTCAACTTATCAGCTTTAATCTTCTCAAATTCAGGGTTGAAGGCGAGAGGGAGGAGCTTTTCCTTAACGTCGTTAACGACACCATAGACTTGAGAGATGTAGACCTTATCGAGATCGGTCTTTCCTCTGAGTTCTGGGTTTGCCTTCAAGGCAGCGTATTGGAAGACAGCAATACTTTCGGTAAGAACGACATCACCATCCTTGATGTAAGGAAGGTTGGCGAAAGGAGTGTTCAATGCAGGCTTGTCTTTTTCGAACCAATCAGACCTTTCAGTGTAGGTCTTGTTGGTGTAAGGGACCTTGAAGTATTCGAAGATGTAGCGGGCAGGTTGGACAATGCCTCCGAATGGCCAGTAGCCTAAGGTAAGAGTTGATTCTGCCATCGTTATTCCTTTTTTTTTTGGATTTGTATCTTTACTATTTTAATATAATCAATTCTCAGGCTTTATATACTCAAGATACGCGTCATACTTGCGAATTTATATTAAATTGGATATCTATCAGATAGGGGTGATTCTTTCCCACGTATTAAGTGAATCAATTTGAAGATTCTAGAAAGTGAGAGTGGAAAAAGGATTCTCCTAACATAATTGAAGGCTTTAGGTGTTGATCTAAGATGCAAGCCTGTTTTTCTGACCCTTCATGATGAAAGTCTTTGAAAGAAAGTTCTTTGTATATCCATGAAAACAATATGATGCTAACAAAATTTACAAGCAGTCTAATTGTTGAGCAAACCGTAGTCAGATAGGTTTCGAGAGCATGATATATAATAATAATGGGACTTCTGCTCAACAAATGGAAGAACTATTTGAGAAGAATTCTGATCCCATTTTAGGTTTTGGATATAAGATCTAATTTAATGATACAGGAATTACGAAAAGCATCCGAATTTCAAAATGCTGAATTTTCTGGTACGAATCTGGCTATTTGTGGTATTTTTAGTTTGAATGGTTATGGCTTGAGTCTATTTACCACCATTGGCATTTCAGAAGCTGGTGGGTTATCTCTGTTTTGATGAGTGTATAATGGTCCTAGATCACGGGAGTTGTACCATTATTTTCGCAGCTCGGGAGATTTTTTTTTGAATTCTCACAAACTTGTGGAGCTCTAGAGATTTGGGATACGAACAAGCATGTAGGTGATTATTTAGATTTTTGTCTGGTTGCTTTTCGGCAAACTTGATGATACTGGCAGACTAGAGCAAAGATTATCGAACCCAAAAGTAGTGGATGACGAAAAGATTCTATAGCCATCATTTATTCCAAACTCATTAGCTCCAGCAATGTTATGATTGCTGAAAATCGAAAGCTCTTTCGGTGCAGAAAGTAAATTAGCAACATTAGCGCGCCCTAATTATTAAATGCCGCTATGCGATGCCAATTTTTTGAGAGATTATGTGGATATTTAAGGTTGGGATATATTTCAAAAAATAATCCCATAGCTAACTTCATGTTCCATAATAGCAATAGAAGGTCGGCACTCTCAAAGTTTACACGGAAACGTAGTTGCCTGAACGATTGTTGATCCTATTTGTTTTTGATAACCCAAGGTCTATGATACATAAATCGTGTAGTAATTCCACTCATGAAAATTAAACTTTAAAAATACGAGCTATGAATTCAATCATGGAGTATGTATGATATGTGCAACGAGAAATATTCGTTCCAATTTCATGTATTATCAGTCTTTTGATAGAATTCTAGCTAGCTGTAAATGCACTGAAGCTAACCAAAATCTCTTCTCTCTGATAAAGGACCAAATTAATCAAATCCATCACCTTTCTCTCTTAACAAATAAAATTGTTGTGTAAAATAGACAAATACACGAGCGTTCAGATAGCGCGTTGCTGGATTATCATTAAATTAGGTTATGTGGCTTGATAAGTAGTCGGAAATTGGCCACTCAGGACATTTGGGTAAAATATCCGATTGTGTTTGGCCTTGATCGCAAAAATGCTGGATGTTTCAGAATGGAATAAGATTATTATATCAAGAGAGGAGTGCCAGCTTTGTTCACCTGGTTCGAAAATTAAGGGCTCTGAAAAATTATTTAATGCCACAACTATAAGAAAGTCTCAATGATATATTTCTTCGAGCGAGGGCTTAAAGTTTAAATGTAAATAAAAGTTGCAATTTGAATCGGTTGGCATGAAGTTAACAAAGTAAAATAAATACAAGTTCTTGCTTTTTCTCTTGAAATGTTATGAACAAATATCATCAATGCTACAATAATTGGATGTAATGGGGAAAAAGTCATTTATCGAAAATTTCTTAGCTCCACAAATTTTCAAACTCAGCTCTCGGTCACTATATTCCTTTCATTTCAGTAACAAAATCGATGAAATCCTGGGCAGCGCTCTCTGTATCAAACTTCAATCGATATGTATAAGATGAATCAACAACGATACCTCGCTCGACTTTAATGACCTCAACAACTAATAAGTCGTTAATTTCGGGACGAATAATTGATATATCTCTCATGTCTCTCAGACTGAGTAAAGCTTTAGTTTTCATTACGCCAGTTGCAGACTTATTCATTATCAGCAAATTTTTGTCTCTCGTTAAAACAATGGATACAGAGTCAATATTGGAGAAAGAGTCTTCCTCGATAAATGCATCCCATTCTCTTAATACCAGTAAGTCTCGATTATCCGGCAGCCCATAATTGAACTTCATTAAATATTCACAGACGTGGACCAATTCAAGTTTCAGATTTTCTGAGAGTCTCAGAGCATTTTTAATGACCGAGTGGTATTTAGACGAAATTATTATCGGAGCTTCGTATAGCTTCATCAACTCTTCTTGTGAGTCGATTTGATCAAAAATTTCAATGACTTTATCCCCTTTTTCATTATTCCCTCCGTCTAAATTATCCATCTCTCGAATATAATCACGCACACACTCTTTGATGCATTCAAACCTCTCAAACTCAAGCTCCATCACCTCACTCCAGTACTTCGTTGAATGCATTCCAAGTATTTTGAGAGCCTCAATCTCATTGAGCACAGCTTCACAAATAGCGGATTCGATCTCTAGAGCGTCTTTATCTTGAGTGTATTTTCCACCAGCATATTCTTCATAGCGAGAGATTTCCTTTTGAGTTTTTATGAACAGCGTAGAAATGTTTGCTTTCAGGTTGGAAATGAAATCCTGATAGTCACACACTCTGCTAGAAAAATTTATTTGAAGCTCTGCCAATCGGTTCTGTGTGATATCCCTCAGTAATTCTCGAACCTTGCTCCTTTTGTCTTTTAAGGTTTCATTGTGATATTCGTCAAACTCTTTGAAGCATGCTCGCAGCTGAGATGGGTAAAGCAAAGATCCACTCCACTTTTGCTCCGAACTATGAAAATAGTCTTTCAGGTTCACGAGATTCGCGTCGAAAACTGTCTTGATAGCGAGTTCTTGATTATATCTTTCTGTAAAGAATGTAATGATTTTATCAAAGCTTTCCACAGAAATATTTGCACTTCTGCTTACACTGTTTATAATTTCATCACAAATTAACTTGTGTTCATTAATAGCACAACAGAAATTTCTTTCCCATTCTTTGAAAAAATGAAAGCTCTGATAGCGGCGGTTGGCACTTGAAGTGGACTTACGACGATGTTGCGCCTCGTATGTGCAATTTTCCTTCCCTGAGACATTTTCAACACTCCTTCTCGACACGTGCTTTTTTTGCTCAGCCCTACCTAATGTGCCTTCAAATTATTAAGAGAAAAATGTGCTGTTGGTACTCATCAGCTGCTTGTCGGAAAGGTAGGGTTTATGATGATTTGGTATCCATAGAGTTTCAGTCATGTATTTCTTCTTGACTCTTATCTTTCTCACTTAAGATTAAAGTTATTCTTCTGACAAAATTAAATTGGCAACTCTTCAGTTGGCTCTGTGCTACTGGAAGTTTCTTGAGCAGTATATTAACGAAATTTTACAGGATTTTCGCTAGAAAGAGCTCAACACTTGCCTGCTCAGTAACAATTTATCAGCAGTATTCAGTGGCAGTAATTAGCGACAAAAAAATGTAGCAAGAGAAATTGACGCATTTTTCTTCTGGGAGTCCTCTTTCCTAAAGTTGAAAGCCTTAATGGGTGCCAGAATAGCTTTTTAAAATGTAAAATCAATACAGACTGGATTTTCATCATGGTACCTCGAACCATTGAGCTGCTCTTAGTAGGACCTAAATTTTAAATTTGCTAATGTTCTATTCGATTAAATCATGTTTTCAACAATTTTTATTTTCTTTCAGTACGAAGACCATCTCTGAATATATACAACGACGATAAAATGGTTTAATGCCCTCTATCTTAAAAATTACTGGCAGTTATTGCAAAATTTTGACAGCAACGAATTTAGGTAATCATTCTCTCAGAGAAATTTTGAAAACTAATATGAAGAGGGCTTGATTTTAGTGGTTTTGATACTTATATTGCAAGATAACACAGAAATATTACATAAGAGGAGCCGAAAGCATTTTCATAACATATTTATTATTGTGCAAATTCGAAATAAAAATCGAAAGGTGACAGTGACTACCAGCAATAATGTATCTTTATGTAGTGAAAATTTGATTACTACGACTTTGCGTTTTATTCAGCAGGCTTAATAGTAGCTCAGGAGAGATAAATTAAACCTATCATTTTGTTGATATGATCAGCTAAATTTGAAAAAAAAAATCGACTCCCGTTGCTTCACAATTCATATTCTACTGGCTCGTAAGTAGAATGATTGAGGTTGATTACCATCAAAACTGATTCTTCCTACTGCTTGAATTATATTTTTCATATTGCATGATATCATTAGAGAGGATTCAAAATTTTTATTTGTTTGAGTTTTGGAGTTGTTTTGTTATTAGGGAACCGAGTTTGAGCAACAGTTGTCATTACGAAAGCAACACATACATTATATACATTGTTAACCCGAACAACTAGCTCTATTGAAGGCTCCCTGCTTCAGTCCTTATTTATCTCTGAATTTTCGTGGCGGTTCCCAAAGTATGCCCACTGCAGAGTCATAGGTTCTCCGCTTCTTCACATAGTACCCTATGCTTTTTCCAAACAATGGGGAGAAAGCTCTTGCGGAATTTGGAGAGACCGACTTCCATACGGTCTTGCGGTTTCTTGCTGATTGCATTGAAGTCTTTGCATTTGACTTCAGTTTTCTTTTCCTCAACATTTTTTGATTTCCAAAGAATGAAGATGTGCTCACATTGGCTTGATTGATGCACTCTTCGCAATTTCTAAGGTGCCAAGGATTGACACCATCAAAATTTCGAGAACAACAAATATGAGCTTGGAGAGAGTTCAGAATGTTCCTTCTCTGCTGAACAATCTCCAAACCCATATTTGGATCTGTTAATAGAATGAAAGAATTATTATATGGAGGGGGTTCGTCATTTAATTGGGATATTTCGTATCCCGGGGCCTGGGCGGCGTCATTTAATTGAGATATTTCGTTATCGAGTTGCTCTTGTGATAGGTTCAATACAATATTAGTGTTAGGCAGATTTTCCGACTTTTGATTACCTGGTTGAACAATCGCTTTGTTGTATGATTTGATTTTCATTGTTGTAAGTATTTGAGTTTTGGCGGAGTATGTTTTGAGATTTGAATCTACTCAAGAATTAGCTCTTTCAAGCTTACTGATTACCTGATTGATCGTTTTCTTCTTTGTATGTATAGACAACCCAAAGTTCCATTTCTGATGGCCTATGAGATTATGTCGAAATAAATTTTACACTTTAGATCTAACTTTGGATTTGCTGTGTTATTTCGCAGTTTTTGATCAATCTCCTATTAATTCAAAAATAAAATCACAGATATTCTCTTGCAGCTAATCCTAGACACGCTACTACTTCGTTGAGGCCCGATATTTCTTCGATACGTGTAATTTATTGCGACTCTCAACTTTTTCAAGTTTATTCTTTTCTTCGGAATCAAATGTATTGGTCTAGTAGAGAAAAACCGGATAAAATAATCTGATTTGTTGGCTAACTACTAGAAATATGGAGCGTTTGATCAAAACTTCAACATAAACCTGAGAGAAAATTAAATAAGACGTAGAGAAAACGACAAACGATCAATGACTTGTTAATCCCACACACAAAAAAAAGAGAAGCACCTTAACTAATACGATTGGGTAATGCACCAAAGTCTAAGTCAAAAAAATGTTATTGATCTAAGGTTCCTTAGAGTTCTCATCGTTTTTTGGTCATTTGAATTCTCTCCTGCCTCACGTTTTTGAATTAATTCCAATAAAGTCTTTGTGGAAGGGATGAAGCAAAGTATTCATCACTCGATCATCAATTATGCTTTTCACGACGTCAGAAACAATCAGGGTGCCTTTGGATATTTTGAGTTCTGTTTCTTCAAATGAACTCTCAAATTCGAGCAAAGAGAAGGCTCAAGACAAAATCGTTTTTGGTATTTGGAATCACAACTTTCCTGATTTTCCATGAGAAAAGCATAAAGAGAAATTGTTGAGTTCTGACAACTCTATTACTAGGCCCACTCTTCTGATTTCTTTATTCTTTACTGTCTCTAGCAGACTTGAACGAAAAAAGAAGCAACTAATGAATTACGAGATATATCCTTTGGGACAGTAAAACTATACCATTCAATTGGAGTGTCATTGAATTCTAAACTTCACGAATTTCTCAAACTTTACGTTATAATATTATATCGATATTTCATATTTTGATCATAGTGAAACCTCATTGCTGATTCGCCTGCATCCACGTTTAAGAGGTTTTGTCTGCTACATCTACAAGACAATAAGGACATTATGCTCGGCTACTGCTTTTTTTCTTTTTTCGAAAATTTACTTCTGCTGACTTGCTGACTAGTGTTCGCTGATTTGATTGAAGGTATATGATTCGCTGAATGATTTAAAAAGCTCTGTGTTGATTAAATTTTCAAAAAAATTATTCTGCTGCAAGAATTAAAATGATAATTCCTAAGCGCCATCAAACTAAACGTACACCTTTGAATAGCTATGAAAATACAAGTGAATTAGATAGTATGCCAGCTCCAAGAAACAAATTCCCTCTGGAACCTGCTGCAAAAAAAAAGCAAAGAGATGTTTCCTCGGAAACTTCATATCTTGAGAACTGGATTCCCGATAGGTAAAGATCTGCTGTTTGATTTCATGGTTGATCATCAGCGGACATCAATTGTCGAAGTCTCTCAATTCAATCTGCTGATTATGTTTTCTTCTTCGAAGGACACTGATGGCGCGGAGTTTGAAGAAGGTTTCTATTACTCAGTCATCGACTTGAAAACTCACAGGCTACTCAAAACCTCTGTAATTTGGGACAATACACCCGCTGCATTTACTCTTAAGTATATCCCGAAACATAAAATTATCATTTGTTTCAATGAAGATTCATTCGGGTTTCTTGACATTGCCAGAGGATGTACTTTCCATTTCAGGCCCATTCCGATACCAACCACATTCGACTATATTGAACCCTTGGACTCGCTGATATTTTGCTACCAAGAAGCACATCGAGTTTCAGGACAACTTATTGAGGTGAAGTCACTAAGAATGCCATGTGTGGCCATGAGTTCCATTCGAATAAGCGATGAACCTGTGAAGAAGATACTCTATTTGCCTGAATTTGACCGGCTACTCGTTGGACATCTGAACCACTCTCATTTTTATTCGATAAATCCTGATCGCAAAATCACAAAAGACACGATTCATCCTGTTCCATCCTTTCTGAGAGATCTGGGTTTCGTCGATTTACGTCTTGATAAAAGAAACTTGATTCTCTGTGCGATACAGAGGAATATTAAAAAAGTTGTCAATCAGGAGGGAGACTATCATCACTACTTTAAAATAAGCGAGAGAGGAGTAAAGTACTTCTACAAAGCTTTGGCGCCAAGTTCTTCAGAGTTCTTGGGAATCGTGCAAGACCGAATACTCATAAGTTACTTCGATCTTTCGAAATACGGTCTAATTGAAACTACTCCTGGAGGAATTTTCCGTAGAGAACTCTCCCAGTATGTACTAGCTCTAATTAAAGAAAATAGTATGGCCTTACGATGCAATAGCGATGATTCACTCGGGACATTATCAATATGGAAAACTTGGAATGATGATAGGAGAATTCAGAAAGGCCAAGGAAATGAACACCTCCCTCAAAGCTCTCATCATACCAATTAAACCACTCTACATTACTTTTATGAATTGCGTTGAGGATCTGATCCATCTATACTCTAATTGTGTTTTATTAAGGCTCAATAGACTTTTACTTTTATAATACCACTTCCTTTGCTCGTGTTGAACTACTTTTTTCCCTGATGTTTCCAATTAATAGTATACTCAAATCACAATAATCTTATGTATTTGATACTTTATTTTCTGTGTGGATTAAATATATAACTTCAGAATATTTTCGGAATGTTTTCAAAGAAAGGAGAGATCTGGGGCTTTGAGCCATTAGAAAATAATGAGTAGTTGAAGACTTTCCTCAATTAGATGTTCCAAGAAAAGTTTCGGGTCGTTATTAAGCAGTTGAGAAAGATTATTTTTCATACTTCGAATAATTTCAAAATTTAAAAGGTGAATGAATATTAACGAAGACGATTCAAAACTTCTGGAAGATCTCGCTCCAAAAGTCTCCTTACAGGATGCGTTTGCAAAATTTAGGAGCAAGAGAGTGGCATCCCACAAGTATGCTAACTATAAGAAAAAGGTAGAGGAAACTGACAGAACGTCAGAGAGCCACAAGGAGCGACTGCGTGCAAAGTTTATAGAAACTGCGAAAAAATACATGGGAGTACCTTATGCTAAACGCCATCTTAAGCCTGGGGACCCAAATTACGATTCACCTCTGTTCTTAGACTGCTGCGGACTCATACGACAAGTGGTGTTCGATCTCAGAGAAGATTTCGGCTTTACACTCCAGCGTTGGAATCAGGTAAGAGCTATTGCAATTTCTGTGTCACAGCTAATATGGAATTACTGTTACCCTAGGCGTACCAATTTGATACGCTTCCAATCGATTTGAAATTTGAAGAACTGAAGCCAGGTGACCTTATATTTCACAGTGGAAAATCGCTTAATCCGAAAGTAAGTCGAACTTCTATTGAATCAGACCAGTTGAACTTATATATATGCTTTTAATTTAGAAAAAGCGACAAATTCATGATATGACTCATGTAGAGATTTTCCTGGGTGGTGAGACTGGAGAGCAAACAATTGGTGCACGCTGGACAAAAGGAGTGGTCAAAATCTTCGATTCTTATAAGTTCCCCTCTAAAGCTTATGAGTGGAGGAAGTTCCATTTTAAATCAATTGACACCTGGTTAGAAGGAATCTGCAAGTAAATAAATTAGGTATGACGATTTCAAAAATATCCTAATTTATAGGAGCCATTGCCCTCAACATCCTTGGAGAGATGATCGGAAATGCTGGACCTCAGAAAAATATTCCGTATTTAACGAGCAGCAGCCAGAAGAAAATGCTGATGGTAGGGAGTTATCTCGATATTATAGCAAAATTCTTATTTACCATGAATGAACCAGATGCTGAAGAAGAAGCTGAGAACTGTGATGAAGAGAATAAAACATGCTCTAAGGAAAATAAGCAGCCCATTCCAGAGGAACAGAAACTGTCTGAAATAACAAATACTTTCGAAGCAGAAGGTATTCTTGTAAACGCACTAAATCCCACTAAAATCAGCAAAAATCTTGAAAAAATTGCGTTTGTTGGAAAAAATTGCCATCAAGCAGTTATCGAAAAGGTGTTAAAATCAGAAAATTGGAAAGTGCCCGATAATAACATAAAGCCTTCAAAGTTCCAACTAAAATGGGTGAAAAGTTGCCTAGAAATTGACTATAACAGTCTCGCGGGTGATTTTTCGCAGCTCGTGAATCACATTGCCAACATCTCTCTATTAACGAACAAGCGAAATTTAGCGCAGATTATAAGAGACACAGGAAATAGTGTATTGAATAGCTATTTACCCTCGACCTATAGAATGGATGTACTCTCTGATAGCGTTTATTTCCTCAAAAATGAAAATGACGGGGTTTGGATTCTCAAACCTGAAAACCGCTCCAAAGTGAAAGGCATTCAGATTATAACTGATCTCGAGACTTTCAAAGCAGATTTTGTCAAAACCAAAAAGATCAGTCTGGGGACATATGGAGCCCAAGAGATCCCTGGACGACTAGAAAAGATCAAAAAAAGTATAGAAACTTTACCCAATAAAGAAAGCAAAGATTCCTTAAATATCGACTATATCATACAGAAATATCAGCAAGACACCTTACTGATAGAGAAGAGAAGATTTAATCTCAAATTTTTCGTTTTGATCAGCTCAGTAGACCCTCTAGCCTTCTTTTATCAGCCCGCGTATATTGTGAGATGTATTGAAGATTGTGACTTGGGTAACATTCAAGAGTGCTCCCTCTTATCTATAACCAACTTTAGGTCAACCTGTGTCTAATAAATATCAATGTCTCCCATCATTGAGAATTCAAAAATCTCATCCTACTTTTAAAGAGCAGAGGAACAATCTTACTTGGAGTGTCGAGAAATTCTTGGTAAGCCTAAGCAAATATATTTCAATTATTCATGAGTTATCGTATGAAGGATTACTTCAAGAATGAGCTCAAACTCTTAGATGAAGATTGGACGACTCTTGAGAAAAGCATGGCAAAAATAATTGAAGAGGTCACTGGTGCTGTCGCTCCAAAGCTTGATAAGAAAAAAGGATGCTTCGAGCTTCTGGTCTTTAACTTCGTCATCAAAACTGATCTCACACCTCTGCTAACGGGAGTAAAATCTATAATGAATGAAAAAGCACATACAGAATTGCAACAACTTGCAATTGAGAAATTTATCTCAGAGGTACAGAAACATACCTATCGTCAACTTTCAACTTTTCCTAGGCCTTATCCCAACTCACTAAACTCCAAGAAAGCTGTCTTTTACAAGAAGAAATTAAAACAGAAAAGTATTAACTTGAATCTACATGAATTGTCTTCACTGCCGACATTGACTTAATTTTGTGGATTATCCATTATTTATTGAAATAAAGACCAGACCATATTCTTTCCTGACTAGATCTATCCAATCATGACCCTCAGAGCTTAGTTCTTTCAGTAGAGAGAAATTTTTCATATTTAAGTTAAGATTTTTCACACATTTGGAAGCGGCTTAAGACTCATCTTGAGAGTTGTGCTAATATGTCTTCTTTAGTTCTTAAAGATTAAAATGTTTTGAAAATTTACAATCTGAAAAATAGCCTACACTCTCACTTCACTGGATACCATTTCTTTAAGCCTCCTTTGACTGTGAATTCAAGCTTTAGGTTTGGAATAATTCTATATGTTTCTAGAAAATAAGCAAGGGGCAACTCAGAATCATTTTCCAACAAGCTTTTTTTCAAATTTTCAATTATTGTTTTAGAAATTCTCAGTCAAAAACTTTCAGATTTATAATGCAGTAGATGGCGACTGTAGTTTGATTCAATTGAAATGAAAGCTGAAATGACGTTGAGAAGATTCGCGTTAGCTTTAACATCACCATAGCACAAGTTCCTCTGCTGAAATCAGCCGGAGTGAAATTTAATTTTTTGGAGTTCCAACTAATTTGAGTTTGATTAAATCTGTAAATTTTATCTCTGACTATCTATATCTTGAGAGAAGCATAAACTTCTCAGGTCCTCCAAATGGCTCTTCTAAATGCGGTTCTAAGTTTTTTCAGGTAACAGCTAATTAGAAGAATCAAATTTTTAACACAATTGCTCATGTCCAAAAAAAATTTTTGATAAATCCCAGGTACTTCTGAAAGAAGAAGAAAACTTTAGTAAGTGTTGGGATGCTAATTCACTGAGGGCAATTATCATCACTCTTAGAGATTCTGTAAAATATTTTAATTCCATTCTTGGGATGCCAGAAATGCCTCTTACAATTCCTAAGGTGAAAGCGTATTTCTATTAGATAAAATTGCATCGAGTTAACAAATTGAACCCCTTCTAAAATTAATAATTTACTGATTCACTCATCAATTCTTTAATGAATAATACTTCAAATGTTTCTGACACCACTCAAAGAAAGAGCCAAGGGCGCAGTTCAAAGGAGTCAAACCAATCTTTTATTGCAAAAATGCATCAAATCCTCGAGGTATTACTTGGTTTATTAACACCACCAGCTCCTATCATCTCAAATCAATCTGGCTTCTAAATCTTCTAATCCTCACTCTCTCAACTTCCACGCTTATTATCGCAACCTTATTAGGACAAAACATGCAGCGACTGCATCAAATGGAATCCTGATGGCTCATCTTTCCAAATCTTGAATGTTCTGGAATTCACAAATAAAGTCTTGCCAAAATACTTCAAGCACACTAACTATTCTTCTTTCGTGAGACAAGTAAGTTTGTCCTCATTTCTTCAAGTGATTGTAATGTGGATGTGCAATGTTAGTTAAATATGTATGGTTTTCATAAAATCAGATCTGATAATGAAGAAATTCACTTCTATCATGACAAATTCAAAAAGAGCGGCAGGTGAAATTGGTTCGTGTTTTTGTTTGCTCTAATGAGAGCATCCCTTAGCGAGCTGCATAAAATAAAAAGACTGAAACTTTCGAAAAATTTATCTGAAGACGAGGAAGACGAATACTTTATTGAAAAATATTCTGGAGTCCGGACAACCAGGAAGCAAGTCGCCGAGAACAAAGAATTGTTAGGATTTAGGAGTCAAATCACAGAGTTAAATCAAAAATTCAAAAGCTTTGAAGAAGCAACAAACGATCTTAAAGAATCGATTGAGAGGCAGAATAATCAAGTGAAAGAGCTGCTCTCTGAGATGATTCAGATCAGGGTAGAAGGAGAGAAGAAGTTTCAAGCGTTATTCAAGCAAGTATTCAATAAACAACCAGGAACTGCGAGAGACCTAGGCCAAACTTTCATGAGCGAAGACAAGATGAAAGTCGAAATCAACAAAACAGGACCAATTCAATCTCTCTCAGATAATGAGAGATATAGAAGCGGTAGACAGACCATGAATACTAACTTTCCGAAAACGATGAAGGCCAACGAAAACATCGGATGGAACACAAGCGACTTTGCTGACAATGTCATTCAAAATAAGGATCTAAACTCCTCTAGTGGTATCATCCTAGTATCACCTTGATCTAATCATTTGTACTAGGATCCGCGCAAGCCGGCTTCAACAAATTCAATGCTCCTAATAATTCGATTTTTAATAACTTCGAAGTGCAGTCTTCAGTGCAAAATCCTACGGATGAAGCCCCCAAGGCAGAGGGACACACATCGCTTGCTCAAACTTTCCCTGCGAATTCAACTGAGATGCCAGAAGTGAGCTGGGATAGTAATCCAAGTTTAGCAATGCAGGACATCTTTAGGAATTCTGAGAATCCGTTGGGCTCACTACCTTACAAAAAAGTTCAAAAGGCTCCTGTAAGATCTGATCAAAAAAGTGCTGATGACAACTTGTCTCATTCACAACCTTATTATTAATAATATTAAATTCTTGAAATAAGACCTCTTTCTTTTTGAATATCCTATTGAATTTATCGTTATATCAGAAGTATCCAAAAGCTCCTGAAATCGTAAAAAGTTGATTGTTGATTCTGAATATCATGTAAATATCTGACAACCGAATGAAAAAAGAGGGGAATATAATAAGTAGAATTTTTTGGGAATATTTACCCATATCACCAGGCAACTCTCCCAATTGGTTTTAAGAAGTGAAATGGAATTTGATTCTTTATGCTTTCATCCAATATCAACTCCATCACATACATCTTAACTCCATACTAAGACAAATAGATGAAAACAATAACTATTGCATTAAACTGATTTTGCTTTCGCTTTTTAAGAAAGAGGTGCTACATATTTCAACATATTTATTGAGCGAATTTGTATTGAAGGGCAATGAAGATATCAAGCTAAGAAAAATGTTTTACTGCCCTCGTTTTCAAACTACAGATTTTACCCCTTAGTCTTATCGATGAAGCCAGTGATCACAAATTAATTTTTCCATCAACCTATCATAATCCTATTTGTTTAAAATTGATCATTCTTGAGAGAGCAACTTCAAAGAAAAAACTAAGTAGGTAACGTTTCATTTTCATTGAAGAATATTTCAAATCGTATGGGAAAAGGGATATTTCAGTGCTAGTTAAATGAAAAATTGGAATCAATACGAGCAAAGAGTTTGAAAAATTTTATGAAACTATGCGCAAGTGTAGATACTCATGGACAGCAATACAAAGATTAGCTATCAATGAAATATTCCTTATTCAATAGAAATTATTAGTTTTTTTTTGATATATCCTTTCATTAAATAAAGTGTATTTCAGTTTGTTTTTGTGGGTGGACAGTGTAAAAGTTGTTAAGTATGCATCAATGATTTGCTGGTGTTTGTAGTATCATCTTTTTCAACCATCTATCTCTAAATGAAGTTCAGAGCTTCAGTTAAATTTGATGTATTAAATATACCAACTACAGAGAAGAGATTTATTTCGCTTATGTCAAAAACGTCTGATGGGAAGGACATTTGATTACCAGAACTCATTTATCAATCTATTTTTCTACAAATCCCAATCTGGGCACGCTGTACTCAGAATTACTCGAATAAATCAGGCTCATATAAT
>ENA-UOTX01001366-UOTX01001366.1-compost-metagenome-genome-assembly--contig:-NODE-1366-length-18767-cov-9.484698_pt1 | contig 18767 bp, 5 predicted proteins | sample MGYA00238143_ERZ746982 | MGnify/ENA primary metagenome ERZ746982 (study PRJEB28758, sample SAMN06268862) | compost metagenome | isolation source: single cell | place: USA: California, Emeryville, Joint... | reverse complement strand
ATGGCTGTGTTCCAGCCTCTCAAAGATAAATGGCCAAGAAGACTCACTAATTGTATGGAAGTGTTGACATTTGGCTGCTATACAGTGGGATTAGTCCTTGGAATAGCACTTCATTATACTGAAATAGATGCGACAACTCGTGACGAGATAGGATTTGTGTTCATCAGTTGTTCAATTACTTCCACAATACTGGGAGGAGTTTTAATATTACTACAAATCATCGAGCTAGTCAGAGAAATTTACAAATACATTAAACGGAAGATCAATGAAAGAAGCCAAGTTTCTCCAATTGTTTTATCTGAAATGCACATGAAGCGGAGTGGTTTCAATTCTGTAGGACAGAGAAATAGCCCTGGATTTTCTTCTTCACCCGACACTGAGCCTGAAATTCCTTCTGTCATTTTGTCAGAAAATGAAAAAACAAAGAATTTTAAAGTTGCTACAGAAATTATTCACTCTCTCTCACCAGAGAATCTTGCAAATACCTCTCCTGAGGGATCTCAACTCGTTGAGCAGATAGAAAAATGGTTCCGCGCCTATAAAAATGAAACAGACATGACGCCAAGCATGAGTAAGAGTGGATCAACGAAGAAAAAGACCATCCACGAAGATCGTATCGAGCTCTTCAGCTCAAAGAGGTAAGCCTCTCTGGAATTAAGTAGAACCTTTTGTTATGCAATAAAAGTGGGAATTGTATAATTAGTAGACCTAGCTCTTTATTATGTAGACTGAAATTTATTCATAGGAATAAGTCGGAGATTAGTTGGCTCAAAAAATTTGGTAAAATGGCTATGCGAAAGAGCAAAGTTGAGAGATGTAGGTGTTTGTTTATAAACTTCTTATTAGATATACTCGATTTACATTTACCAGCTTTGAAAATGAGCGGCTTTACATGATGCTTCAATGACTACTAATCAATACATTTAACTTCATATGAGTGAATTTAGCATAAGGCTTATTTTGAGCCTCTTTAGTTGGTTTTCTAACCTCTTTTGATTTAGCACGGCTCTTCCTAATCGAATTTATCAAGATTAACAATTGAGGATGTTTGGAAAATTTATCAAAATAAATTTAGAACTCTTCAACTACTTTAGGATTGCGAAGGAAATCAATCCCTTTTGAAATCCAATAGCTGTAAAAGGGGAAGTACAAAAAGAAGTCAGTGGACAGTACAAGTGCCGTATTTTATATCAAAAAGCTGGGCTGTTATCGGTATATCCTGCACTAATGGTGCGTTGAGTTGGAACATTAAAATGTAGAGATTTTGTTTTATATCACAATTCATTTAAACTATTCAAGTTAATTCAACACCCTTCTTTTCTTTGACACTTTTGCTCATTGAAAGAATAATGGAATGCTGCTTTTAGTGAAACGGAACGTGTCCCATTCAATCTACTCTCTCTCTAACCCAGTTTTAAATCTTTTTCTTTTTTCGGAATGTTAATTATTTTAAAGTGATTCAAACATTTGAAAACTGAGATGAATTTGAAATCGGCTTGCCTTGGAAAAAAAAAATTTGATTGACCCATATTCAAAGTGAGGATTCGATTCAGAATGAGTTCATGGGAAACTCTAGTTCCAGTTGATAAGAAATAGAAATTGGAACTAAGATTATCTCCATATTTTCTCATTTCGAGATCTTTTCTTTTGCTATTTATTTTAAGCTCATAAAGAGGGTGTTTTTCTTTGATTCCTCTAATTCTCAAATTTCGAAAGAAAACAAGAATGAAATGGGAGGTATATAGAAACGTTTCTATACAAAATAATTAAATGCGTCAAGGTCTATTTGGAGGTTTGTCTCTAAAGATGAACCACTTTCAACAGAATATTTGGAATCCCGATTTAGGGGAGAAAAAAAGTTCAATTCTTCTTCTTCAATGGCAAAAGTTCTTAGTGAAGCCTCAACAGCCATTAAGACTAAAATTCTTGCTTCAAAGTTAGCATCGAATTCTACTTTTCGGCCCACAGCTTCTGAGCCTTACAGGCTGTGCAAACAAGCATCTTATAGGCGTTTTGGAAGAGCAATTTTGGATTTATTTCGGACAGTAAAATTTAATTGTGGGTTCTTAATTCTAAAATTCTAAATTGTTGATCTCCGGGAATCCAAGTAAATACCCTTATTAATTTGAATAATTTCCCGAAATAATCGTTGTTAGAATTCAATAACTTCTGTTCATGCTACCTCAAAGAACTCCATTCCCCGTTGATTCAAGCCTCAGGAGCGTATATCCCTACTTTTTTGGACCTTCCACCCAAAATTTCAATCAACTTTTGCCAAGAGCGCGCCAGATGAACAATGTTTATGCATTTTACGGTTCACTCTTCCATCAGGATACTCAGAGGATGTTGGAAACCTTATGTTATCAAAATCAGAAGGAAAATTACCTATCAAACCAACTTTGGCAGAACTTGGCGGCATCACTAACAGATAGTAATTTCAAAACACCTCTCGGTGGTAGTAGTTGCAAAGACTCGGAATCACAACTTCAGATTCCCTCAAATGCTTCTAAAACACGCAATGTAAGTGTTGAAGCTGCTACAGCATCTTTAAACAAAAATCTGGAATTCTCGTCCTTGAAAAAAGCAAAACAAGTTTCATTTACAAAATGCCAGAAAGTGGTTAATACTACCAAAGTAACGTCAAATGGCGGCAACGATCGCAACATTCATCACGTTATCTGCAAAATAGAAGCAGAGGGAGAAAGTAATAAACGAATCAAAACAAACGACCAAGAATCCAGAAATCAAATAGGCCTTCACTCTCCAAACAGTGATTCATTCATCAGGCCTTTAGACCCTAACGATTGTGCCTTTGATTCAAATGATGAGTCTGATTCTGAAAATATTGAGTGGTTTCTTGCAGAAAATGACTGCATGAGCAGCATGACTAAAGAGCAGCAGCAAGAAGGGCCAAAACAGAAAATATTTATTTCTCCAGAAAATAAAGTGGATGTTGCAGATACTAAGACCAGAGAATGCCCAATAAAACTTGAAAATGTGAAAACAGAATTTGATTGCCAACAGTTATTAGAAAATGAACTTGAAGATTTGAATTCAAGTTTTTCGTCAGATGATTGGCCAAGCTTAAGCGAAGATGTTGAATTTCAAATTTTGCAGCAAGATCAGTTTTAATTTCAGAGTCTAATCTTTTCAAATTCTTTCGAAAGGTTTATGTGAATTAGAATACCAGAATATAATTTTCGATGTGTAAAGTATGATTCATGCAACCAATTCTTTGAAATATTGCGTTTCTCCCTTTCTTTTGATTTCTTCTCTCATCACACAGTGATTATCATAATTATTCTTGTCTGTGAATTTTGTTCATGCAAAGCAGCATAGAGTGTCTAATTCAACTGCATACGCTAAAATTTCCGGAACAGACAGATCTTCATTATGTAGTCTCCGGTATTGAAAGTAGGTGATCTGATGTATTGTGGATTAGAGAGTTTGATATTAATTTCTCTCAAGATGATTCGATTCATATAATAAAATTACAATGAGAATGTGAATTTTTCTCTTCGAGAGTAACTCAGTATTAGTTGAAGTAAGTGAAAAGGGAGAAATTCATGTGCTATTTCATATATCGAGAGAGCATCGAAGAGCTGTATGAATTTCTGATATTATCTGAGTTTGACGATTAACAAATATTAGCTCGTAAATTAGTTAAATTTGAATTGATGTGTCTAGCTCAGGAGATTGAAAATAGCATATATGCAATTTATGCCTATTTTTATTACTTCTAAATCACAACTTCTGCTCTCAAGTTCAATGATAACTGAATATCCTCCTCATGAATTAATGAATACAATGTTTTGATAAAGATCAACAATCGAAATGCACTTTAAAGAAAGAAAACACAAAATATCACGAATCAAAAGTTCAAGCTAAACTGACTATTTAAAGAATACTTGGTATTGAACTAATGGTCCTTGTACCTCCTGGATTGCCTGCCGTGAACTTTCGGCAAAACAATTCTTTTTTCCGATGCCTTTACTCTGCTTGAACTTCTTGTTTTTGAGAGCGTTTCATTCCTTGTGTTTGTAATAATCGAATTAGAACTATTTATTTCTTCAGAAATATTCATTTTGGATTGATGTCGCCTTGAGCTTCTTTTAACTCTGAATATTTTATCTTGAGTTGGAGGTTGTTTTTTAGAGCAGACGCTCATTACGATTGCTCCGATTACTCCAACAATAACATGGATCGTTCGGGAAATCAAAGCAGAGCTCAGCACTCCAATCATGACGAAATCAAAAGCGCCTACATTATCCACTACTGCAATGAGCAAGCAAGCAATAAAACTAATTAGGACAAAGAAATTCTCTAAAAGGTTAAATACAAAATCCACTTTCGATTTCTTTGAGTCTGACCAAGCATCCAATATAAGCCAGAATAATTGCAAAACTATAGGAGGGATGATTTGAAGCAGAGGATATGACTGACTCATCCCAATTAGCATTGTAACACACATAATTTTGATAAATTTTAACGGAAGAGCTACTTGTCTTTGCAATCGATCAGCGATAAAAGGTGCAAGAATACCCTCTGATAGTACCTCCTTGAGGGATACTTTATTTTGCCCGAGGTGTCTCTGCGCTTTTGCTGCTTCTTTGGATACCTTAAGACTTTCACCTTTAAATAAGAGTATCGCAATAAAAGCAAAGAATCCGAGCCAAGCACAGATCATAAGTATCATTAGGATGAGGCTAACAAGACCGCCAGCGCTGTCCTTGTAAGAGCCTGATGTAATTGTGGCAACGACACCGATCAGAAAAGGGATTTGACTTCCAGTCAGGTTTATTATTACCATGTTGTAGAGTGCTGCCGTAATTTTACTCAGAATAGCAGAGACTTTGGGGTTCTTTCTGAGTACATGTGTCAAAACGTGAAAGAACACAGCAATTAGGAGAAACAGGGATTGCTGACTCATATAGCCCCCATAGTTTAGTAAAAACTGGCCTGAAATTGCTATCCTTGAGAAAGCACCATCCCTAAATTGATTATCTACTGAGTCGTCAACGATTATCGAAAAGAAGTTTGGGAAACTTTGACTTGAAATCGTTGCCTTGAAGAAATCGAGGATTCTTTGACGGAAAGGGATGTTGACCAGCACAAAGAGGGATGCAATTTTTATCAATGCTAAGTATGAGTAGAGGTTGTAGCTGGAAATTCCTGACGTGAATGATGAAACTGAGCTGGTAGCAAATTGACTGACAAATACAGCGGCCGTGGGAGCATATGACATCGTCGTCAACATCGTACTTGATGTTGTTATTGCGATTTGGGTCGCAGAGTCATCCTTTGGTAGATTAATAGTTGTATTAGTGCGATTTGGGGCAGATGTTGAATTGATTCGACAACTGGATCCGTTTAGAATGAGAGGTGAAGTGCAGGAAGTGCAGTCGTTGCCTGTTGGACCCAGGCATGTATTGCAAGAAGGATCACATTTAATACAACTGCCTGAGTCGGCCGTTGGAGTCACTAAGTCTAAAAAGTAACTCGCGTTGCATGAAGTGCAATTTTGGGAAGATGGTCCTGAGCAATTTGAGCAACTACTATCGCAATCCAAACACCTTTCTGAATTTAGATAAGTTAATGCCGGGCAGGTGTTATAGCAAAGTGAGGCTGAAGGACCGACCTTCACTGGATAGGTGCTTTTGCATTGGAGACACGCAGTGCCGTTGGTACAACTGAGGCAGCTGCTATCACAAGGAAGACACTCAGTATTCCCTTCAGAGGAATAGAAGCCTGTGGGGCAGCTCAGTACACATCGGAAGGTGGGAGAATTGTTGGGATTGTGTCGGAGTCTGCCACTGTGACAAGAAAGACAGTCAGTGCTTGAATTACCGTTACAAGTGAGACAGCTGGGATGGCACATATCAAGGCAGGTCATCTGATCGGAGACCGTGCCTAATGTAAAGCTACAGCCAGGGAGGCAATCCATTTGGTTATCCATCCCGCCATTGTTCCAGAGATATAAATATTGAAGTTTTCCTCGAAAAGAGCAAGCGTTATCTCCTATCCAAAACTCATCGGTTGCTAATTCTTCATAGTACTGGGTAGCTAATGAGAGAGAGCCTGAGGGGCTGGTCGTCGGTGTGGAACCATTAATAGACACTGTGAACAAGAATTTTTCCATAGTGTCAAAGATAAATACTGAGATCGCAATAGTGTGAAAATAATCGTTGTTGAAAACTGATGTCTCTGGAACTGCTGTTCTGGACACAACGCCACTGTAAGTGTAACTAAACACCAGAGATCCTGGCGCTATTGAGGAGCTAAAACCAAAACTATAGCGCTCAGTATTGGTGCTGGTTTTTCTTGAAAATATTTTCTGATATCCACAATCCGTTCCCAAATTGAAACTAAGCCTCATTAAGATTGTAATCATTCTCTTTGGATCACCAAATGTTCTATCGGCTGTCCATTTGAGATAGCGTCCATTCACCGGAAAATTTAAAGAGTCCGTTGAGGTATCATAGGAAGGAGCCGGCGCTACCCCTAAAGGGAAAGTCTTTGCTGACACCTGATCAGTAGCAGATTCGCTGGAAGAGAAGACGAGATTTATCCATGAGGTAAGTTGATTAGTGTATCGCTGAAAATGAGCTCCTTGATTCAGATATGCACCAAGAAAGACTGAAAGCCCACGCAGTGAATAGCTACTTCCGCATGAACTTGACGTGCCGCATATATAGATTGTCGAACCACTTGTCGTCACTGACCAGGAGTCCGTGCTTGCGAAAGGTAAAGTAAGCTCAGTAGAGGTGTCACTCTGACTGGCGCTCCAAGCATACAGATAAACTGACCCCGATTGATAATCAATCGAGCAGCTTATATATACCCAAAGAATGTCTGTGTAAGGTGGAGCTATGGTGACAGTTTGACTACTAAGAGTAGATTGGTCAGTGATGACTTTTGCTTTAACCGAACCCAAGCCTGCTGCTGATGTAAAATCCAAGCTGATTCGATCCTTGTTCCCATCTCCTTCAAATTGTAGGAATTTTGCCAAGGAATGGGCTGAGAACACCCACAATCCGATCGTAATAGCGTGAAAAGGTTGCGTCGTTGGAACAGACGGAAAAGAATCTTCCAAATTGTATGTCCATGACCCTGAGCTGAGAGTTTCAGCCAAGATAGAGCTTGTGGGACAGGTACTTGCTCCCTGATAAATGAGGAGTTGAAATGACAACAGGAATACTGTTCCAGCCAATTTTGATCTCATGTATTAATAAATTTAAGTCGATAAATTTTCCTGTATTGTATCGAAATATATACCAACTCTCTCAGAGAATAACTAAATTAATCATCTGTTTAATGGCTCCAGTGAACAAAGAAGTCACCTTTTCTTAAACATTATTCAAAACAAATGAAGCTCCTCACTTCTTAATCGAAGTTTTGGAAATTAAAAGCTTTTTTTGAAGTTCAAAACGAAACAAATTTTAGATTAGACTCCTGGAATTCAGAAAACGAGATTGATGGAGTAGTTTAAATTTCGCACGGCTCGATTAATATTTTGATCAGTTTCTCAGCTCAATAAATTTATTAGGAATGTTTTCGAACGATTTTTGAAAGTTTAGATTTATTCATGCTGATTAAATACTTTGATTAGTTTATTAATCTTTCTTCAGAATTTTTCTTTTGATAACGCATTTATAAGGCGGTTCTTCAATGATTGGGAGATATCAATGCTCTTTCACTATATTCTGTTTTGCGCTGCCGATTTTATGAAATGGATTAACAAATGCAGTTTTTTTTTTTAGGTTTCTTTGGAATTAACAAGGATATTGCTTTACATCTTATTTTTTCGTAATCCAAGATCTTGAGGCAATCTGATCGAATAAAATTTGATTACGATATGTACAAAATTCTGTTATCAAAATAGCAAGCGTATCCTCCTAATTTCCATCGATACTCGAATTAGTATCATGCGAAAAGTGCTATTTCAGCTGTTCTAGTTTTGAAAAATTCAGCAACGATCTCTGATTCTTCTTCTCGCTTCATTCAGATCTGAATTGTCAGTATCTCAAAAGATTAGCATTTTCTCCTCCTACGTTTACTTCGAGGGAGTAACTTACAGAGCATGAATGGAATTTACAAGAAGAAAGAGAGGGTTTTTGATGACGGAAAATCAAAATCATATTTGAATTTGATAATTCCTTAAATGGATTTTAAAGAAATGCTGGCAAATTAATTAATAAGTTCAGGATTTTGAAAATTCGGAGTAATAAAGAGAGGTGAATGACGGAAAGCTGAGAAGAGAGATGGTTTTATCAACTATTTTGGAGAATCTCTTTTTGATGAGAGAATAATTGAATATTCTAAGAGACAAAGTATCGGTTTATGATCATTGTCTTATGTAATGAAACATGAAATTTAGAAGTGCTTTGTTGACCCAACTTTTTGACTATTTCGGTTCGCTAAAGGCTTAAATACTAATAGATCCAGTATTTCAATGTGTGATTGTTAATAGAGCCAGAAAAAAAAGACAAAAAAAAAAGAGTACATACTTACTATCATAGAAAATGAGCTTACTTCAATATATATTAAAACCATCGTATTCGCTCAATTTCTGACAGTCATCTGATGACAAGAAAGATTGAATTTAACTCATCAACCTTCTTAGCTGGTAGTGTACTGCACTTAAATAACATTTTCTTACTATTCTCTCTTTTGACAGTTTTCTCCGTATTTGTCGCAAAAGTTGTATTTGATTCTGACCGAAAAAGAGTTGTTTCTTCTAAAAGAACTTTAAGCTTATGCCTGCTGCTCATTTTGCAACTGAGAGCTCTTTCGAAGTTTTTTACGGTGTGCCATTGAGGGCAATTGGACTTTTTTATTTGAGAGAATTCTAGAATATGATTCAGAGATGCGTCTCGGCTTCGAGTTAGTTTGTTCGATATTGCATCTATGCTCAACGCCAAATGTGAATCAGGATCAGCAACGTACTCTTTGTATTTGTTTGCCATTTGTTTGCAGAATTGATTTCTGACTAAGAGAATTATTCGATGATATCCAATTTACATTTGTTTTTGAGAATAGAGGGACTTCTTCAACAGCATTTGAGTATTTTGATTGAGAGAGAGCTGAGAAATGTTTCCATGAACTATTGTTGGTACATATTTGAGTCATAATTGATTTAAATTAACCGATGAGACGTAAGTTCGTAGGAATCGATGTTACTTAAAGCTGATAAGGCAACATCAGCAGAAATATATGGAGCTTATAAGCAAACCTAAAAGATTTCTGAAAATTAGCAATGTTTGTTTGATAAACGTGCTTGGTTAAGCTCTTAGATTACTGGATTTATTTTTTAAGAGTTAAGTAGCACAATTAATTTGCTTTAAACTCAAAAACATCTGCTAGAGCGCCTTGACCAGAGAGAACTTATGCCATACAGAGAATACAGAGCAGAACTATAGAAAATAAATTAGGGCAATGAATTTTGAAAAAGAAATGCTTTTGAAATATGTTGTCTGAAAACACTTTATTATTGTGACCAGCTGAAATGATGGCCTTAGTTTCATATGCTCTAAGTTTAACAGAATTAAACATCAAGACTATAACAGTTTCTTTAAGAAGATTTTTGGAATATCAAGATATCAAAGCAAGAAATTAAAATAACTAGCATTTTTGGATCAGTAGTGAAGCGATTAGAATTTTGATTATGACAAATAATAGCAAGTTGATCTGGACACAGGCGAAATCTTTGATTTTTCCAATGTAGTAGAAGATACTAAGATTAACCAGAATCTAGACACACGATATTTGAGATTTTGCTATTATCATCGTTATTTGAATTGCATGAACCAATTATTCATGGCGATTCTCCTCTCTCGTTGATACTTCTATTATAAACCATCGGTTTGAGGTTAGCAAGCAATTAGACTATTTACACAGGCTATCTCTCGATAAAAATTCAGAAGTTTGGGGATTTTTCGAACTTTTTTCCAATTCCTTCAGACTATTATGGATTCTGATTAAGAAGATGAATAATTGAAAATAAAGGTATTTTCTCCATGGAATGCTGTTCATTAGTTTTTTCTACAGTTCTTAATGTGGATAAATATATCAGCAGTCATTTCTCTGACGAGATACTTGAAGCGAATGCTAAATGATTGACTCATTTAATGAAATCTGTAGACTCACTTTCGAGTGCAACTGGTACTCAGTTTGTAGCATTTCAAATTGCTTACAGGAAAAATTATTTAAATTGATAATTTTTCCAGCTTTAATTAATAATAAGAAAATTAAGAGATGCCAAATTGTAGTTGGATTCAATACATAGAAATGATTTTGTTCAGGAGTGAAGGTTTTGAGCGAATTCAGTGATATTGATCGAATTAGGCAGAAAAATTATCTAGAGAATAGACACCTGATATATCAATATCGGTCAAAAGTTTCTATTTCGTGAAATTTATCAAATGACGAATGATGACTGACTCATCTATAATGTCTAAACTGAAATTTTGAAAGTTTAGTTGAGATTTTCTTCTGCACTGATTAAATGTCCGCAAATAAGAACTTCATTTCGTTGCAGTAAGCAATTTATTGGAAATTTTCCCACTACTTTAAATTATACGGAAATCTATTGAGGGCTACATTTCTCAATATCATAGCTTTAAATTGGTGATAGAACCAATAAAAGAAGTGCTTTAAGACTTGTTGATTTCTGTGCAATGTCTAATTATGTCGCATATGATTGTGACGTATTATGATGACCATTTGATTTAATCAAAGTGTGATACTTCTAATAAAAGATCTTTAGGCAATCTTAACTCATAAATTATCTCGATCTGCTGAAATATTTCGTTCATTAAAATTACAACTCTCTGCTTCCACGAATTTCAACTCGTCCACCAAAGCTAAAACGCGATTTTGACTCCGTTTCGAGCAGTTATCTAATGGAGACCATAGCAAAAAGTTGTCGGGCAAAGTGGGATGATGATAGAATTCTTAAAACATTAATTCAGCACTAAAATAGTAATTGAGTAAGAAAATCGAATCGAAACATTTATATCACTCAGCAATGACACATTATTTGATAAACTTCAGGTAGCAGGAGAATAACCGATGATAGTTTCACAAAAAACTAGTTTTCTGTGATAAACTCAGCAAAGTATGATTATGTATATAGATTTCTAACCAAATGTAATAACTTCTTTGATAGGTAGTCGTAAATTTTCATGATATTTCATCATTAACATCATTTCTGTGAGAAATACAACTCTCAAAGTAGATCAATGGAACTCGGAATTTTGGTGCTTACATAAAGAGTTAGGAACAAAATAATTTGACTCTCAATCAATTCATACTCCGCTGACAGAACATCGAATTGGAATAGCGCAAACTCTCAACAGTGAAAGTGTGGAAACTCAGTACACTAACACTCGAGTGTGCAGACATAACAGCACAGAGCTTAATCGCAGAAAAGCTTCTCAGTTCGGTTGCTGAGGTAATGAATAGGTTCTCATGGTCTCTAAAATTAATTCTGGGTTTTTAAATTAATACCTGTAGCAGTGCACTGAAATTGAATTACGTAATCTGTTAATAAATTTTTTATAATTCTTTTAATTTTCGAATCTACTATTAGACTCAAAACTCTGTAAATGATTCCTTTTACTTCACAAAGCATTCCAATCACCAATAACTCAAGCCTGAATTCCATGTATTCCTCATTTCTTGGAGCATTGGGTCCGAATTCTAGCCACCTTCTTCCTAACATTTATCAACCAAACATCATTGATGCATATTATAACAATCTCTTCCTTCAGAATACTGAGAGGCTGCTATTAGAACAGCTTCTAATCACTCAAAGTCAAAGCCAAGCGTACTTGTCCGATCAGCTCTGGCAAAACGTAGTTGCACAAACTGCAGCTGCTAAATCCAAAGAACTCACGAATAGAGATTCTAACCATCATTCTAAACCTGAATTGGATACTTGGAAAAAGAGCACTAAGAGTCTTGAAATCACTCCAACACCTTTAAATCAAAATCTGGAATCTTCATCATCTGCAATTAACAAATTAAAATCAACTCCAATTAAAAACAGCCAAAAAAACTCCCAAATCTCCACAGTGTCGCCACCACAAGGCAATAGAGTTGATAGTAAAACCCTCTTTGAAAAAGAAGCAAAAGCAAGTGGCCGGAAGAAAATCCATAAAAATGATTATGAACCGAGAAATCAAATAGAAATTCGAACTAAACAACTCACTTTAATTCAGTCTTTAGACTCGAATGATTGTGCATTCGATTCAAATGATGAAAATAATTTGAAAGAGAGTGAGAAAGCGAGCTTAGAAAAAGTTAAAACAAGTTAAAAGAAAAATGAGCGATTACAGCAAGAAGTGTCAAAAGACAATTCTCCTATCAGACAGGAACAAAACGAACTTATTGAAAACAGTGAAGTTGGAAAACCAGTGATGAGCGGCGAAAAACAGAAAACTGCTTCAGAGTGTCATTATCATCAGCTACTAGCACATGAGCTGGATGACCTCAATTCAAGCTTTTCATCTGACGACTGGCCGAGTTTAAGTGGAGATCCTGATTGTGAGAATCCCTTCCAAGAATAGTTGTTTCTCTATGTTTATGCAATTTTATTGATAAACAACACAATAATTTATGAGTTGGTGCATTTACTTATTTCAAAAATATGCAATGGGCAACAAATATAGTCTTTCCTCTCTTTATGTTCCTGTTGAAAGCAGCTAATATTGAAAGATAGGCGCAGAATACTAAGTTCGATAATTGAAATATCTATCGGATGTTAAATTTACAAGTCTATGGATTTCAAAAGAAATAGCATCACAAAGATTTTTCTAATCATTCGAAATTCATACCTTCGAATTTGAATACAACAGCATTTCATTTCACCGAAATATCTCCAGTCACTTGTTAAAAGAACGTTCTACAGATAGTTGCGCTCGTTGCGATGTTGTTTTTAGCAAGAAATTGAAGTTTTAAGCGATTTTATTCTAGTCTCAGTTTCAATCCTTGAGTAGACATTATAGAGACATAATTGGGAATCTTTTAGAATAAAATAATTTGAGTTTCCAATATGACTCGACACAGCATGCTAGCTTGACTTAGATCCTGCGACTAGTGCTATTAAACCAAGTTTCATAAGCACTTATAATAAGAAAATCTGCTAGAATTACGAATCGAAGGTTGACTTTTCTTATGTGGATAGCGCAGGCTAAATCTAAACGGAATCTTTAACAGTTAATGAATTAGAATATTATTTTCGGTTCGAAAAATCATCTTCTAAGATTCGTCGCGAAAGATGCTTACAACTTCGCAATCTTAAGAAAATAATATTTTGGAAAACGATACATATACTCAAGAAATGTGTTTTTATTCTCATTCTTCTTAATAAAATCTTTTGCAATTTTGTCATAAAACAGCTGGAATGCAGATTTTATTTTGAGAAATGGCTCCGACTAGGAAAGAAAAAGCAATAAATTCAGACAATAATAGGGGTATAAAGATTTATTTATTCATGCTCTCATTTTGCGGTCTATAATAAGAAATTAAATTGGTGTTTTGAGATTATTTCTACAATTCCTTTAATTATTTGGTGTTATTCATGTAAACTATAGTTATACTGTTTCCGCATTTTCCCATGAAGCAAGCTTGAGAAATTTTTGAGATCAATTTTATGTTTGTTGTTTGAGTTCTAATTTTTCTCTACTTCCGAACTGTTTTGTTTTTCAGATCAGAATAATGCGTAGTGAATCTGATATATAAGGAAGAAGAAGAAAATATAATTTCTGTCATGGGTAGTCTTAAAGCACTATATTGTGAAGAAGAAATATTTTCTCAATGAACTCATGTGGCCTCTTTCTCCTTGAGGTAATAATGGCTTTAATACATACTCAAATGAAGCAGACAGAGTGTGCAGCCACTAATAATAATTATTATTAAATGAGAGGTAGTCTTTATTAATTAAACAGGGAAAATTTACTTCCGCCAGGGTTCCTTCCAGTATAGAGCTTTTTGCCAGTTTTGAAGTCCATTAGTATTGCTGTAGTATCATCTGAAGCACTAGCAATCATATCGCCGTTTGGACTCCATCGTACACAATTGATGAAGTCTATAAAATAACACATAGAAGTCAAGTAAGATTATCAAATGCATCAAAAAAATATTACCGCTTTGAAGCCCTTCAATAATTCGAACAACTTGTGATTCTCGTTTATCAAATATCATCATCTTCTTATCATAACCACCTGAAACCAGGAGGCTCTCATTGGTCGGACAGACATCAATCCAGGTAACCCCAACTATAAGGAACAATTATTAACTCAAGCATGAATAAACCAAATCGAAGAGATGGCATAAACTCACAAACCATTAAAAGGGCCAATTTTTTCCCCATTAGATAGAGAAATCATGGTTCTCTTTTTTCATTTGCTGGTTTGGGATTGGACCCTCAATCAAGTGAAGAATAAATTTGGTAAAGAACTGCATGGGCATTTACATGGATCCAATTGAATAGGGCTCTTCAAAGTTAGAAATTTTTTCTCGACATCTAGGATATTGAAGTAGAGTTCATCATAGCTGAAAAATAATATTGGTTCATCAGTATAAGAGCTCCATCGACAACGATTCAAATAATCTGAAGAGTTATTATAAGAAAACAAGAAATATTAATGTTCAAAAAAAAAACTAAATCTCAGGAATGAGCAGTTCTTCCGGCCTTGGAAGGAGAGAATGAGGGTGTTAGAAATTATAGATTTCCGAAAAAATTACTGACTTTCTTTGGAACCTATCTTCAGCTTTGTTTAGATTTTGTAGAAAATATGTCAGCCATCTCTATCTGGCTTTGCTTATATTCTCTCAGGGTTCAATTTATATACTTTTTTCAACCACGACAAGCATCCAAGATTGCCATTAAATAAAATCCTGTAAAGAGTAACCACCTTATAGCTCAAAGAAATGTCTCTGTTATCATAGACAAGTTCCAAAGAAAGTTCTATACGAATATATCAGAGGCTGTCCTGGATATTTTAGAGAATAAGTTCTTCGTTTTCATGGTCAAATTAACTTTTCAACTCGTAATAATAGGTCTGCCCATTTACTCTTTTTGGAACAAAATCTTTTTATGAAAGCGGGACTGAATTTGGTAAGACACACTACTTTCCTTAGCACGAAATTGAGGATGCAATCTTAATTTTCCGATAAGTTTTACAATATTGCCAGTCTTGTGAGTAGAAATACTGTAAATATGGAAAGCTATCTTGTTTCCAGAAGGAAGAGCACCAAGAATGCTTCTTCGCGGGTTATAAGCCACATCTCCATAACCAGTCCCTAGAAGAAGAAAGAAATATGTAGATTGTTACGATGATTTACTGGCGTGGACTTCCTCAAAAGAGTATATTTTCTTCGGATGTCCTTTCCGTGAGACATCAAATATTTCCATGCTAGCAGATGTGTCATAACTGTGTTGGACAGAAACCAAAAGTCCTGTGTTTGCAATCTCTTTCATATGGGTGTTACTGCTGCTGCGGTCTTGTGAACAGTTATTGGATATGGATTAGCTTGATTGGTTTCAAGGATACCTCTCATTTTTCTGAGTTGAACTCCGTCAAAGGTAGAAAACTTTTGTTTTGTTCCGAGTTCTATAATACTAATCTTATTCTCCTCCCATGAGGTCCATGCAAGTAGAGTTGGAGTTGGAGGTGATGGCTCTTCTACCCAAAGTTAGGCCATGATAGAAAATTGAGAGGGTGAAAGGTGAGAATCTCATCAAAACCAGTGGAGTAAAGCATTAATACCAGTTGTTCTCAAGTTTTTAGGCAAGTTCTCTCTCAGTGAGCCTATTTGAGTTTTTGATTCTTCAAGAACTGCATGAGTTGATTTTTTACTTTCGTTTGACTCGCTTTTTGGAATTTTTTTTTTAATAAAAGAGGGAAACAAAATTATTAATTATCAAAACTAATAGTGAGAGAATATGTTAGTGAGAATTTGATTAAAAATGATTAAAATGAAATTAGAGTTTCGCAATGATTATTTTCAAAGGTTGTCAGGAAATCTGAATAAGTTTTCGCATTTATATTGAGATGAAAGAAGTAATAGAAGTAATTAGCGATCGAGGAAGACAATCAAAATAGCAAGGAAGACACTCAACTGTTACGGATTAGTTGAAGCTGAAATATGTCTCAAATCTCAGGAAAATTATTAACACCTCAAACACCTTCTCAATTCAACCTTTAGTAGAAGATCTTCCAACGATAAAAAAGTCTTTGTTCTCCAAATTTGAAAAACCGACTTCAGTAGAGAGCAGACCCTATAGAGTTTTGACACTTTTTTATATTTTTGTAAAATATGAAATTGAGAATACAAACGATTTCACATCCTTTTTTCAATAAAACCATAAGGTTGTGATCCTTGGGTATATGGTTCAATTTGATTTTTTCAAATGGAGGTTTCACTAGACCCATTTTGGAGTCTCTGAGATGTTGGCCTTGTGGGTTGAAATATTTTTCAGAATTTTGTGCTGTTATTCGCCTTGCATTTCTTGTATTGATCCTTTGTCACAGTTGGATATCTACCACACCTTTGAATGTCTCCTCCAGCCTTTTCTCGGCCACAGTATTAAGCCTTGTTTTCGGAAGGGGGAACTTAACCTCAAAATTGACCCTCATTTCTCTTTTTGAGTCGTTAAAAAGTCAATTCAGACTCCCACAGTTCGTCCAGAGTATAATTACTTTCAGGTTCAATTTTTTTGGTCTTTCTGCAATGTCATCCGTCTCCTACCAAAAATAACTGAGAGAGTTCAGTAATGGTAGAGACTTTATAACCAAATACACGAATTTGTTGTTTCCCCACATAAAATAATTCATCTAAAGCGAACTTTTTTCTTGATCGATTGGATCATGTCAACAAAACGCTGGACATCTCTCACAAGCCAAACTCAATTGATGCCTATTTTTGCTTAACAATGGATGAAAGGTATTGATAAAAAACATCTAAAATAATATATCTTCTTTTTATCATATGCTCCTCTTTCTTTGTTTTCTTTGATCTTCAGCATTCTCTAAATGAGACATACCAAGTTTGCGGCCTCCGAGATAAGTCAGTGATCAATATTCACCATATATGCTATGTTAGTAACAGATACCAGATCCACACCCGAATTTTTTGTTCATATATTTTGGTTTAAGGCTGAGACTTAGTTACCCTCCCCTCATTGGTATTTCATATTACAATAGGATATGCGTGATTTTTGAATTGCAAAATTGAATATTCTAAAAGCTTATTGTTTTCTATTTCTCTACAAGCGATGGTTAAAACCACATGGAGATGCAAAAGAGCTGAATCTTTTATATATGTTTTATGAAGGGTATGTTCAAGAGTCGAATTCACCAATGCAAGGCAATAATACCGAGAAGGAACCTGTTACCCTACTTAGACAACAGTTTTCTGAAATCTTGATGCTAATCTCAGTTAATATGGCACACCAGCCAGTTAATCCAAACACAAGAAAATCATATAGTGTTGAAGTGTTGAACCGTTTTCCATGTTACTCCATTGCAGATACCTCGTGTTTTCTCAGAAAAAAATAACAGAAGATGCCTAGCATTCGTTGAGAGCAACAAATAATGCACTATTAAGTTACGAGGAGAGGGCTTAGAATCGATTTCTCTCTCTCTAAATTATACTTATAGCTTTTCTCTCAGATTTCATGTATTCAAGTCAATAGGAATAGATTAACAACGCAACAGTCATAAACAGTAGGGGGAGAGTGGTCCTTAAGGATGATTTCTTCTATGCCTGTACATCAAGAAATTTCCAATTTCATTACAATCTCCCATAATGAGCATCGCTCACTGGTAAAGAAATTCGAGTTCAAACCCTTAATTGACCTTGTTACCATGTGATTTGAATCTCTTTGAGAACGGATGATGATCTGTAAAGAAAGAGCAACTGAAAAATAGTACTTTATTAATTACATCCGATGAATTCTCGGAGAAAGTTCTGAAAAATCAAGTATAAGAGAAAAAACAATGATCAAAATGTGATTTGGGTATTTGTAAGTCACAGCAAGGTCAGGCTACACCTTTGTGCTTACTGCTGTGGTGGATCGTGATCTTTAGTTTATAAAGTCCAATAATTTAGGAATATTGTGTGGCAGTGTTGATTTTTTAAAAAGCAAACCAAAATGAGACGTTTATGTTACCTATTTTTGCCACTTATCCTCCGAACTTAATCATGCTGTGCAGATTTAATTTTTTCATACGAGATTATTTCATGATGTCAGGAATTTAAATTGATGTCTAATTTGTTTATAGTTCGACAACTCTGAGCAAAGTGAGATTTCTTACTTATGATCAGCATGAATGAGAGCACAACTATTCAGACGTAAGGATGATTAGAAGTCCTAAGGTCAGGATTACTTAACCTAATTCACGAAGTCATTATCTGAATTGTGCTGCTTGGCCGACATTTTTGAGAGTAATTCTTGTTCTCTGGGTCCTTTCCGTTTCATGTTTATCTAGATGAAGCACACTGAACAGGGAGGGTCTATATAATTTTTGAATGACAATCATGTATTCTGAAATAGATAATTTACTTTCGCCTGAAGTGTTGCCAGTATAAAGCACTTTTCCTGTTTTGAAATCCAACAGTTTTACTGTTTTATCATTCGAAGCACTCGCAAGCTTATCGCCGCTCGGACTCCATCGCACACAGTTAATATAGTCTAGAATGAATATTCAAGCATCAAGTCTTTTTTTAAACTAATCCAAATTATTACATGTGTGAAGGCC
>ENA-UOTX01001365-UOTX01001365.1-compost-metagenome-genome-assembly--contig:-NODE-1365-length-18796-cov-11.721086_pt1 | contig 18796 bp, 4 predicted proteins | sample MGYA00238143_ERZ746982 | MGnify/ENA primary metagenome ERZ746982 (study PRJEB28758, sample SAMN06268862) | compost metagenome | isolation source: single cell | place: USA: California, Emeryville, Joint... | reverse complement strand
CCTTGCATACTGCCATAGTAAGCCGTTGAGGCATTTTGCTTTCGCCAGGAGGCTATGTGACCGCTCTCCTTGTCTTCCAACTCTTCGCTCACAAAATCATTGGCTTTTTCGATTTTACGATTGCTTGATTTGTCTGAATGTCCAGACTCCTCTTCATGTTCTACTTCTAATATTTTAGAGGTGTATGCCAGCGGCTTCAATGAAGACTGACTCCCAAACTTATATAAGTAGAAATTAGTATTGAATCTGATTTTATCGACATCTGGACAACACCCGAATTGAAGTTTTTCATTTTTGTCATCAAAACTATTGGATGTCGTATACTGTTGGCCTTCATTTAAAGATTTCATGATCATCAATCGATTGGTTGAAAAGAAGGACTTTTGCGGTGGGTTTTTCAAAACATCTTTGAGAGTTCCCGCTCTCGCAGGATAAAGATAGACAACGTAGTTCTTGTAAATCTCAGACGCGGTATTTTTCATTCCGAAGGGAAGCACTAAGAAATCAATTTCAAAAGAGTCTTCGCTCGAATTTTTTGAAGGTTGAAGTCTCAATAGCCCGGCCTTTCTTATATAAGTTTCATCAAGCAGAAGAGAAGAAGGCTCAGAACCGCTTTGAGATGACAAGATCTGATGGATAAATTTACCATTGGGTTTAATGTAAGCCGTTAAAGAAGAGGCTAACTTAGTGCTAATTCCTTGGATCTGACCGTCTTGCTGGCAGAGCATGAAGTACTCTGAACTGCTCTTTCCTTCTTCTCCAAGCAAGACCATGCAAGGGATGCCATAAAAAATTTGGTGCTGAATCCTTCCGTGCGCTGCAATAAATTCCCCAGTGCGACATTTCAAAATGACTTGGCATATTTGACCTTCGGAATTTTGGTTTTTTTCTTTTTTCACATCCAGAAAAGCATCTTGAGTTGGATAATTAACTGCAGCGACTATACCTTCAAAATTCAACTCTGAGACCTCTTCCTTTGAATAATTTAAGCGTGCCAATAACTGTTTGGTACATCTCATGATTTTGCCTCTGTTAACGGCGCAATCATTTACAACAAGGATAAAAGTTCGAGAGACCAAGTCAATTTGAATTTTTTCAATGAGTTCATCTTCAGTGATCTCTTTGAATGCGTCTTCTTTAAATACACGATATGAGTGTATATTTTTGAATTCAATTCCTAAAATCTTCGGGTCTTGGAGCACTTCTTTGGCAAAATACGCAAATAATTCTTTGGGTTTGAAGTAATGAGTTAAATCAGAGTCCTTAGTGGCTGTTTTTAATAGAGCCTGCAATTCTCTCGTCAGAATAACTCCTGTCGATTGTAAAAGATTCAAATCAAGACATGGAGCTTTCAGAGAGTCTAAGAACTCAAGTTTCTTTTCAATAAAATTAATTATTCTGAGTTCCAAATCTTCTGTTTTGTCTAGAATTGAAAAGACTTTGGCTATATCCAAGGAATCACAGCTCTTCAAATTGGTAGCTTCTTGCAAACATTCTTCTTCGATGAGGAGCATCTGTAATTTTTCAAATAATCCCAATGAAATATGCCCTCTTTTGAGCTTTGCTCTGAAATCATTGAGCAGGACGAGTGCCTTTTTGTGATCTTTGAGCACTCGATTGACAAAGAAGAGGTATGAAACCATAACAGACTGCAAAAAACGTTTGCTGATATCTGGATCCTGGACGTATTCTCGGTAAACAGTCTCAATGAAAGCAATAAAAGCCTGAAATGCCTTTTGCTTGCGTGGGTCATCTGCAAATGAGCAGTCTTTTGTCGAGAAGATCATCATCGTGTCTTCAAAGTCCATTTCATTTCTCAGATTCGATCTGTATGCGAGAATTGGATAAATGGATTCTATCAATGAAGCATTCCCGAAATATTCATCGAAAATAAGAGGTAGAGACTGCACCATAGCATTTGAGAGCTGAGGATTCTCAAATCGCCTTAACAGACTCCAGAATCTATACTGAAACAGACTTCTCAAGCCCCAATAAATGAAGGCAGTAATCAACAAGAAAGGAAAATCTTGAGTGTGGTAAGTATGATACTGCAAGAGGATATCGATTCCTAATGCAAAGCAGAAAGCTTGAAAGGCCAGAGGCCAGTTCAATTTGATTTTGGAATCCATCGGTATTTTTGGGAGTCGCAAACAGGCGAATAATTTGGAGAGCTGTTAGAACGAGGCCGATATAAACGGAGATGTTCGAACCTGCCTTCTCAGTTCCCAGCATAATCACGAATCCAATGGTATCTATCAGCTCTTCGAAGATTCCTTTCGTCAAAAATTTCAAATTGGTGTAAGTATTCCGGAAAAGAAACACACTGTGCAAGATTTGAAAGATCAGCATCAAAGTTAGATTGAATATTGCAAATACAAGTAGATAAGACTTGATTGCTGGTTGTGAGAACACGCGGAAACAATTCTCCAGAACAGGAATGTAGAGGAAGTACTTTTCAAACACTAACGTCCAAGGAATAAATACTGCTTCGAAGAGGACGGAGAGTCGCTCTTTCGTTATTCTCTGCTCTCTCGTTCGTACAAAGATTAAAAACTGTGCCTTCACCAAAGCGCCAAGTACAACTATTGAGAAAAGTATGATAGTAATCCCTTCATAATTTAATGGAGTTATTTGTTCCCGATACTCTATTTGGAACATCTTCACGATTTGGGTGGTCACCCGATTGACAGTGGTGCCCAAAGGCGTGGTCCCTTGCGTCGAAAATAAAAAGATTCCAGCCCTCTGGAGATGATATATAATTAGTGAAATGACTGCGACCCAAGTCGGGATCTTAGGAGCGAAGATGGATGCTGCTCGATTGTACTCAATGAGCAGAGAGATGAGATAGTTCGAGGCTTTCATTCCCTTTTCGTCAAGTAAAGTAGGCTTTTATTATATTTAAATTATTTTCCGACTGGAACTACCTTTGCTCTTTAGTTTAAAATCCTTTTTGTCCATTTATCAATACAGGTTATGAAGAGCCATTCCGGGCTTTTCTGACACTCTCATTTCTTTTCCAAAAGAGCACAATTAGATCAAATTCGATCTCCACTTGAAAGAAATTTATTCCTTAAATGTTCTTATTCAGTATTCCTCATGCTCAAGAGCTGCCAGATCTCCCAAGTGAAAATTAGATTTTATAACTGGTAATTTCGAATAATTACGGCGCTTTAATTAAATTTTATCGCATCATTATCATCCATTATGAACAAATTTTAATTCAATATATTCGATAAAAATGGAGAGAATAATTTTCCAATTAAATTTGTAGACGAATACACCCTCATTTCATGAACTAACGGCCCAAAATACAAAACGTGTATCAGTCCAATAAACTTATCGACATTTCTTCTTTCAGAGTTGTGACAGAAGTGACGAGGGGTTTAGAGTAGAAGGGAGGAAAAAAAAGCTGCTTTATTTGCCGGCCAAGAAATTTATTCATGAATTTCGAAACCTAATTTTACTGTACAGTTCGAAAGTGCGTTTGTGAATCTTTTTAATTAATTTTTTTTTCTTCAATTCACCCTCAATCCGATAGACATCACTTGAAATCACAGACAAAGCTGAGGTAGGGGCATCATCGCGTCACTGAATATTCTCTTCAAAGTGGCTAGCTATATTTAAGGATTTATATGTGGTATATTGACTGTCCTGTGGCAATTATTCCTTTAGTTGAGGAAAAACAAAGCGAAATTGCTGTTTACCTATGATGCGACCTCCATCTTGATAAAATGAGTGGAATTGTGAATTCTGAGCTTTATTCAATGGCTTCCAGCTTTGAGTTATCCGATATTTAGTGGTTCTTTTTGCTCTCTCTAGAATCCCTGCCAATTAAAGCAACACCTAATTTTGAGCCCTGTGTCTCTCTTCCGAATATCACATCATAGCAGATGCCCAGGAACAGATGAGGAATGTTGATAGCATCCTTGATTTTCTGAGAAGAAACGTCTTTCCTGACTTGAAAAAGAGAAAATCCTCTGCTTAGCTTATGTATTTGATATGCACCATTATGATTCAAGACAAATACTTATATTTTAATGCCAATTCCCACAAGAAAAAGTATATCACAATCACAATGTATTAGGATTAGAAATTTGTACATTGTGAACCAAAACATTGAGACAAAACCTCTCCTATGTAAAACTTTTTCAGTTAAGAGCACATAAACCAAAACTGATGGATGAGACTTAGATATTGAAATTAGATTACAGAAAGCAGCAGTGCTCAGAAGGTCCCTCATCCATAAGCATTGCAGACCCCAGAATTTTTCATTCGATTATATTGAATCTCTGATCTGGCACTCAGTGCAAATGTGGGTTGGTTCTGAAACAACAGAATATATGAAATATACATATGACTTGTTTCGAAATTTGCGATTTGGAAATTCAACGAGTTAAAAAAGTGAAAAATAAAATAATCTAACACACGAAACAGAAAAATTATTCATGCTTAGGCTCAGTTATTGAGTTAAAGCATTGGAAATCACTTTGCGAGCGAAAAGCATTCAAGTGATTTTTCAAGCCAGTAAGCCTATAAATGTCTTTCTTCTCAGTCAAACAAAAAATGCGACATTTTTTTTTCACCCACAAACAATCCAATTATTTAACAATAAAACATAAAATTAATAATTCTAACGATGTTTGAGAGCCGAAACTATGTAAGGGTTAGAGATAAGCACATCTGTGGGTAATAAAGTGTAAATCTCTTTTACTTTGTTATATTGTTTTCTGGCCCAAGGGACCAAAGGAACCAGTGTCAATAAACTCAGAATACAATAATACACGAGGCTCCTAGTAAGAAGACCTTGAAGTGTATGATGCGCATTGTCTGCAATCTCTTCAAAATTTGATTGATAGTGAGCAACGATATCGGCGAGTGTTATCTGGACTAATGTTGAAAAGAGCATTGGGTTTAATATAGTAGCATCAGAAGCCGCAATGAGAGAGGCAGCATAAGCCGGGTTCTTCGCAAATTGTTTACGATGGACCAAAAAGTCTTCTACTGCACCTTTAAACAACGCTGGAACGCCGAATTGGAAAGTCGATATGGCTCCACTATAGGACTTACAAATAGCCGACATTTGAAGATCTGACATGTTATCACAAAAAGCTTGATTGCTTAGATCTTGTAGGAGTTTTATGAGGTTCTTCGAAACATTTGGATCATCTTGTAATGAATCTAACGTATTTAGCATGGAGTAGAGAGAGGACGAAGCTTCTTTTGCTTCATTAATCTCAGCTTCTGTTTCATTGAGAAGCTTTAAGGCACCGGCTACATCGCCCATTCCTACCCGTAAAATAATTTCCACAAAATGAGCGGAGATGCCGGCAGCGAGTGCTTCACTTTCTGCTACAAGCTTGTATTGCTTTATCAACGGAACACAGCTGTGTACAGGGCTGCTTTTCAGATCGTAAGCAATGAAAAATGGTGTCAAAAATAGGAAACAATAGACAAGGGAGAGACCAATATGTAATATTCTGGGTTGGTTCAATCGCTTGTACTTTTTCGATATGGTTACCCCTGATCGACCAGCTTTCTTAGAACTTGAGTAGACGACAGGTTTCTTTTTTTCTGCAACTTCTTCAGAGCGCCCTTGGAGATACGCAGCTTTTTGCTTGAGAGAAACTATCTCATTATCCAGTTCTGATTCTGGGATTCGCGCAAATTTCGAGAGGAGATTCTCGGACGAGTTGTGAAGTTTGAAGAGTGTGTATAGCACTGCAGCTCCTATAGTGACTGCTACAACAATCCCCACGATAATACGAAGTGCTAAGAACAAGAGCAAACTATCAAACTGAGAGGAGAGGCGGAAAAAGAGGTCATCGCTGAGTGATCTGAAAATCTCGTTATAATTCAGGTCCTCCTGGCGTAAAAAATTCAAGCCCTTGATTTTTATTTGAAATCCATTCAGAATACCGAACAAAAGATCCCCCATAAAGCCTCTCAACGTGTTCAATGCCTCGTTAAATTTTACTTCTCTATTGAGATACGGTGAGTCAGGCAGCGTGAGGTTTAATCCATAATTCTCATATGTAAAGTCTGAGTAATATGAACTTGGGTTGGATTGAAGGACATAGTTTTCAAATTGTGTCTGGAATGTCGTGAAGAAGTTCTGAAGCATTCCAGGGACTATAGAAAAAATCTGCGTTGCGACTTCAATACCAAAAGATCCTGTTGCTGCAATAAAGGCCGCCTCACTGTAATTCATAAAAGCTGCCATAACAGTCGTTAGCGTCAAAGGGAAGGAAGTAATTCCAGACAATTGAGACAGAATCTCAAATTTTCGGCTCAAATCCAAATAATCACCAATCAAATAACCAAATATAGTGAGACATGCAAGCAGTTGTAACATTCTCATCCATTCAATTGAAAAGGGTAATCTGTGATTAGTGATCAGCTGCTTTGCTTTCTCTGTTTTCCTTTGGTGTCTTGAGGAACCTTGTACACTGCCATAGTGAGCTGACGAAGCATTTCGTTTCGCCCAGGCTGCTACACGATGGCTCTTTTGGTCTTCAAACTCTTCACTCACCAGATCATTGACTTCTTCAATCTTGCGGGAGCTTGATTTATCCGAATGCTCAGATTCCTCTTCAGCTTCTGATATTTTAGAGGTATACGCTTTCGGCTTCAGCGTAGATTGGCTGCCAAATTTAGTAAGAAATCTAGTCTTATCGTCTTCTGTAACACTCGTAATTTGGAAATTTCCATTTTTTTCGGCAAAATTATTAGACGTCGTCTCGAAAGGAGTTGGATCCGATTGCTGGCCTTCATTCATAGATTTGCGAGACATCAATAGATTAGTTGAAAAAACGAGTTTCTGCTGTGGAATTTTCAGAAGATCTTTAAGAGCTCCCCCACGAGCAGGATATAGATAGACAACGTAGTTCTTGTAGGTCCCAGAAACAGTGTCTTTTTCTCCAAAGGGACAAACCGAGAATTCAATTTCGAAGAATTCTTCGTTCAAATCTTTTGAAGACTGAAGTTTCAAAAGTCCCGTCTTTCTTGTATATGTTTCACCAAGCAGAAGAGAAGAAGACTCGAGATCTTTTTTAAATAAGATCTGCTGGATGAACTTCCCAATAGGTTTATTGTAAGCAGACAAAGCGGATGCTAACCTAGAGCTGATTCCTTGGATCTGGCCATCTGGCTGGCAAAACATGAAGTTGTCTAAAGTGCTTTTTTCTTCTTCTCCAAGCAAGACCATACAAGGGATGTCATCAAAAATTTGGTGTTGAATACTTCCTCGTGCTGAGATAAGTTCACCAGTACGACTCTTCAAAATGACTTGACACATTTTGCGATCGGAAACTTGGTTTGTTTCTTTTGTCTCGTCGATAAATGTATGATTCTGATAATTCACAGCAATGACTATCTCTTCGAAGTTTAGCCCTGAAGTCTCTCCCGTTAAATAATCCAAGCGTGCTAATAACTGCTTGGTGCATCGCATGATTTTACCCTGGTTTACGGTGCAATCATTGACGACAAGGATAAAAGTTGGTGAAGTCGGGTTGACTTGAATTTTTTCAATGAGGCCATCAGCAGTAATCTCTTTAAATTTTTCTTCTTTAAACACACGATATGAGTGTACATTTTTGAGTTCAAATCCTAAAATCTTCGGGTCCTGAAGCACTTCATTGGTAAAATACGCAAATAATTCTTTGGGCTTGTGATAATAAGTGAAATCAGAATCCTCGATGGCCAGTTTTAATAGAGCTTGTAATTCTCTCGTCAGAATAACTCCTGTCGATTTTAAAAGATTCAAATCAAGACAAGGGCCTTTCAGAGAGTCCAAGAACGCAACTTTCCTCTCAATAAAATTTATGATTCTTGATTTCAGGTCTTCTGTTTTGTCTAGGACAGAAAAGACTTTGGCTATATCTAAGGAGGAAGTGCCTTTCACGGTGATAGCTTCTTGCAGGCATTCTTCTTCGATAAGGATCATCTCTATTTTTTCTCTGAATTTCATCGGAACTTGCACTCTTTTGACTTTTGCTCTGAAATCATTGAGCAGGACGAGAGCCGTTTTGTGATCTTTCAACACCCTCTTGACAAAGAAGAGGTAGGAAACCATTATAGACTGCAAGAAAGATTTGTTAATATCTGTAGCTTGGATATACTCTTTGTAAACAGTCTCAATGAAAGCAATAAAAGCCTGAAATGTTTTCTGCTTGTGTGGGTCATCTTCAAATGAGCAGTCTTCCTTTGAGAATATCATCATCATAATCGGGTCTTCAAAGTTTTTTTCATTTCTCAGATTCGATCTGTATGCAATGATTGGATAAATGGATTCTATCAATGAAGCATTCCCGAAATATTCATCGAAAATAAGAGGCAGAGACTGCACCATAGCATTCGAGAGCTGAGGATTCTCAAATTGTCTTAGCAAACTCCAGAGTCTATAGCGAAGCAGACTTCTCAATCCCCAATAAATGAAGGCAGCAATCAACAAGAAAGGAAAGTCTTGAGTATGATATACATGATGTTGCAAGAGAATATCGATTCCTAATGCAAAGCAGAAAGCTTGAAAGGCCAGTTCAATTTGATTTTGGAATCCATCGGCATATTTGGAAGTCGCAAACAAGCAGACAATTTGGAGAGCTGTTAGAACGAGGCCGATATAAACGGAGATGTTCGAGCCTGCCTTCTCAGTTCCCAGCATAATCACGAATCCAATGATATCTATAAATTCTCCAGCGATTCCTTTTGAGATCCCCTTCAAATTCGTGTAAGGGCTGCAGAAAAGAAGCACACTTTGTGAGATCCGGGAGCTCAGCACCAAAGTTAGATTGAATATTGCAAAAGTAAGTATATAAGGCTTTACTCCTGGTTGAGAGAATACGTAGAAACAATTCTCCAGAACAGGAATGTAGAGGAAGTATTTATCAAAGACTAACGTCCAAGAAATAAATACTGCTTCGAAGAGGACAGAGAGTCGCTCTTTCGTTATTCTCTGCTCTCTCGTTCGTACAAAGATTAAAAGCCGTGCCTTCACTAAAGCACCAAGCACAACTATTGAGAAGAGTATGATAGTAATCCCTTCATAATTTAATGGAGTTATTTGTTCCCAATACTCTATCTGGAACATCTTAATGATTTGGCTGATCGCTCGATTGACAGTGGTGCCCAAAGAAGGGTTACCTTGTGTCGAAAATAAGAAGATTCCAGCCCTCTGGAGATGATATATCATGAGTGAAATGACTGCTATCCAAGTAGGCATCTTAGGAGCGAAAGTGGATGCGGCTTGGTTGTACCCTATAAGCAGGGCAATGAAATAGTCCAAGGCTTTCATTAGGTTTTCGTTAAATAAAAGTTATTTTTTTGGATATATAATTTCTTTGTAACACTGGAAATTCCTTAAAACTGGTTTTCATTTTCATTCTTTTTCTAAAAACACTTATTTTACACCTACTAATTACTCAATGACATGGGATTCAAGAGTCTTTCTCCTTTTTCTCAACAAGCGCAATAGTATCAAATTCAAAAGCCTTGGAATAAAGGCCGTCCATAAAGTTTCTTGGGCCAGTATTCCTCTTTATATAAAGTTCTTCCAGACTGAAAAAAACCAATAAATTAAACTCTCGAACAATCAAACGAAAAAAAGATTTCTTTAAACAATTTATTGATCAGATCCAGTATCAGTGTTTATTAATAACTATTAATTACAGAAGTTATTCGAAGCATTTTGAATAATTCTTTCGCATTTAAGTAAAAAAATTAAAGACCGTCTCCGCTTACGAAACAAGAAATCTACTAGCTCTTAAGACCAGATCTGTTCACAGCAGGTATATCATGTCAACTATAGAAGAGTTGTGACATTATTGATTAGCAAAGTTGTGAATTCAATCTCCACCTAAGTTTTCTGAGTGAGGGGGGAGATAAAGGAAAAAGAGAGGAACTTTATTTTGCCAATTAAGGAAGATTAGTAACGAATTAATAAAAATAGCTTGCAATAATTTAATAAAAGTTATTGATTAGTGAGCAATTTTAACCAAAATAATTCCAGTTAGCTATTCGATCCATAAGCATTATCTCAAAGTCACAGAAAAGGTTGTGGTAGCTTAAACATCATTGAATTTCCCTTCCAAGCGGCTGGTTATTCTTGAAAATTCTTTCGAGATTTGTTCGCGTATGTCATGGTATGGAGAAATAATTCAAAAATAATCTTTATTTACGCATGATGTTGCCTCCAATGAGTGAATATATTGCAAAGGCCGGGGTTTCATCCGTGCATGGGCTTTTAATGTAAAGAGCAAAATCTATCAATGTCTTTTTTAGATTGTAATCGTTTGCTTTTGCATATGATATTTTTCGTAATTATAGCAACACAATGATTTTGAACCAAACAACCTTCTGGAATTTCGCACATCCATGCAGATGCCGAGTATGGGATCAAGGGTTCTCAAAAAGATGCGAAATATTGACATCGTTCGGCGGTTTTCTCAGGAAAATATTAGATGCTCTTCGATGCTCGGCATGGTGAAGAAATCATTTATCAAGCTTATGTGTACTCATCTTTCTGATCACAAGAAAAGGTCTCAGACTTGTATCATCTCTTCCAATCAAGGAACGATTAAGAATACTTAAACACCCATTTTAAAAATCATTGGGACTGTGAGCATAGAAGTTAACATCAATAATTTTAGACTTAAAATCAACAAAATCGCAGCAAAATCTCCGTGGTAAATCGCTTTCCACTTTTACGGCAGATAATCAAAGAAATCTGGGTTTAGATTATATATTATAGAACCAGAGTACCCAAAAAGTTATCTAATACATCAATTGATAGATTGTCCAGAGCATCTGCACCTTCTCTATTTCTATTTCAACTACTCTTGAAGTTTGAGAACAAACCTTTCGTCTCTAGCTAGTGCCAGATTAAGGAGGTTAATTAATGGGTGAATTTTTTTGCATACTCGACTTCTGTTTTTTTCTTAAAAAATATTTATTTGAGATAAACTGGTCAGTTTTTTGCATAAACGTGTCTGCTTATTGAATAACATTCTTTAGATTGGTATATGTGATGTTTGTAATTATTTGTATCAAAAATATTCTACATCATAACAGACACTAATCAACATAATTCAAAAAAAAGACCCGATATTCAAAAACAGGCGCGTTTATGCAAAAAGCTGCCCAGTTTATCAGAAATACAAATTTTGCAAGAAAAAAACAGAAGTCGAGCATGCAAAAAAAATTTCCACCTTTAATTAATCCAACCGAAAATGATAGAGTCCGCCATCACACTTTGAGAGACAAAAATTTCAAAGAGCAACGTATGAGTCTCGCATCGAATTTAATTTAAAAGCACCCTGTTTCAACAAGTGAGATATAGACTAATCTATCGTACGTGAAACAAAAAATTGCTCACAATACGTGTTTGAATTAAAGTAATAAAGGAGTTCATTTTGCGAGAGTGGGACCAAAATTTTCTGATAGCTGGTTAAACCTTCAGATATCTTTCTTCTTTCTTTCTTTTCAGTCTGAGGTGCCGGCTTCAAATAAATTTTAGGTTAATAAACAAAGTGTTCTCAATACCCGAATACCTACTAATTAATGTATTTGCTTGAGATTAGTAAAATAATGGCTGGCATCCAAAAATTTAGAAATGTTAAAGGCCTGGTCCCTGAGAGAGCGAAATACCATAATCAAAATCTTTGCGGTTTTTCAATAAAATGATCTGACCTTATAAGTTTTCATTGTTTTTCAGGATTGACTTTACGTTATAACTCAAACTTTGAAGTACATTTGACCGCACCTTGAGAATTGTATGGTAATTTTATGGAACTCTGGTGAATTACTTGTTAACGCAATAATATGCCTGAAAGAGAACCAATAAATAATCAAAAAAGTCATAACTAGTCGCAAATTAGACTCCATATTACTGAAACCAGAAGTGTTTTCAGAAATATTTATTTTATTTTAGTTTCTTCTAAATAGAGACTTGCCGTGGTTAAAAAAAAAATCGATATACAGTACACTTCAATGTCGAGGCAAGCAGTTAACGATAATTAGGCATATATATATATTAAGATTTGATGAAAAATCAGAGAATTGTGTGTAAAGAAATATCATGATTCGAGGGTCCCTTAAAACAATGAATTTGGAGCACAGGGGCCTGAAAAAACAATTTCCACTTTAAGGACTCGACGTCCTTGGAGCTTCTCCATATTTTCAATTTAGAGATATTTCCGCATATTTAGGTAAATGTGAATTAGATGACTGGAGAGGGAATAATACGATTTAGCTGAATTCAACTGTATCAAACTTCTCAGTTCTGATTACAACCTCATCTATCTGCATGATGAAGAATTTACAGATAACCGCTTAGAATCTGATTAAAAAGGCATAAAATCATGAGTAATTCAAGCAATATGAAAATTTCATGATATTAAACTTTCGCAAATAATAATTAATATCGCTGTTACTGTGACCAGATATAAAAATGAAACACAGAAGAAAAATAAAACTAATAATTCTAACGACGTTTGAGAGCCGAAATTATGTAAGGGTTAGAGATAAGTACGTCTGTGGGTAATAAAGAGTAAATCTCTTTTACTTTTTTATATTGTTTTCTGGTCCAAGGAATCAAAGGAACCAGTGTCAATAAACTCAGAATACAATAATAGACGAGGCTCCCAGCAAGAAGACCTTGAAGTGTACTGCGCATTGTCTGCAATCTCTTCAAAATTTGATTGATAGTTAGTAACGACATCGGCGAGCGCGACCTGGACTAATGTTGAAAAGATCATGGGGTGTAATACAGTAGTTTCAGCATTCATAATAATATACATTGCATAAGCCGGGTTCTTGGCAAATTGATTACGATGGGTCGAAAGCTCATCTATTGCACCTTTAAACATTGCTGGGATACCGAATTGTAAAGTCGATATGACTTCACCATAGGCTTTACAAACAAATAACATGTTGGGGTCTGGAATGTTATCGCAAAAAGCTTGGTTGCGTAGATCCTGTAGGAGTTTTGTGAGATTTTTCGAAACAAATGGATCATATTGCAATGAGTCTATAGTATTTAGCATGGAGTAGAGAGAAGAAGAAGCTTCTTTTGCTTCATCAATATAAGTTTCTGTTGCATTGAGCATCCCTAGTGCACTGGCTATATCGCCACTCCCTGCCAGTAGCATTATTTCTATAAAATGAGCGGAGATGGCGGCAGCCAGTGCTCCAGTTTCTGCAAAGAGCTTGTATTGTTTTATCAATGGAATGCAGCTCTGTACTGGGCTTCTCTTCAGACTATACGCAACGAGGAATGGCAGGAAAAAGAGGACGCAATAGACAACGGAGAGAACGATATGCAATATTTTGCGTTGATTCAATCGCTTGTATTTTTTCGATATGATTACACCAGCTCGACCAACTTTCTTAGAACTTGAGTGGAAGTCAAGTTTCTTTTTTTCTGCAACTTCTTCAGAGCGCCCTTGAAGATACGCAGCTTTTTGCTTAAGGGAGGCTATTTCGTTTTCAAGTTCCGATTCTGGAATTCTCGCGAATTTAGAGAGGAGATTCTCAAAAGAACGGTGGAGCTTGAAGAAAATGTATAACACTGCAGCTCCTATGGTGACTGCGACAGCAATTCCCACGATAACACGAAGTGCTAAGAGCAATAGCAAACTATCAAACTGAGAAGAGAGGCGAAAGAAGAGGTTGTCGCTGAGTGATCTGAAAATTTCATTATAATTCAGGTGCTCATGTCGGAAAAAATTCAAACTGTTGGTGGTTAGTTGAAAGCCCTTCAGGACACCGAACAAAATATCTCCCATGAATCCTCTCAACGTGTTCAATGCCTCATTAAACTTTACTTCTCGATTGAGGTACGGTGAGTCAGGCAGTGTGAGGTTCAATCCATAATTTTCATATGTAAAGTCTGAGTAGTATGAACTTGGGTTGGATTGAAGGACGTAGTTTTCAAATTGTGTTTGGAATGTCGTGAAGAAGTTCTGGATCATCCCAGGAACTATATCATAAACCTGCATTGTGACTTCAATACTAAAAGATCCTGCTGCTGCAACCAAGGCCGCCTCATAATAAGTCAGAAAAGCTGCCATAACAGTCGTTAGCGTCAAAGGAAAGGAAGTAATCCCAGATAATTGAGACAGAATCTCAAATTTTCGATTCAGATCCAAATAATCACCAATCAAATAACCAAATAGAGTAAGGCAAGCAAGAAGTTGTAGCATTCTCATCCATTCAATTGAAAAGGGTAATCTGTGACTAGCGATAAGCTGTTTTGCTTTCTGTGTACCCCTTTTACGCTTGGCGGAACCTTGTATACTGCCATCGTAAGCTGTCGAGGCATTTTGCTTTGCCCAGGCGGCTAGTCGACCGCTCTCTTTGTCTTCAAACTCTTCACTTACAAAATCTTTGACTTTGTCATTATTGCGGGAGCTTGATTGATCCGAATGCTCAGATTCCTCATCTGCTTCTAATATTTTAGAGGTATACGTTTTCGGCTTCAGCGTAGACTGACTGCCAAATTTAGTAAGAAATCTGGTTTTATCATTTTCTGTACCACTCAGAAATTGGAGATTATCATTTTTCTCAGCGAAACTATTAGGTGTCGTCTCGAAAGGATTTGGATCCGACAGTTGAACTTCATTCATAGATTTGGGGGACATCACTAGATTGGTTGAAAAGATGATCTTCCGCAGCGGGATTTTCAGAACATCTTTAAGAGTTCCCCCACTCGCAGGATAAAGATAGACTATGTAGCACTTGGAGATCTCAGAAGCGGTCTCTTTTGTTCCGAAGGGGCAGACTGAGAAATCAATTTCAAAAGAGTGTTCATTCATATTTTTTGAAAGTTGAAGTCTCAATAGCCCGGTCTTTCTTGTATAAGTTTCATCAAGCAGAAGAGAAGGAGACTCAGAACCTCTTCGAGATCCTAAAACCTGATGGATGAATTTCCCAGTAGGTTTAATGTAAGCCGTTAAAGAAGACGCTAACTTAGCGCTGATTCCTTGGATCTGGCCGTCTTGCTGGCAAAGCATGAAGTACTCTGAACTGCTCTTTTTTTCTTCTTCTCCAACCAAGACCATACAAGGGATGTCATCAAAAATTTGGTGTTGAATACTTCCTCGAGCTGAGATAAGTTCACCAGTGCGACTCTTCAAAATGACTTGACACATTTTGCGATCGGAATCTTGATTTGTTTCTTTTTTCTCATCGATAAATGTATGGTTCTGATAATTCACAGCAGCGACGATACTGTCGAAATTCAGCTCTGAGACTTCTTCCTTTGAATAATTTAAACGTGCTAATAACTGCTTGGTCAACCGCATGATTTTACCCCGATTTATGGAGCAATCATTCACGACAAGGATAAAAGTTTGATGAGTCGAGTTGACTTGAATTTTTTCAATGAGTCCATTAGCAGTGATATCCTTGAATTTTTCTTCTCTAAACACACGATATGCGTGCATATTTTTGAGTTCAAATCCTAAAATCTTCGGGTCTTGAAGCACTTCTTTGATAAAATACGCAAATAATTCTTTGGGCTTGGGATAAGAAGTGAAATCAGAATCCTCGGTAGCTATTTTTAGGAGAGCTTGTATTTCTGTGGTCAGAATAACTCCTCTCGATTTTATAAGATTCAAATCGAGACACGGATCTTTCAGAGAGTTTAAGAACACAATCTTCATTTCAATAAAACTAATTATTCTGAGTTTTAGCTCCTCTGTTTTGTCTAGGATTGAAAAGACTTTGGCTATATCCAAGGAAGAAGTGCCATTCAAGGTAGTAGCTTCTTGCAAACATTCTTCTTCGATGAGGAGCATCTGTATTTTCTCTCTTAATTTCATCGAAATTTGCACTCTTTTGAGCTTTATTCTGAAATCAATAAGCAGGACGAGTGTTTTTTTGTGATCTTTGAGCACTCGCTTGACAAAGAAGAGGTAGGAAACCATTATAGACTGCAAGAAAGATTTGGTGATGTCTGTAGCTTGGATATACTCTTTGTAAGCAGTTTCAATGAAAGTAATAAAAGCCTGAAATGCTTTTTGCTTGTGCGGGTCATCTTCAAGTGAGCAGTCTTCCTTCGAGAAGATCATCATCGTGTCTTCTAAGTTTTTTCCATTTCTCAGATTTGATTGATAGGCTATAATTGGATAAATGGATTCTATCAATGAGCTTTTATCGCAATATTCGTCGAAAATTTGGGGAAGAGACTGTACCATCGCCTTCGAGAGATTAGGATTCTCAAATTGTCTTAGCAAACTCCAGGATCTATACTGGAGCAAGCTTTTTAATCCCCAATAAATGAAGGTCGCAATCAACAAGAAAGGAAAATCTTGAGTGTGGTAAACATGATACTGCAAAAGGATATCGATTCCAAGTGCAAAGCAAAAAGCTTGAAAGGCTAGTTCAGTTCGATTCTGGAATTTATCCGAAGATTTGGGTTCGAAAAACAGACAAATGAATTGAAGAGCTGTCAGAACTAGACCGATATACACGGAGACGTTCGAATCTGCATCCTTAGTTGCCACCATGATCAGGAATCCAATGATGTCTATTAACTCTCCGGCGATCCCTTTTGATAGGCACTTCAACTTCATGTAAGGACTCCAGAAAAGAAGCACACTTTGCAAGATCCGGAAGATCAGCATGCAAGTTAGATTGAATATTGCAAATCCAAGTATATAAGGCTTGATTGCTGGTTGAGAGAACACGTAGAAGCTGTTCTCTAAAACAGGAATGTAGAGAAAGTATTTATCAAAGACTAACGTCCAAGAAATAAATACTGCTTCGAAGGGAGCGGGGAGTTGCTTTCTTGTTCGAATCAACGTGAAAAATCGCAACCTCACTAAAGTCCCAAGAACAATGATTGAGAAGAGGATGATAGTAATCCCTTCATAATTTAATGGAGTTATTTGTTCCCAATACTCTATTTGGAACATCTTCACGATTTGGCTGATCGCTCGATTGACAGTGGTGCCCAAAGAAGGGTTACCTTGTGTAGAAAATAAGAAGGTCCCAGCCCTCTGGAGATGATATATAATTAGTGAAATCACTGCTACCCAAGTCGGGATCTTAGGAGCGAAGATGGATGCTGCTCGATTGTACCCAATGAGCAGAGAGATGAGATAGTTCGAGGCTTTCATTCGGTTTTCGACAAATAAAGTTAGTTTTTGGTTCTATATATAATTTTTTTAAACTGGGAGTTTCTTTAAATTTTATTTGTCCATTCATTCTTGTAAATTTTTTTTTTTCCTACTCAAGGTACTGATTACACAAAGCTCCGATTTTTCTTTTTTTCAGGAATTGTTTAATCGTATAAAATTCGATCTCCCCTTAAGGTGAAGGCATTCCATAAAGACTCTTGGTCAATATTCCTTTTTAGAAAGCGCTCCCAGACTTGGAAAGCCATTTGATTAAATTTTTGAATGATCAAAAATGAAAATAACGAAGAATTACTATGCATTGCATCTTTTTTAAATAATTATTGGTATGATCCGCTACCAGTCTTTATTGGCAATTATTATTTACAGAATTTAAGGAAACATTCTGAAATAATTCTTTCCCATTTAAATAAAAATATTAAAAAAAGTCTCAGCTTATTAAACAAGGAATCTAACAGCATTAACACCAGGTCTGTCAATAGCAGGCATATATGCCAACTTATAGGGGAATTGTGGCAGTATAGATGAAGAAAGCTGTGAATTCAACCCCTAACTCTTATTGAATCTTATTGTAGAGAGAGAGAAACTTTGTTTTGCCAGCTCGGAATTTTTATTAATGAATTTGGAAAAAAAACTTGCAGTAAAGTTATTAAGTTATTAAAATTCTTCATTCGCGAACATATGCAATTAAAATTATTTATTTGCTTTTTCGATTCAAGAAGAATCATCTTGAACTCACAGCATAATGTCGTGGCATCATCATTCTCATTGAATTGCCCCTTCAAAGCATCTGTTTATTTTTGAATATTTAGACTTTGGAGGTTTTTGGTAATGTTTGTCTGGTGGCAAAGCGTCCATTAGTTGAGAAGGGGAAAAAAAAGTTAAATAATATCTATTTCCTCATGATGCTAAGCTCTATTTTGATAAAACGAGCTGAATATTGCGAGCCCGAAGTTGTAACCGACAGTTTTCGGTTCATATGCAAAATGGATACCTTTTAAGACATGTATTTGTTCGTTGTCTTGCGAATCCTTTGGAATGACAGCAACACAGTAATTTTCAATAAAGCAACTGTTGGATAGAAATCACAGTCAGGCAAATGCAGATGCTCAGGATAAGATCCAATGCTCTCATGGTTTGAAGAATTAAAAATTTTCAGCAATTTCTGAGGAAAATATTAGTTTCTTTTCGTTTCTTGGCACGAAGATGTAAAACTCCGTAATGAGTTTGTGTGTTTCTCATGAATCGTCATTAACAGAGTGAGAGTACGCTTTTGCGTCATCTCTGACAATTCGATTAAGATTAATTGAAAATACCCATTCATAAACTCCTTTGGACTTCATTACGAGTTATAAAATTAAGGATTTGATACCTAAAATAGGCAAGATTCAGACATGATTTCTGCTGTGAGTTACTTTTAGCCTCAACGCGCAGAAATCAAAGAAAAGTGGATAAGCTTTAGATTCTGAACTGATATTAAAGAGAGAACGCTCAAAGAATGAATTAATCCATGAGTTGATAACACGCACAGACCATCTGCGGTTTCTCTATGTATATTTCATTTCATCTTGCTGCTAAAGGAAAATTTGGAATTATCCAGAATAATCAGGTCGCTCCAGGAGATATCAGTTCAAGGAGTATGGATTCTAAACAAAAGAGCGGTT
>ENA-UOTX01001364-UOTX01001364.1-compost-metagenome-genome-assembly--contig:-NODE-1364-length-18813-cov-25.828352_pt1 | contig 18813 bp, 12 predicted proteins | sample MGYA00238143_ERZ746982 | MGnify/ENA primary metagenome ERZ746982 (study PRJEB28758, sample SAMN06268862) | compost metagenome | isolation source: single cell | place: USA: California, Emeryville, Joint... | reverse complement strand
GAGTATTGGTCTCAAAAGAACAGTACATGTCCAATGTGTAGAGTGAAAATCAAAACGATTTTTGGCGTTAATTGACAACACAAGTTTTCTTTCATCTGCAATATGGATCTATCTAACAAACTTTTTTGCACAAGGTTAATTGATCTATTAATGAAAAATTTCATATTAATTGTTTGAAAAGAAAATTTGCTTGCTGCTCGATAATTAGTGCTAAGAAAATGATTTATTCAATCACTAAGCTATATTAGAATCGAATTAAAATACAATTTGATATATCAAAGAGATCTAACTTTTAACAGGACCTTTCTTTGACCAATTAGCATCTTAGCCCTTCTTCGCTCAGTTTCGATAAAGAACTACCTTTATATACATTTTAATTTGCTTTGATTCTGTCCTTGCAGTTAAAAAGTTATGTTGTCCGAAGTTTATATCTTCAAATTTTATTTACATTAAGGAAGCCATGCCCACGCCTTGCCAAAAGATCGCTCTGTCTATTCTCGGTGTGGGCTGTTTTCTCGCGATCTCAGCTCCACTTCCATTTTTATTCTCACCATCAGAACCCCAGAACATTTGGATGGCTATTGGACTCATTTTCTCGGATTTGGCGCTGATTCAATTATTCTTTTTAGAAGACACCCCACCTTTGATATTCCTCTCCGCTCCTAGCTACTGCGGAATCATCTCTGGTCTCGGCGCTGCAATTTATCAAGTTATACTCCTTAACAAAGGGGACTGGGCACATCAATACGCTCTAATAGTGCTGTTCATTATGGCATTTATTTATTCTTCCTTGCTAATTCCTTTTGTTGTGGTCCGACTTGATCCAAACAACGAGTGGTACACAAACTCTTTTGTCAAGAGCTTGACCCAAGCATCTTTAGGGTTCTATTTTGTTGCTTTTTCAACGGCGTACTTGATTCAGACAATCACGCATTTTCAAGCCACGTGGTTATGGATTTATATCAACTATGGTTTTATTCTTGTGTTTGTCACCCTCTTTGCTGGTTTTGCGAAGATATACAGGCTTTCGAGGGACGAACCAGAGCAAATTTATGGGAAATTGGTCAAATGTTTCGTTGGGCTCTACTATGTTGTTTATATCCCAGCTGTAGCGTTTTCGGTAATCCAGGGATATAAAGAATACTTAGCAAAAGTCAATTTTACGAATGTGTCTAATCAATACTTCACATTCATTATCACTGTCCTCGGGTCAACTTGTGCAACCGGAGTAGCTATTGTTGTGGCTTTCCCTGTTGTATTTGTCGGATCGTTTATTTGGAGAGTGATCAACAAACTCTTTGTGAGATACAACGGCAATAATGCACTGGAAAATGATATACTAAACGATATGAATGATCCTGCGCCGAACTATGAATCCATGAGAAAATCTTTACTAAACGTTAATTTTGAGGAAGCTAATGGGAAATCTTGCAGTATCTGCTGGGAGGAGTTTAAAGATAGTGACACTCTTACAAAAGTGTCTGGATGCAATCATACATTTCATGACACTTGTTTGATGAAATGGTATGAAAAGAGTGATACTTGTCCAATGTGCAGAGTGAAAATCAAAATAAAATTAAACCTTGAAAATCCACACGATCAGCTCAGTATGGATTACAACCTCTATAATAATCTAAGTTAATGGACTATTAATTCACAAGGATTCTTTTTGAATCTTGATGAAACATCATAAATGGAAATTTTTGTAACAAAAAAATCAAGTTAAAAAGAAATGCTATTACAACTGAGATAATTATTCCTTGCTTTATGATAGCTAAGGATGAGAAGGAGATTACTTTGACATTTAATATTGTGATAGCAAGTTGGTCTCTACCGAATTGTTGTGGGTGAAACGCCTTGATTTTGTCACGTTTACTTAATTATACAAGCAAGAAACTACGATTAGGGTTCATTATAATAACCAGTTGTATATTTGGACGATTAACAGGTTTAGCCGTGTGCTGTGCCGGATAGTTCAATCAAAAGCCTAAGGAATATCCGGTCTACATATAAAAAATAAACGAATATAGCATATGGAATAGTTAACTCGAGGAGCATCCCTTGACTATTTCAAATCAAGAGGTTTTCTTGCTATTCTCATAATATAAAAGCAATGAAACGAACAACTTTATAACTTTTAATATCAACTTCCACGTCCTATAAATCCTTTTTTTCGATCACTTTCACTCAACAATCGAAAGTTTTTCCTTATTCTCTTCGATTCTCCTAGCTATGATTGTCGCTTGCTTATGAACGTCAACCCTGCAAACAGCAATTGTCGTCACAATCCCATTGAATACAATTCCAGTAATAATGCCATACCATAATCCTCTTGCATAGCCTTTTCGCACATTTCCAAGCACAAATGCTAGCGGCAGTCCCAGCAGATAGTAACCCGTTGCAAAAATAATGCAAGACAATGCCTCCTTTCCAATTCCTCGAAGTATTGAGGTCATTATCAGTTGCGTAAAGTCAGCAATGGTCACTATCGAGTATATTTTCTCAATTCCTCTAGTTATATCGATTACCTGCTGATCACTTGTGAATATTCTCGCGAAATCATCGCTCAAAAAGAAAAGCGAAGGCGCCTCAACGACAATGAACACAATACCCAATATAATTCCAGCCTTGATATACGTTCTGGTTCGTTTTACATTGCTTTCTCCGATGGCATTACCGAGATATGTCGTTAGCACCGTATTTAAGCTCAAAGGAAACAACGTCATAATTACCATAACGTTATACATTAATATCTGAGAGGCGAGTTCGACAGGAGGATATGACCCTGAGAAGAGCACAGCTACCTCAAACGCGGCAAAATCCAAGTAAATAACCGCTCCAATGGGGACTTCCTGCTTTATTTGCGAAAACAGATGTTTGAACGACTTGCCAGTGAAACAGAAAAGAGATTCTTTGCATGGTTTCTTAATAAGTATGTAAGCCAAGAGCAACACCAGCATCAAACAATATGAGCTAGTCAACGCTGCACAGAACCCAACGATGCCGAGGTCTAATCGGTTGATAAAAAGCACTAGGAAGCCCCAATGAGCTGCTGTTCCGGCGATTTGGATAAAAATGAATGGAGTATAGAGATTATAAGCCATGAGAAGGCTTTTCAGTGTATCATAAAACACATAAGAAAGAACAACTCCAAACTGGAGCTTGCATAGCAGCCCCGCATCCTTTGCAATGTTGTCCTCGACGCCGAATAACCGAAAAATATCTTCTGAGAAGAATAGTAGGGGATATGTCGCGATTGCTATTAAAAGTCTTGTGATAAGCGCTCTGTGAAGCGCAAGACCCGCCAAGTAGTATTGCTTCGCTCCAACTGCCTGAGAGCAAATCGCTGAATTCCCTATGTTGAGTCCAATAATAAGATATATCGATGTAGCGCTCACCCAGGTATTGCTCAACCCGACAGCGGAGGTGAGGTCTGGGTCTCCCGACAGTCCCGCGAAGTATAAATTAAACGCGTTGATAAGGACAGTGGAACCGTAGTAACAGAAAGTTGGCAGCGTATCAAGCGCTAAATCTTTGATTGCTTGCTTGAGAGAGATTTGTTCTTTAGTTTCTGAGAGTAGAGAAGGCGATGCTGACGGAAGCTGTGGATTATTACTTTCCACATGTGAGACTGAAAATATGAATCTTTCCTCTCTCATTTGATAAGATTAAATGAGATCTCTGCTGCCTTGCAAAATTTTAATTAGCTGAATAAATCGAACCTCAGCTGTAGTATTCAAAGGGAATACGAATCTTTCGTCGATATCGGTCAGCACCATGCGCAACTCTCTGTGAATCTCCACCTTTTGGTAGTGAATGCGCGAAAAAATCCATTTCAATGAGTTTTCCTTTTTTTTGCTCAGGACCAGAAACAAGTACTGGTACGGTTCTTCCTACCCAGGACTATTAAAAAAAAAATCGTGTGAAACGAATTCTTTGATGCTTTGATTCAGTAGTCATGATTTTAAGGTGAAGACGTTTTGGAGGCGTATAGTATCTAAGCATAAAATATTTTCTGTTTTAATAAGTTGAAATATCTAACCGACTTTCACAAACATGGAACTCTTGAGCAAATTTTCCGTCGAAAATTTCCTTTCGATAAAATAGCCACCAGGATCCTGCAAATGATAACGGCTCAGGGCCCTACAAATCGAATGTGGCAACTATCTATTAGTTCTCAATAAAAAAATCCATAGGATTTTCATCGCTCATCAAAATTAAATTTGATTCGAGATCGGCTTGAATTATTTAAAATAACCTACATAAAAGTCAATTTCTCCATAAAATGTCTGAAATCCATGCTACTGTATCACCTTCGAGCGACCATTCCCTCCCACTCATCAAATCCCACTCTCATTCAGGATTGGAGGCCAGCGTTCACCTCCCAGCTACGTTACCTCGAGCGATTCTCCAGTTATTGGCAGATACCGTTCCAACGTTCCTTTTCTACCTTTCAAATATGTTGGTTTGGACTTTTAACCTTTACTACGCAGGAAAAAAGAATGATGCAAATCTCACATCTTCAGTGGGTTTGACCAACACGTGGATGGGAGCCACTATCTTCTACATCATTTTCGGTCTAAATATCGGGACAACCGCCACTTGTTCCCAGGCTTTAGGCGCAAAGGAATACACTCTAGCGGGTTTCGCTTATCATCGAGCGCTTATATCCAGGCTTTCGATCGCGTTGCTTCTTTACCCATTGCAGTTCTTCTCGGAGAACATCTTTACGCTTTTCGGGTACCAACAAATGGTCGCTCAAGATGCTGGAACCTTCTGCCGATATCAAATCGCGGTGGTTATCTTAATTATCTTTTATGACACGACGAAAAGTATGCTCATGGCAAACGGAATCTACTCGCCTTTTATCGTAATCCAATCAATAGGCATCGTAGCCCATTGGTTCCTGTTAGACCTCTTTGTGATGAAAACTGCCTGGGGAGTGCTGGGGTTCTGCGTGGCAATGACTGGGACGTATCTTATCATGCTAACGCTTCTTATTATGTACATCTGCATAGCAAAACCTTGTCCCGAGGTCTTTTTCTTTTTGAAGAAAGAGTCCTTCAAGCACATTATCCATCAGCTGCGAGAGGAAATTCCCATTGGAGGAATCCTCTACCTGGATTTTGCTGCTGAGCAAATTGCGGTAATGCTCGCTGGTACCTATCCGGCAGAGGAATTTGCAGCTCAAATCCTGAATTATAACGTTATGTCGGTCATGACGCTGCTGCCAATCGGTTTCAGCGCGACTCTGACGACTTACGTGGGATGTGCGGCTGGAGAAAACGATCTCCAGAAGCTTAGCACGTATATCAAGGCTGGCTTTATTATTACGTTAGGATTCTTGGTGGTAGAAGGTCCAGCTTTATACTTCTTATCCGAGCCGTTAGCGAGGATTTTTTCGGACGACATGTCTGTTATCGGTGCGACACAGACTCTGGAAAGAATGTATTCGTTCGCGATGGTTGCGGATTTCACGCAGCTAGTGATGTCGGCTATATTGAGGGGTATCGGCAAAGAACATATCGCTTGTGTGATATTCTTGCTTGGAAATTATGTGGTTGGACTACCTGCTGCCTTTGTATTAGGAACGGTCTTAAAAAAGTATTCCAAGGGATTGCTTCTCGGAATTATCTCAGGAATGGTAGTTAATGCAGCAGCAACGTCATTTGCATTGTGGAAGACGAATCTTCGCCGGCAAGCGGAGAGCATTGCTAATAGGATTGATGCGAAAGCAAAGATCGGAAAGTTCGCGGGATCATATTCCTCATTCAAAGCTTCGTTTAGAACTAGTTTTATGAAGATTTCACAAATGAAACTGTCTCAGATGAAAACTTCGCAACACAGAGCACCTGTGGCAAAATAAAAGCTAAGAGCTAAGATTTTAAGTCAAATAGCTAAGAGCTAAGCTATCTATAGAACTTTTTTAGAGAGTGATTTTCTCAAATTTTATAGTAAATCGCCCATAAACATTTACAACAATTACCTGAGAGAAAAAAAAACTGACTAAATGATGGATGTAGGTCCCCAACACTCCTAAAGTTTTTAGACTGGAATTATAAACTTGGGATGTATCGACGTTGCGATTCATCCATTTTCGAGAACCAAGGAGGGGAATTGTTGGGATCTAAGAGCAAAAAACTCCTTCATGCCGAACCAGTACTCAAATAAAGAAGAAAAAGTGAGAAAATTGAAATCCTCAATTAGATAGACTTCAGCGTCGATAAATTAAAGTTTAAACACCCATCCTTAAATTTAATTCAATTTGGTTTCATTCCCAACTCTCAAACCCAAATTTGGAAGAATCGAGATACTCAGAGCGGTCGGTATCAATGAAGAAGCGTATTTTCAGCGAAATATCGGAGAAATATGATATTATTCGATTGTATAGACTCGAAATCAATAGTTATTGTTAGTCTCAATGAGATTAAAGTACATATACTTGATTGAAATGAATGAAAATACGCATGAGCCTGTCCATGTTGTGGAGTCGAAAATAAAAGCAATCTTAACTGCCACACATTATCTGATGTATCAATGACGAAGTTACTATAATGAGGAGTCTTGGATTCAAGCTGATCGAATATTGGTAGAAACGCCTTATTACTTGTATAAATGAATTTGTTGTAAACAGCCAATAAACTTGATTTGAGTTTAGTTTTTCCTCTAGCGACTGCGGTCTTCCACCACAGTACTAATCCCGATCTGAAGCTTAGGAAAACCTCGACTACTTACACTACTCTTTTACCGAAATTGCTTGTGTTTAGTTATTGTTTGATCTAGTTTTACTCCTTTCAGCCTATGATCGGGCATTTATTACTTCCAGTCTTTACTTACCAATTTTCTTTAATAAAAATAACAATGTGCACTGTCACGTAAGATCATTTTCGATTTCACAGTAGCTTTGAAGTACTGTCAATTATTTACATGCAATTTATTTAAATATTTGTTTAAATGGATCAAATTCTCAAACTAAATTGTTCTCAATCAGTGACCACTGATTTTCCTCCAAAATCAGAATCAGATATTTTCCGATTTCGCTTGGGCAGCAATTCATAATTCTATTGATACTTGAGAACGATGGTGAGAGGAATCATCATTTTGGGAATAGAAACTCGTTATCGTGAATTGCCAAGCAGCGAAAACACTCCTTTAACTCTTTCTCAGTTTTAATTAATTGTTCTCAAATCTCGAATTGTCAGTTAAGCTAATCGAACTATATCTAATTTTCCCTCACTCAGAGCCAATTAAAACGTAATTACTAACGAAAGTTACACGTACCACTTTTTAAAGCAGTGGAACCAGACAGAGTTTTATATTTATTTATTCTAAAATTTGCATGGATTCGCTCACTCTGAAACAAAAGCTTCTCCAAAGCAGGAAGTTATGGAACGAGCTCGACAGAAGTAGCTTCCTCGTTGATTTATACGAGATCACTGATGTACACGTATAACTGAGGCCTTCTTTAACCAGTAAATAGGATCCAAAGAAAGACGAGATCATTGCCTGGAGTGACGATGGGAAGTTTTTACTTCTCAAAGACTTGGCGCTTTTTGATGAAGAGGTGATTGTACATTTGGAAAGCTGCTTTACGATCCAACATTTTTTCAGCAAGGTAATAATCCTCACTCTCAGTGTAATTCTGAGTTCAAATTTCCATTAGCTAAAAGCCCTGGGTTTTTCTAAAGTCCCCCTAGGACATTATAAAGCTCAATACGCTTTCAAACACCCGAAATATAATCGAGACAAAATACCTGAATTTGAGTGCTTGGACGAGAGAAGCAAAAAATCCCAAACAACTCTTCATGAAGTTTCTTACTCTGACAGTGAAGAAACATTGTTTGAACTACCCAAAAAAATTCAAAAGACTTCTCAGGTAATTTCGAGATAGCTTTCTAGCTTAGAATCCCTTTAGAACTCAGGAACGGTTATTCAGAATCTCGATGAAAGAAATGAACGAGAAGCGCTCCAAAGAGAAAGTTACAAAATTTACTATCAAATGCATCTCTTCAATGCGTAAGTCTCCAATCCAGATTATTTGACTTACGTCTTAGTCTCAGGTTATTTAAGTCGGCGCTTGAAGGTTTCAGTCTACAAGAGGATCTGGAAGAATTATTTAAGAGGAAAAATATCTAATTGTGTCTGAGGGGACTAAATTGCATGATTTCTCAATGAGAAAATTTTGTTTTATTATATTATTCGTAGTATAATATTGACTGTCGGTTCATCATAATATGGATTTTCATGATCGTAACCTAGAATATGAACAATAATTTCGCTTGTTGTTTAGTTATTTTTAATTGCTGCGTAGTCAGAGCTCCAAGACATATAGTTTGAGGAGGCTACAATGCAAATTCCAATGACTGCTTACACTTCTTAGTATTTTAATGGATTCGTCAAAATCTGGAATGAATTGGATAAGGATAGCTAAAACAAAGGATTTTTCATTGTAAAATGATGACGGGACCATCTATTACATCGAATTTATTTCTTGTCTGCTCTGACAAATCATCAAACTTCCACTATTTTACATAAATCTATCCTTATGTGTCAAGTGAGTTCTGCTGATAACATATGTAGCGGAAAACCGACGTATTGATCTTCAACAAGGCAGTTCTCATTGGCGAACTGTTTAAGGCAAGCCATTTGAATATCTAACTGTCGTTATGAGTACAAACTTTCCTGATTTAGGTGCTATTAAAAAGATTGGTAATGTTCATTATGATTTCTTTCTTTTGAGATTCGAAAATACAGAATTATTGCTGTGATTTAATCAATCCAGTAAGCACACATAACTCCTCAGTCTATCAATCAAATTAATTTATTCTGTAAGGCATTCGAGTTCTAAGCTGGATATCATTTTCATTCCTCTTCTCAATGTCTACTCCAGCTCCTTTCCTGTCCTCCGATCAAGCCCAGACACTCACATCAGCAAACACGATCGTAGCGGGCCTATCAATCTTGGGATGCCTCTTTAATCTAATCACAACCCTCATGATCAGGAACACCTGGACTACTCTGGGCTGGATGATCATCGCACTCTCGCTCTCAGACATCCTAACCGCTGTCATGACAATCCTCCTTAGATTTGAAAACACCAGCTATATTCTCTGCCAATGCATTTCGTTTCTCACCACTTTTGGGAATATCAACTCATTCATTTGGACCTGCTGCTTTGGCCACGCGCTCCTTGCCTCCAGGCGTCAGGCGGAGGACGTCCGCTCTTTGAAAAGATACTGGAAAGCGTATACTTCGATCGCTTTATCAGTCAGCGCTTTCTTGGGAACCGTTGCTGTCTTTACAGAGTTTTACACTGTAGGTGTGGACCCAGCGCCTAACTACTGTCTACATCGAACGAAGCATGAAGAATTTGACATCGGAAGCCTTTTAGTGCTTTTGCTTCCATCTCTGCTCTCAGCTGTCTATTGCATCTGCTGCTACTTAGCAGCGATAAAAGATATCCGGAAGTCTGGCTCAAGGATTTACTCAGAGTTGTTGCTCTTTCCATTGATTCTCATTGTTTGTAATTCGCCGATTTGCGTCGTGGGAATAATGGAGCAACTGAAACTGAACATCGAGATCCCTTTTAAGGTAATGCTTATAAGCAATATCTTATGGAACCTCCAGGGCTTCCTAAACGCTTTTGCTTATGGGTTATCGCAGAAGATCATATTTGGATATCAGGAAATTTGCTGCAAACGCAAGGGAAAACAAGACAGAAGCACTCTTTATCAATCCATTGACTACACAAGTGAGAAACTCTCTGCTGAAGATTCTTCCAGTAGCAATAAAGTCTCATTTTATAATGACTCAAAAAGCTCTCTTGTTGAAATAGCTCGTAATTGAGAGATCGGGCTGTATTAATTATTATTTTTGAAATGAATTCATGAATTCAAGCAAAATAAGGTGAAAGGCTTAATTTAACATAATATTTCTTCAATTTAAAGTATCCAAACAAAATTTCTTAAAGGATCATTAACCAACTGCTATCTTCGATTCATCAGCAACAACAAACAAAGGAAATGATGGATCACCATAGTCCCTCTTCAAAAAATGGCTCCTTTCGGTCATATAATAAAGAAGCAATAAAGAGTATCATAATAGATGCCAGAATTCTCTTCTTTTTAATTTTTCTTTTAGAGAATAAGGAAGGATTCCTTAATTCAACTGAAACATAAATCAAATTTACGCAATGAATAAATTTTGTTCGATTAGTTAGTATCCTGCCTTAGAAAATGACCAGATGTCCCAAAGTGTAGAACTAATAAATTTAACCCGAACCTATGGAGATCAATAGCAAACAGCTCGCTTATCTGGCTTCCTTCCTCACCGGGATAAAAGAATCGAGAATGCTCGAAGATTCCGGATTTTTAAACTACATCTCAGAGCTCTCAAGATGTTCTACAGACCTCAGCAGCCGAGCTCAGGAAGACATAGTGGACTTAATCGAAGCCTATCACAATCATACGGAAAATAAGTCAACTAATGTTGATAATAAATCCCAGAGAGTTTATATGGACGGATGCTTTGATCTAGTCCATTCTGGTCATTTTAATGCTATTCGCCAAGTAATAATTTGATCGAACAAGTGGATCATTAAGTGTGCAATGGTTTAGGCAAAGGAGCTAGGAGAAGCCCTTGTCCTCGGAGTAGTCTCTGATAAAGAAATTAAGACTGTGAAAGGGTAATTTTCTTAATTTTCAAGCATCACAAACAGGTAATAAACTAGGGATTCGATGATTGATGTTAAGGAAAGAGCTGAGTTGATCGGAGCTTGCAAATGGGTGGATGAGGTTGCTTCGAACAATATCCCTTACACTCCAACGATCGAATTTCTTGATTCGTTGAATTGTCAATACACTGCTCATGGAGATGATCTTGCACCAGATGCGAGCGGAAAGGACTGCTACGAGGAAATAAAAAAAGCAAGCAGAATGAAAATCTTCAAGCGAACTCCTGGAATATCTTCAAACGACGTCATTGGCAGACTGCTGAGAATTGCTAAAGCAGAAGAAGGAAACTCGGGAAACGCAACTGGAGGCAACGAGCATCAGAAGGCGTCTCACAATAATTCAAAAGGAGATATCGGGCCTCAGGATCCTATTAAACTACTGCTGACAGCCAATATGTTAAGGCAATTCATTACAGGGAGAGAACCTATGGTAATTAAATTGATAATTCGTGGTTTAACAACTGGATTATAAGCCTAATGACCGAATAGTGTATGTGTCTGGAAGCTTCGATCTTTTAAGTAATTTCTGAGTCGGTGGGTTAGTATTATAATTTATCTGTTTTAGATGTCGGGCATGTAAGATTCTTGAAAAAAGCAAAAGAGCTTGGTACTTATCTTATTGTCGGCGTCCACAACGATGAAGTAAATGATGATGAAACATTATTTCATATATTTTGTAGACTATCGCGAGGCGAAAGGGACCGAATTACCCAGTTCTTAGCCTAAATGAAAGAGTCCTTGGCGTTCTGGCACTGAAAGTGATCATCATTCTTTGGTACGGAATCTAATTGCAATTATTTTGCAGTACGTAGATGATATTATTATTGGGGCTCCTGAAAAAATTGGTAAGTCGATGATTGCAAAATTTAAAATTTCAATAGTTGCTGAGGTAATTATTAGTTTGTGAAATCTGATGATAATATATTAAATTTAACCTATTTAGGGTCATGTGAGTGCTGATACCCATGAGTCAGGTCTTTTTTATGATTTGTTCGATTCCAATTAAGCTTACTTCTTAGGCTATGCAAATAAAGTCCCAAAAGATCTTGGCATCTATAAGGTTATTGAAACAGGAACTGACATCAGAAGTGATATTTATCTGAAAAAATTGAAGGAGAATCTCTCAGAGTAAGTTGGCTATTTATGAAATCTTTATAATGCGATCTATAACTTAGCTATGAAGAACGCTACAACAAAAGAAAATCTAAGTAATGTAATATTTAACATTGGAAGAAATGAGAAACAGTTAAAGATAAAAAGAGATTTTATCGTGCATATCAACTGCTACTTCTTTGTGCATAAAATTTTGATCCAAGAATACCAGAAATGTGAATGTAATTTTTCTGACTTCAGATAAAAATATGTACAACACAGTCAGATTGCGATTTATTTTTTAAGCAGAAGGATAAGAGAATATCTATTGGTTTCTTTAATTTCAAGGTTTAATTGAGAAAACGGCAAAAGGAAATTAAATATATATTAGTAAGAAATCTGAATTCGAACTCAGAGTTAAGCTCAAAAAATTATGAATAATCAGCAAATATTAGATAATAAGTCTCAGCAATTAATTTAAAACCATATTTCAGGTTATAAAAAACGATATACTCAGGTTTCCATTCACCCATTCAAAAGCCCTGCTACGATAACGCTTCCTCTCCAACAAATCCGTGATCTCTTCAAATTCAAATTCACAAGAAGCAAACCGAATAAGCCCAATCTAAAATTTGTTAAATCATGATCTCATTGAATTATAGAAAAAATTCTCATACGGCCATTAGAGGTCTCCTGCGACAGTAGCGTTTTTCCGCTCTTAAAATCAATCATTTTCATCGTATTATCAGCTGAAGCACTCGCTATGAATTTACCACAAGGGCTCCACCGCACCGAATGTATCCAATCTATTCAAGTTAATACTCAAATTTTAGCCATTTCGCAGTAACCAAATTATTCTCACCATTATGCAGCATATTGAAACTTCTTACAATACTCCCAGCTCTGCGATCGTAAATCTTAATATTTCTTCCCTCCCCAGCACAGGCGACCAAATTCCCATCTCTTCTCCAATCAATCCACATAATAGCTAAATTTCAATCCCTTTAAGATATAGAAGTAAATTTCAATCACCTCGAGAGTCTAGAGTCAATGGCTCACGATGAATGGTGAACTCTTTCTCAACGTCAATTAGATTGAGCTTTTTTTCGAAAATCTTCGTAGCGACGAGAGGCTCCCTTGGGTTCCAACGGACTCTGTTGTAATAATCTAAAGGTAAAATTGGGATTATGATGTAGATTGGAAAGATATTAACTGGAATGTCCGCCGCTCATTAATTTCCTATAAAAGAGCACATCATCTGCGTTCACATCTGACACTGAAAGCACGCCGTCGTAGTCGAGAGTAGCAATTCTTTGGCCTTCAGGGTCGAAGTCAAGGCTATTAATCAAATCTATTAACAAAAAAAAGTTTGAATAGTTGTTATTGAAAAGTCGAGTACATGTGTTGTGAGGCTGCCATTTCGCGTACTGAATAATCTCAAAACTAGTGCAATCGAAGAGATGATAAGCGATTTTATTTGTCACGGAGAGGAGAGCCATGCGCTGCGTTTTTGAATTACACGCGATGTCACTTATTTCTGATAAATGAGGAAATCGTAAGCAGAGAATAATAATAAATTCATTTTACGTCCAATCATTCTTCCAGAATCGTAAACTGGTAATATACTGCTTTCTCTTGAAACATCGAAGATTTGGAAACTCGAAAAATGATTCATTCGTTTTATAGAAGAGACCAGCAGGCTTGAGTCCCGAATGGACTCTGTCAACGTATAATACCCTAATGAAAATCAATTGTCATTAAATACTCAAGTACTCATTAGCTCATACCTTGTAAGTTTAATTGAGCCCCTTCAAATGGCCGCGATCTCCCATTCGACTGCATATTATAAATCGTAATGACGTTAGACTCATACGTACACCAGGCTATCCTCGACCAACTCTTATTCGCTCCACCTATTCAAGTCCATTCCCGTCATCAGTTAAAATTATTCTCTTACAATAATCAGTCAATAAATTCTCCATCGTGGCTCTTTTTAGCGGATTCTGCTGCAATAATTTCGCCGTGATATCCAGCACTTCTCTGCCTCCATTCATTTTTTCAAGAAGCCCTTTCAGCATGCCTTCATACTTATCCAGTTCATGCGTCTTCGGAAGCTCCTTCCACATCTGCTCCTCCACTCCTCCTGCCGTGAGGAGCAGTAAGCCCAAGGAATATAGCTCCGCTGAGCAGGGCACTGCACCATCTTGGCCGAATGATTTAAACTCGCTTTTAATGTATTCCGGCGGAATATAGTTCAAAAACTGATCGTGAATGCTTTGCACTCCGAGACCGCTGGTAAAGGTCTTCGTGAGGGTCTCCATATAAGAAGGATGAGCATTTGAGTGTTTACTCGCGCCCCAATCCGCGATAAAATACTGCTTTGACACCTGCCAGACGCTTTTTGGATTTACTTTAATATCATCACGCTGGAGCTTTGAACTCAGAAACTCAATATCAAAAATTAGGTCTTTAAGCATTCGTTCAAGATCGATAGCCGGCTTTGTTTGATCCGCTGAAATAAGCGCTTCAAGTGGCTTTGCGTGGCGCATTACAAAAGCGATATTTCCTTCAAAATATTCAAAATTTTCAATGATTATAGAGTCTTTCGACTTGATCCTGACGCATAAGTAAAGTATTTCTTGAAGAAAAAGCGTAACTGCAGCATTGTAGTCTCGCATCACGGAGCAGGAGTCAACATCTAAAACTCTTATGGTGTGAATTTGGTTATTTTGTTTTAGAGTGGCTTCATAGACCTTATAGTAGGAGTTTTCTTCCAGGAGAATGAAATTTGAATAGGCTTTCTTCAATCGTGGGGGAAATAATATTTCTGAGGAGCTGTCCAGAGACATTTGATCTCGTAAAAATCTTGATTTATTAAAATTTTTTTTGCTGTTTGCTCAACGGCTAATACCTTTAAATGTTTCGATTCAGTAGAATAATCGATCTATCTTTGGAAAAACACAAGTTTCAGGCGAGGGGCATTCTCGAAATAATTACTAGCGATTATTTCTAAGGAGATAGATAGGAGCATTGGCAGCAAAGAAGAATGAATGCGCTCTAAGATTGAGAATAATTGCATATTTATAATGATTCATATCGTGATTTCATGATATCGTATTACAGCTATTGCCAGAATTACTCCAAAAGTATTTTCTAAAATCCAGTTTCCTAATGGATAGGCTTTCTCTGACAATATTCGCTTTCACGTGAATGCATGCAGGAAATACACAGTTTTGAAGGAAATCTAACAGGATCTTGAATTAGTTTGCTTAATCAGGATTCTCATGCTAAATTTGAATCTAATTTGAAATAGAGTTCAGGGGTCCTTCTTTCAGGGATACGCTGGTAAATTTCAATTAGTCCTTCGCCAGCAAGATCTCTAATATTGGAGGACAGAGAATTTATACTCTCATTATACTTGTATTAGTAAGTGATCTCTTGAGCCGAGTTTTTCCTTTTGCAATACGGTATGAAAATCTAAGCCTTACATCAAAATTCTTATTCAAGACAGAGGGATGAAGCACAATTACGTTGTTTTTGGACTCTTTACTGTAATTTGAAAGGATTTGCTACGATGAATATGATTTGCGCAATTCAAATGATGTATTAGAAACTTTGTCTATCAGATAATAATGAATAGAGCAAATTCCCAAACTATGCTTGCAAATCGATGACAAAGGCTTTAAAATAAGTATCTTTAATCCTTTTCCCTTCATTACCAGGAGTTAATAGCCTTTCTCTTTATCAACAATTCCTGCCAGCGGCTTATTGTTCAAGAAATTCTCAAGGTTTTTCTTCGCCAAATCGACCACTGAGTATAGGAGCAGATCTGACTGATCAGCCTTATGGCAAGAGATAAAGATCTTCTCTTTAATCGATTCCTCCGTATAAAACGGGCTATCTTTTGGCAATGGCTCCTCTCTAAACACATCAAGACCTGCTGCTGCGATTTTGCCTTGCTTCAACGCGTCGATCAAATCCTCCTCCACGACATTAAGCCCTCTTCCAATATTAATGAACACAGCTGTCTTTTTAAATCGATCAAAGATGCTCTTGTTATAAACATCAATCGTTTCTTCTGTTTTTGGGAGAATATTGACAACGAAGTCCGCGTCTTCGCATGCAGTAGCGAGGTCTTTCAATGAATAGAATTTTTCAACCTCTGGATGCTCTTTATAGGTATTTTCGTCAATACTTCGCTTTACACCAGTGACTTTCATGTCAAAACCGACTTTGCACATCCGGCCAAGCTTCGAGCCGATTGATCCATAGCCAACAATAGTGATTTTCTTGCGACTGATATCTGTAGAATAAAGCGCTTTCCATTCGGCTTTTGCTTGGAGTCGATCCCATTCTCTGAATCTTCTTGAGAAATAAATCATCATGCCAATAGCGTGTTCTGTCAGTCCATAGGCAGAAGCTCCTCGAGAGGTCGTTAACGTGATTGAACTTTTTCGAAAAGTTTCGTCGAGAAGCAGTTTGTCGACGCCGGTGAAGAAATTATGACACCATTTGATATTTGGGAACTCTTTCATGATGACATCAATAGAAGATCTCCCGCTAGCAAGGAAGACGGCCTGAACCGCATCTTTTGATTTGATCTGAGCCAATTCGGAATAGTCAGGATGCGAGACAGTGTGGAAGGTGACGTTGTAACTTTCTAAGAGAGTTTTGAGAGCAGTGTATAGCTCAGCGAAGGAATCTGGTTTCACGAGCAAGATTTCGAATTTTGAAGCGAGGCTTTGCATTTTGGTAGAACGTATCCTAATCTCAGTTTATTATTTAAGAAATTTATGAATTAATCTTCTTGCGACTATCTAAATCCATGTGAAATTTCTGTTGAAACGTACGAGCGCGTTTATTTTTCTTTATAATCATATCAGAAAGGACAGAGCCCAAAAAGCAGCAATCTATTCATTTGCGTAGGATGGATCAATATACTACTCTTCCTTCAACCAATATAAGCATTTTCAATTGAAAAATACAATTAATTTGAAAATTTCCCGTGCAAAGAGCTTTTCGATGTGAATATTATTGCATAAAACAGCAGGTAATTCCTAGCTCTGAAGGAAAACGTTATTGTGTTTTCTTATTAATAAATGTTACCTCCCGAAGGTTCCTTGTAGATGGCTCTTCCAGTTCTAAAGTTAATTACATTGCTTTCAACCGACGAAGTCGCAAGCATCTCGCCATCTTGGCTCCATTTGACAGCAAATACACAACCTATAGACATCTTTCAGTCATTCGATATAGAAAATCCTACGCTACCTCGTTTACAAGTTTCAAAACACTGTGATAGGCCTTTGCCTCTCTTGTCATATAATTTGATGGAGCTCCCACTAGCGCATACAAGGAGGTTCCCATCCACCCTCCAATCTATCCATTTGACCTCTTGATCCATGAGAACACTAACTGTTGGATCTATTTACCGAACTCTGGATCAACAAATAATGGCTCTTTGCACAGTCCAACCAACTTCTCCGCATCAAACAGATTCAATTTCGCGAGGTCGTACTTTACTGCGATCAGAGGCTCATCGGGTTGAGGATTCCATCGGCCTTTACAGCGCCACCCTGCAAATAAAGATCAATTATATGTCATCCACAGTTTCGTTTTGTGTACATGAGTTATGCCCTAGGATTCTCGTAGATTTCAGCGATTCACTAGTATCAGTTTCATTAATCAAGAGCACTCCTCCACCATCGATGGTGGCAATCCTAAGACCCGTGGGGTCAAAATCTATTCCTTCGATATATCCTAACATGAAATCAAAATCAGCATCACTGCATCTGCTTTGATTACTTTTATGGCACGGCTTCCAAGGCGATTTCTTTACAACGGTGAAGTCATTACATTCGATGAGCTGGTAAAGCTCTTTGTTATATTTTGAGAAAATTGCAATGATATTCCTCTTTGCACTGCAGGAAAAATCAAATATGTCTAAGGATTAAGCTCAGCAATGAAGGCTATAGGAGTTGAATACGTGCTTTTGTGGTACCGAAGCTGAAAACTCTTTTACAGTCTGTCAAATTAATAATCTCAAAATCTGAATGGCTTAGAGCCGCGTCGAACATTGAAAGCAGAAAATAGTCTGTGTTGGGGATTTGATTGATCAGCATCTCGGTATTATCCGGGCCTTTTTCTTGGAGTCAGTTGTGTGAAATCAGAGAAACTTTTACATTCGGGTGTCAGAAAGTTTTGGGTTGGTGTGTATAGCTGACTAGTCTTTAGATCCAATATTCTGAGCCTATTTGTGCCATAGAAGCACCAGATAACTTTGTTGATTGAGGAGCTTCCATTTTCTTCTAAAATATTAGATATGAAAAACTGTTAAGCCTTTCACTCTCACCTAGTAAAGTAGGCGTCATTCTGTGGCTATAGACAGTTTTCTTCCGTGTATCAAAATGTTTTTCAGATGAATGAGCTTATTTCGAGGGTAGATTATTGGCCGTACTTACTCTGTCAAGCATCAAAATATTTATTTAAAGAAGATTTGACAATTAAATTAGAAATCTACAGCTTTCTCTTCCAAAAGATGTTCATGAAAAGCTCTTGTGATTTATAAGATAGATTGTAAGTTAATTGCTCCTTCATTAGCTCAACGATTACAATGAGTTTTAATACATGCAGCTGAGATAGACAAATTAACTAACAGATCTATGGACCACAGAGCAACCAATGCGCTCTTTTCTGTAATAGTTGAAAATTTTGATTAGATTTTCAAGAATAAATGACACTAAAAAATGTTTTCAAAAATGTAATGGAAGATTGTTTTAGTATTTCAATGATAAACATAAAATTACTAACAATCAAGCCAACAAGAATAATCAATCTTCTGAATCATCTTAATCTTAACTGTTATTATTCTCACGCTTCTGCACTTTCAACCCTGGTATCCTCTCCAGTTCCAGTGATCTCATATTCGGAATCCAGGCGAGATTATCTGTTGCAACGCAGTTTGATATATATGATTCAAACCCATTGTGTTC
>ENA-UOTX01001363-UOTX01001363.1-compost-metagenome-genome-assembly--contig:-NODE-1363-length-18834-cov-3.395106_pt1 | contig 18834 bp, 19 predicted proteins | sample MGYA00238143_ERZ746982 | MGnify/ENA primary metagenome ERZ746982 (study PRJEB28758, sample SAMN06268862) | compost metagenome | isolation source: single cell | place: USA: California, Emeryville, Joint... | reverse complement strand
CAGATTCAAGAAACTTGAGAAGCGAAATAATAAATTCTATTCAATTTTAATTTTCAATATTTCTACTTATCAAAAATGCAGATGTTAGAAGTGAACTCGCCTCTTGAAAACCACATGGGAAGCTCAATCGAGATTACAATGTAATATCCGTCAGCCAACAACAGCATAATTTATCAATTCGCACTAGAGTTTGCTGTCTTTGTGGAGTGCCTTTTTCAACTAACTGCGCACGAACTAATGTTTGTGTTAAATGCTCATCTCCGGAGACAGACATCACAACAGGCATCGTAAAGCAAACAACTTTAAACTATTGCAAGCAATGCGACAGGTAATCAAAGAAATTCAAATTTTTGGACGTTACTGACACAATAATTTCAGATATTGCGGACCTCCTTGGATCTCCTGCAAACCTGAGTCAAAGGAACTGCTTTCTCTTTGTCTTAAAAAGATCAAAGGACTAAATAAAGTCGAACTTATGGACGCATGCTTTATTTGGACGGAAGTTTACTCGAAAAGGATCAAGATTAAACTTACTGTGCAAAAACAAGTACGTTGATAAAAAAGGAATTGGAATTCTTATGACGTTTTATTAGATAATGAACGGTCCGACAATCATACAAACGTTCCCTGTGGAATTTATTGTGAATGACCAGTTTTGTAACTCGTGTCGGAGTACGAGTGCTGCGAATAAAGCAGAGGCTTCAGTGCAAATCCGTCAAAAAGTCGATCATCGAAAAACATTTTATTTCCTCGAGCAATTGATTCTGAAAAACAATTTGCAAGAACACATCCTAAACATAAAGGAAGTCCCTGACGGATTCGACTATAACTTCCTGAGCAAACACCAGGCTCAAAGTTTTATCGATTTTCTTCAGGTTTTTGTCTCTTCTCTGAGCGTTATCTGACTTGTTTCATTTGATTAGAACGTGCTACCTATTAAAATAAAAAGCTCGAAGCAGCTGGTTAATCAAGATGATCATAGAGATACATTCGCCTATAAATATACATTTTGTGTCGAAATACCGAAGGTATGCAAGAACGACCTTGTCATACTGAGTCCGAAGCTCAGCAGCTCGTTTGACGGGTGCAGTTCTGTGTTATTTTGCCAGAAAATCTCGTCAGTGATTCAGTTCCTTGATACAGTCACGATGCAATCTTTTGAAGTCACCGCCCAGAATTATTTCCAATATGAGAGCGAGATGACGATATATCCTCTTCGAACATACAAAACTGACTTTACCGTACTCGATCGTGATTTTTGCGAGTTTGTTAACGAATTTCTGTAGGTGGTTGATATTGAGCAATCTACTCTGAAATTATCAGGCAATGGTTTTCAGCAACTCTCTTCAATAAACAAATTGCAATATGTAATTCAATACCTTTTGATTGCCGAGTAATTCCATGCGAATTCTAGGTATCTGTTGGTCGCAACACAGACTGGAAGCGGTTCTATGTGAAGACCCATCTAACTGATACTCTCAAAGAAGGTGATGTCGTGCAAGGTTTTGACCTTTCAACGATGAGTATCGACAAAGAGGTTTTCACATTGAACAATATGCAGGAGATAGTACTTGTCAGAAAAGTTCCTTCTCACCAGAAGGGTGCGATGCGCATCTGGAAGCTAAAAAAACTAAACAAAGAAGGCTATGAGTCAAATTCTCAAAAGAAGATGGAGGGCTATGACTCTTATGAAGAGTTTTTAGACGAATTGGAGACTGATCCCGAGATGAGAGCTCAGATGCATCTCTACAGGGTAACTAAGTGGTGATTTTCGCAGTTTAATAACAGGATTTGTTGAATGAAGGATGAAATTGCCATTAAAGAACTTCAGGGCACTAAAGACTTTCCCAAAATTGCAGAAAAAGCAACAACTAAAAAGAAGGTGCGAGTGAAGAGAAGCAAAGATCCGAATACAATTGAAGAGGAAAAACCTCGAGAGGAAGAAGAAAAGAAACAGATGGAGGGACTTTATACAGGCACCAAAGCAGACAATAGGGCAGCTGCAGATATGATTCAGATTGGAGAGTTGCTGAATGATTTAACGTTGAATGATGCACAATGCGGTGATCCGGACACGATCTCTGATGTCGTTGTTGATGAGTTCATCAAAAGAATCAAACAAATATATATTGAAAAATGTTAAAGTCTGTAGAGATTTCTTTTCTTTTCTTTTTATTTTTTTTTTGCAGAAGCATTTGAAGTTCTGTGATCATCGATTCATACTGGCCAGTAGGTACATTCTAGCATTTGTATCCATTTAATGCCGCATTTTGATAGAGAATTACTGCTGTAGAGAGATGTATTTTGTTATTAGTATTTGAGTATGTGCTCTTACTAATTAATTTATTAGGAGATAAAACAGCTAATTTTCAAATTTTAAAGATAGCAAACGGCAACAATTTGTATTTGAAATCTGAGCAAAAGCAAAACCATGAAAGAAAACATGCATGTAACTATTCCGATGGATTCACTTTGCTAATAGCAAATAAAGGAGGACCAGAACACTGTAATTACTACAGAGCGGAACGATCGGCCGCCTTTATCGAAAATTTCAAATAATGAGCACTACCGCACTCACAGTAACAACGCTTTGTCTGAATCTCGACTGAATATGTATATCAAGGGACCACCTCTGCTTCCAATAGCAAGATTTTGTTCAAGAATCTCATGTCCCAGGACAATCTCAATTCCGCAAGAGTAACAAAATTTCAAATTGTCTCAGGATATTTATTTCAACCAGGAAACCGATCGAAGAAACCAACTTTCAAGAAGAAATCTCGCGAGTTTACTTGGAGGGCAGCTAGATTCAGCGCGAATCCCAGATACGTATGTATTTAGCAAATGCCAGTCGTAATAATTTTAAATCTCCAGCTCAAAAAACTCCACGCTTAATCTCGATATATCAACCCTCAATAACTCCACTGATGTAATAACATTGAACCACTTTTGAACCAAAGTGACTGGATATTTAAATAGATGCTTGAAGCTGTCCAACATCAAATGACATCAGTAATGACAACAATAAGGGACAAATTCGAGAGCGAGCAACAAGATTTGGTATCGAAAATAAAACAACTCGAAGCCAATTATAAAGCCGTTCAACGAGAGCTGGTATCATATTTCCTTCATTCTCCATTAATCTTTATTCCATATCGTCAACTTTAGGAAGAAAAGAACGCATTATTGGAAGAGTCTAGAAGAGAATGCGAGTACTTAAAAACTTGCTTCCCTCCAGTCCCGACGGCAAAGGAGGATATATTCCCTTTCATGGAAAAAGCCTTGAAGGTGTTCAAAGAGGCTTTCGAATCACAGGACTGGTCTTTGTCACACTGGCTTTCTGAAGACTCATTACCAACTTCGTTAAATATGCACTCAATTTATAAATTAATTGACGGAGCGCTTCCTTCCAACTTTAGCACCGAGGAGACTTGCAAGGAGTATTTGGATTCTGCAGTTGAGGTTAGCTACTTTGATTTCGAAAACTGCTTCAAAAATGGCCACAAGTATGTGAAGAGCTCATTCTTGGAGCCTGAGGCGGCTAAAACAGATGTTTTGAAAACGGCGAAAATTAGAAACAACTTTATGGTGCTCGATCTCACTGAAAAGGTGTTGGAGCAACATGAAGAATTAAAACGATTGAAAACTGAAAAAAATTTGGAGGAATACTTTTTCACAAATTTTACGAAGCAATTGAGCAAATGTTTTGCTAAGGAGAAGAAAGTGCTTGAAGGTATCATTGATGGGAAAAATCAGGAGGTGGCGACTTGGAGAATCAAAATGGAGGAATTCGAACAGGACCAGATCCACACCCACCAGAAGTTCTTTGATGGAGGCGAAACACAGATGCATTTCACAGCCACCCAGAGACCATTCATAATCACACAGAGCGAGTTAGGAGAGGAGGAATTAGAAGGTGAAAATGCTGCTCTCTCAGAGCAGTTTACTAATGACGGATTGCGCTATTCTCAAAAGAACCTCGACATGCCGAGAATGATCAGTCCTCGACAACTTACTCGCATTTCTTCAACTAACTACAATGGACAAGAGCAATCACAAGGCAACAGCACTCTTGGAGAATCATTAAGAATGCAAGGCAGAAGGTTGCCTGTAGGAGAGAACAGATCTGGTGAGAAACTCAGTAAATCGATCCCTGATAAGTTGTCTCGTACCCAAAAATCACCTCGCTACGAAGAGAGTCCTAGAGAGAGCTATTTTGGTTCTTCCGTAGAGAAATCGTAAATATTTATGCATTGACTCTTACCTACTTTGTTTTGATAGGAGACAAAGGCTCAACAGCTCGTCGAAGAAAAGAATATCAACGAAGTTCAATTTATCAGCAATGGAAGAGGATGGCGGGGCATTCGGGCGTCGTTTGTACAATGATATAAGTCAGGATACACTGAACCTGAGCAACATTCATTTCGAAAATAACGACGGAGGCGAATTTTGGAATACAGTTAAAATTGACGACAAACCGACTTCACGCTTCCAATTGAAAGATGATGAACCGAACCATCATCAACACCATCATCACCATACTCACCTCCAATCTGTGAGCGAGAAGGCGGACGAAAGCAACTTGAATTTCAGCTTCCATGAAGAAACTTTGGGTGCTGATAAAGAAGGGCTGAATAAGTCAAGGCAGATCCTGAAAACCCCAATCCTCAAGCACATCAACGATCATAGCTTCCTCAAAAATGCGACCAAGCTGCTCAATGCCTCTGAGATAGAGTCTCTTAGAGAAATCAACGAAAATTTGCTCTCAAAGATTATGAAGATCGATGATGATCGCGCCAAGATTTACAATACCGTTGAAAGGCTTATTCAAGAGAAGAATGAGCTGCTTGAAAAGGAGTATCAAGCCCGCACAGAAAATCTTCGCTTAGATAGAGAGCTACATAGGCTAAGAGACCAATACACACTTGAGAAAGGAGAGTAAATAAAGATTCTGAGATGTCTTAGCTGATACCTTTTTCTCACACAGAATGGATAAGGAAAAGAAGAAAGTTGAGGGTATGAAAGAAAAAATATACAGAGAACGAGAAAAATTGTTGAAGAAGAAAGAAGAATTGAAGCGAAGAGACGAGGAGCTTAGGATAAAATCACAGAAGCTCGCTGATGTTGAAAAGAGAGAATCTGAACTTGGGCTCACTACGCTTATTCACAAGAAGCAGACAGAAGCAAAAGTAAAGACATTTGAAGAAGAGGTAATCGAAAAAATTCTATCTGAGTATCAGAGGTATTTACCGATATTTTCTGTTTGTAGTGGGATAAGATGGAAGAAAGAAAAGCCGAGCTTTCCAAGATGGAGTTAATGATTCAAAAGGAGTGGGAGACAGCTACTTCTGAGCTTCAAAGAGCAGAGAAAATGCTGGAAGAAAATAAAAAATTGCAGGAGAGGTTGAAGAAAGAGCATGAGTTGAATAAATCTCAAATTAATCATGAATACTTGAAAATCGATAAAGCTCGAGAAGCTCTGAGACAGGAAAAAGAAGAGCTTGCGAACGAGAGACAGAGACTTGAAGAAATAGAAACAGAATTGAATCAAGAGAAAGAGTATCTGAGAGCTATAAAAGAGGAATGTGAAGGTCAGTTGTTCAGAAAGACCGCTCAGATAGAGTTTCAGTCAAAGCGACTGAGTCAAGAAAAAGAAGGGATTGAGCACGACAGAAAGTAAATACTTATCTCTAATGTATGTGAAAGTTATAAATTTGTTAGGAAAATTAGTAGCGTCTTGCCAAAGGTCACAAATCTCCTTCATAAAATGAGTAGCAATATTTAGCTTGAAGCCTTTTCTTTCCATGCATTTATTTATTGTGTATTGATGTTATATTCATATCATATTAGCGAACTCTACAGGTTCAGAGTCTTCAGGTTGTTGATCGCTTGTAATTATACAGCTGCCATTGTTGTAAAAAAAAAAAAGGTATCTCTATATAAACTCTGATGTTGGTTTTTTCATAAAAGGATATTTTTAATTTTTGAAAAGATATACTTCCTGCTTTTGTTGTTCGCGGAAGAGATCGGAGTTTTCTCGAATTGGCAAACTTGAATACTGATTCAATCTCTACTCGGTCTCGTGTTTGAACGTGAATGCTTACTTTCACTGATGGATTTCTTCTATCGACTATGTACATCACAAATAGGAAAAGGAGAAGAGACTGCCAAGACAGAATAAGACTGCTTTGAATGGCTTATCTGCCTGTATCATTTATTTCTTAGCTAATCACCTGACTGATTTCATATATGTTGGAGTAAAAGTTTGAGATTTTCAGATTATTCTTTTTTTCTGTTTGAAACGGAATTAATTATCTGGAGCTTTTTCAAGCAATGATCTTTTTGGCAATTCAGGCTGAGCAAGTCTCTTCGTAAAGTAAAGCAATTCTTGGATAGATATATGAATACTTTTCTTGCCTGTATTGTACTTTGGAGAAATCTATTTTGATAATTGTAAAGATTAGTTGTGATTTTCGGCCATTGCGCCATCCTCTTTTTCTCATTGCTCACTTTTTGTCTCATTAGTGATGAAGATTCTTTTCATTTGATCCACTCTCTTCAGTTTGCACAGCCTATATAATAGTGTTGACTCGCCAAAAAAAAAAACATCTCGGTGAAGTTGTCCATGTTATCTACCTGTCCGATAAAGTTACTCGTGTCGTGTCGTGAATATTCTTTTCAGGTGTAAAATCGTCATATGCTCTTTGTAACAGCGCACGGTTTTAATGGCAAAAAGTAAAATTTTAAAATATTATGACCGAATTCGAGCTCTAACTCGAAAGTGTTTCTTCCTTTTGAGGAGACCTTCATGGTTTTTTTTTTTCCTCAGTAAATTCGGACAATAGCGGTTACATAGGTTTACCTTTGTACCAGGCATTATATCTAGAAAGTTGCTTGAGATATCCAACGTACAGTTACTGCTGAGCACAGAACAACGAATCTTCTCTCTGGCAAATCTTCTCAACTTTTTCTTTTTCGAGATCAGAATGCCATTTATTTTTTCGATTTAATTTAGTCATTTACAGATATTCAGGTAGATTCGAAAACGACTCGATATCAGAGTAATTAAATGAGATATCAGTTTAGAGAAATTCTAATAACAATTAACTATAAGTTTTACGAATATCTCGAGCATTCTTAACTACACAGTAAACGATAATTCAGAAAGTCAAAATAAATTCACTGTAAAATTTTCTTCCGTTTCTAAAAGCTGACACCTGCCCAAAAGCAACCAGGCCATTTCAGCTCATTATGGTAAAATAGTGCTGCCTTGCCAAGGCAGACGTCTTAAACATCCGAAAAAGCCTATACTTTCTTACTTTCAGCGAGATATTGTCTGAAAAGGTTGAAATTATAGTCTTAGAATAAAATCCAACGGATAGAAAGATTTAGAAACTGAGCAAAAATCAATTTCTCTAACCCTTCGTAGAAAGTTCATTCGGGAACATGCGGCCTATAAATCCAGCTCGCCAAATCTTACCCATATCAATAATTTATTTATAACAAAAGCAAACTTCTTCCACACAAATGTTGAAAAACTTCAAAAACAACTTCATCAGACAATCCAACACAGCCTCCAGAAACCAAAACAAGTACTCTGTCTCTGAAGTTTCCAGTCAGCAAAGCTTCTCTTTAGCTTCACAGGAAGTTAACAACCTCAACCCGCTCAAAGAAATTCAGACTCAGATCGCTCAAACACGAAGACAGAAAATCGTCGCAAACAGACGCAAGAATTTCCAAGATAAGAAAAAGACTGAATTATGTAAAAATTATGTGTTGGGAGAACCATGCCCACTGGGAGACCGTTGCTCATTCGCTCATGGCGAAGAAGAGTTAAAACCTAAGCCATTTAACCATTACAAAACTGTCAAGTGTCGCCACTATCATGAGCGAGGATTCTGCCAATATGGTCCTCGCTGCCAATTCTTACATAACGATAGAAAGGGAGAAGTTCGTGAAGTTAAGCTGGAATACAGCCAGCTGTTGCGAATCATGAACGATAAATATCTCCTCAAGGCGAAAGACTGCGGCGCCTGGGATAACCACTATTTCGATGAAAGTGTTATCGATATTCCAATGAGTTCTCGTGGAAAACTCCCTATCTTCCAAAATCTTAGAGGAGGGGATGACACTGAAAACGAATGGTCTCAATATACAACAACTACGGACTCACCGACTAGTCTGTCAATAACCGATACTGATAATTCAATTTAATTTATATTTCAAAGGAAAAAGGGATAGCAGCAGTGCTGAGTGATACTGCTTTATTGTCCCGCTCTGACATATAAACCATTGCAGATAATTATCTTAAGTCGAGATTTACAACTATCTACGATTAATTATGCATTATATATTCACGAATAATTTGCACATATGTGTGCGTGTGCTTACTTCTTATTGTGAATATTGTTGACAAACATTTAATCTATATACTCACTCTACTCACTTGATTTTCTTTTCATTATTGTTGGTGTGAGCTATTCCTACAAGCTGAGTTGTCAAGAAGAACCATAACCGTCGACCGTGATAGATATCTTGACGCGGTTTCTGTTCGAATAATTATAATATTTTCAGGGATCAATAAATTAATGTGATCAGTTCAGTTACGCGAATTTGCAAATGAAATGAAGATTGTTATCTCCCAATGATTTTTAAAAAATAGGAATAAAAAAGAAATATATGTAATTTCTAACAAAAAAATTTCAAACACGATAAAGGATTGCAAATTTCAAAGGAAAAAAAAATGATTTAATATAGTTAGTTATATGAGATTATCTCATCCGTCTTCAACTATAGGTCTCAAAAAAAATAAGGAGCCCTAGGAAATGTCGAATTTGGCACTCTCATTTGAGCATAAAGATTGTTGGCGATTGTATTTAGCATTTGAAGCTCTTGTGATCTCAATAAATTCTTTTGGATATCAATTTGAGCTTGGAGTGGAAGCTGACTGTATTGCTGTGTAAGATGTTGTGGGATATTTTGGCTCAGGAGCTGCGACAAACTTTGAATTTTTAAATTAGGATTAGTTGGCATGAAAGATTTTTGTGTGGCTGCTAGCTGGGTTGGAATCAACGGAATTGGAACGATTATTGATCCTGGCACTTGTTTTATCAAAGGCGCTTGTTCCGTCTTTGATTTGTTAATTTCTTCCGAGTTCATCACCAACGTAGCCTGCTGGACGTTTTTTGCTTCTTCCAGCGTTGAGTTCTGGTCTTGAAGTTTCAGTCTAGACGAGCTTCTTTTTTCTGTTGTCTTGACTTGCTTTCGTTTAGATGAAGCTTCAAGCTCGTCATGACAAGGTTTTTGTAATTTTGATTTGGCCGTTTTTTGAGGCATGGCCTGCTCAATATTTTCATTATTCTCTTCAGATGCTGTTGAGAGCGATTCGCCTTTTCTATTAGCTTTTTTTGTGGAGGGTTCTGCTCTTACAACGTCTTTTTTTGTGGTTCTGCCCTCTCGTTTATAGATTTGGCAAATCGATTTCGCTGTGGAATAGTTAATGCCTAGTTTCCTCGCAGCCTAGTTTTAAATGCTCAGATGAAGGAGAATAGCCAATTGATTACGAGTTTGATCTTTTTGCCTTGCTCTATCACGAGGCTAATCAACTTTAGTCTTTTTTCATTTGAGACTGAATGGTATCGAGAACGGTATTTAGAATTCTTTGGTTTATCTTCATCTGACTCTGTCTCAACGTCAGCATCGAAAGCTACGTTGAATTTCGACTTTCTGTTTTGTCTTAAGTTGAATTTTGGTTGGGACTGAGTTTCAGCTCCAGTGGTCAGTTCTGTGGCTTCTCCGCTTTTCTCAACAGAGAAGTTGGGTAAAACTATGTACATATTCAGTATTACAATGGGAGTGTAGGAATAGCTACCTTCGTTGAGGGTTTGATCAGTCATGTCGAAGGCCGTAATAGTATTCGGTTTTGAAAGCAAAGTTTTATAAATTTTTGATTTGATTGAGATTTAAACAGAGGGAACAGTGCACAGTTAAAACAATTTTCATAGCGAATCGATTGGGAACCGAAATAGGATTTAAATCCCTTTTATGAATTACTATACTGGTTTCAGTTCCTGAGAACAGATCTTGAAAAAGTTATACCAGTTATCTCAAAACGAATTAATTTGAACGTTCTACATTAGGAATTTTAATATTTTGTCTTCGAGATCAGATCCAAGTATTTTTTATATTTTATCTCGGTCCTTCTGCTATTTAATTAATTCAGGAGCAAAACCAGTAAAGTAGAAATTAGGGTTGATATCCCTTGAAGCACTCACGAAGAAATTAGTCAAATTTAGCTTTATGAGAATGAATTCTAACATTCTTAACAGAAGAACGGAGAACTAATTTCAATGCCTTTGAATCAGCTTCACTATTCAAGAATAGAGCCAAATCACTCTGAGTCTAAATTGAGTAATCAGAGAAGTCAAGAGAAGATTATGCGTCGAGAATGCTCGCAGGGTAGTTAGCCAAGAGCGATTTTTTCGGTCAAGGTGGAGCGGACAGGTAATTTATTTGTTTAATTAATTTTTGAGAGTTAGATCGAATATTTCCGAACAAATACTAATAACCTTAAAAAGGTTTTTTCCTTCTATGAAGTTAGATATATACCTCTTTAATTTCCTTGAGGCTGAATTAGCATTTGTTAGGTGTTCGCTGCCAAGCGCTATCCAAATTAGGCAGAGGCATTTAGAACACGCGTGCTGTTTGTGGACATTCGCTACTTTGTATATTAATTTAGATGGTGACAACGTGCTCGCGTTTATGAAAAAGAGGCAAAAAAGTCTTCTGATTAACGATTTGGGAGAGTAGGAGAATCCAAAGACTTGAGAACTGTTTGCTCTGTAGGATAGTTTCAAATTCGATTTTATGAAGAATGGTTAGATATAAATTAACTCAACGAAGGCTCAATTAAAAAATAGCAGGATCGATTGATTTATCCTAAAGCTAACTACTACTTATTTCATCTCTTTGTAACACCGCTGCAGCTCCCAGGAAAGGGAAAGCCGCTTGAACGTCACATTCAAGGCTCAATTAGCTTTATATGATGTTAAATGTATACTTTATTTCTATATTTCATGAGGAAGCAGAATTTTGAGTTTATTGTACTCATAAAATGAAGCTAATGCTAGTAACTATGATAGATCTCACATCATCTTACTGAATTTATCCTGAAGTTAAGTTATATTTTTTGAAGCAAGCCTTAGTTACTACGCATTGAGAGCAGAAAAGAGAATCGTATTTTTTTTTTTAAGTATCGCTAATCCTTCTTGGCTTCTTTCTTCTCAATTAGTCAATGTCCTGGAGGGTGTGCCGAATAAATAGAGTTTTCATCACAAGATAAATCCATCATAATATTTTTCGTTCTCAAAACAATGTAATTGTCTTCACCAACCTCTCTCATCGGAGATACCAAGCCATTTCACGAGCTAGATTATTGAGAGATGATCTCCTTCTTTTTCGAAATTCAGCAAATGCTTCGCTCTCATTAAATACTAGCTTTCATAGAACATTATTATTTCTTTCGAAATTGGATAATCAATTTCATAGCTATGTTATAAGTATCCAAAAGTTAAAAATTCTCTCGAAAATCAAAGGGAGATAATTTTCAGAAATATTTCCGAAGAAAATGTCCATTTCCTTTTTACTTGAATAAGATTCGCACCACGATAAATATTTCCTTAATTTAAGTGAACTGGAGATTCGTAACAAAAAAAAAACGATATTCACTTGAAAACCTTGTTCACTTTTCAATCGGAATAACACACTTCCTCGAGAATGTCAGTGTAATACGTAAGAATTTTCCTTGGAGTGCCCATAACAAATACGGGTTGATCACTGGTTATCTCCCAAAGAGAAATCCAAGAGCCTGAAGTCAAAGCAGTTTAGCTGGAACATGAAGAGCAAATTTAACTAATTTGAAGAGAAAGTGAGAGAAAAAAATATTACTCAGACATTATAAGTGTTCACCTTAAGAATAAAACCGCTGTTAGACCTAATGGGCAATTGGCCGCGCTCATTCACTTGAAGAAGCTTTGTTTAGGAAAACAAACCTTCTAGTTTAGGAAACGCGTTTTAATCAGTCGAGATTCTTCTCACATCTTCTTTATTTTCTTCTCAAGAGTTTTTGGCTGTAATGTTAATACCCGGACGTATTTGTCATTTTTGTAATCGCTCTAAGAGATCTGGAATTTACATCTGTAATAATTAGGCATCAAGATTGTTGTGAATACACAATCTCACGGAACTATAAGTCCACAGGATTTATTGTTAATTGGACTCAGAATCGCAAAAAGCTGCAACTTCTTTTTTTTTTCTTAGCTCAAGTACTTGTCTTAATTTGAATTTGCTTCCCATATAAATTTCAAAAGAAATATTTCTATTGTATTTATAATTTTTTTTTTTGGAAGAAAATCGCGACATTCTTCTCCCCGATAAATGGAACCGCGCTTGCGGCGATTGCATTTGCAGATGATTTATGAAAGACAACCTCAAAGTTTAAAAAGCATATTGTAAGGTGTACTGTTAGAATATAAACCCAGATCTATTGAATGCATGTATGTGGGTATCGAAATTTCAGACTTTTAAACGGTAACAAAGAAAGCAAAGGATTCAAAGCCTAAGACATAACTTAGTACAAATTGGGATGAAAGGTATTTCTTATGCTGTATACAAATGTCTATTTAGGAAATGAAATTCAAATCGAGTGAATGATAATATCAAATGATGAAAATGTCTATTAAGAATTTCTATCAAATCTAAATAGAGATAATCATTAGAATAAATGGGTTATTTCATTGCAAGACTTCAGAAATGCAACATAAATAAAATAATACTTCATAGCTACTACTACTACTATTTAGTTTATAGTACTTCAGATAAAGAGATGGGAGCTGATGATTAAGATGATCTGAAGTATTTCTTCCTTCACAATACACTGTCAAAGAGTAGTGAAACAAAGGTGCCCATTATGATGAATCGGTTTTGTACTAGTAATATAGTCCATCACAGTTATCCAAGTTTCTGTAGTTGAAAAATGATTCTTATTGAAGAAAAGAGAAAAGAATTAGTAGCCACGTAACCAAAAAATGTTGTTCTATATGTTGTCTTCAAGTAATTTGCATAGGGACGGTGACTCTAAAGGATCCTATTTCATGCAAGTTTTCTGCAAATTTTTTGAGAAAGTTGTTGAGCTTCTATCCAAATCAACGTGATATCATATTTTGCTTTGCATAATGGTAGCTCAAAATGACAAGAAATTTTGCAATTTGGAAAGAGAAGCTGGTGGGAACTCTATCATTAAATTTCTTCTCAGCTGCCAATCAGGAATGTCTTAGATTAAGATCACGATTTGTTTAGATAGCTGATCTACAGGAAACTCGGTAATTTTCAATGTGAAACAATGATAATAATGTTTTTTGCTAGAGCCCTAAGAGTCACACATATCACCGAATATGAATGCCAAATTTTTATTACTAAAAACCATTATCATTCCCGTTTGTTGCTTTCAAATCAACATCAATGTTACTTATTCGTTTTTATCATTTTTGTTTTTCTTAGATCAAATAGCTTTGCTAGTAGTATGTTTTGATGGAATGTCCAAAATAACTCGCAAAAACAAATTTATCAAACAATAAAATTGGATTTTAAATTGAGGTGAGCAGCCATTCCAAAATTCTGACATTATTGACCTTATTTTTTTCCTTTCAGAATTTCCAAGCACATCTAATAATCACGCAAAATAAAGCATTGTCGTTAAAGTACCTTAAAGGCCTTCGCTCTATTTCAAGCAGGATTTTCTCAAGGATAGGAATATCAGCATCTATCTAAAATTTTTTACACTATTCTGAAATTGAACCACTTCCCTCAATTTTTTGATATCAATAGAAACATTTAGCAAACAATGTGACTTTCTCAAAATTGTGTATTATAAAATAATTCTTATAGTTTGTCGTCAGCCTTGGTCAAGCTAGTGAATATTCTTCTTCCTGGGCTTTGTTCCTACGCTTCCCATGGGTTTAGGCTTTTTCTCCTTCATCACATTCGATTCTTATTTAGAATGTTTCCAAGATTTGAAAAGGACCTCGGAGAAGTTTTTAACTTTTTTTATTTTGGTTTTGAAAAAAACAAAAGTGTAAAGCAAAATGGACAGTGTAAATGTCTCGCTTTCTTCGGAACTCCTATCGAAAATTTTCTCGCAGCTCATTCAATCCGCTCGCGCTCACTTCGTCATCGAGGAAGACATCGGGTCCCTTGTCGAAAAACTCACACTTTTTGGTCAATATTCTGACGTCGTTGCTATTTCCGAGCTTTTACAAGAGTTTTCCTTCGACGCTAAAGAGGATGAATTGCATCGCCAAAAGTCACTTGATCTATACATTCAATTGATCGAGAAAATTGGCATCCCGCTCGCTTACAACGTTTTTACGGACAGATTTATAAATTGGCATAAGCGATATCGCCATCTCAGCAGCTCAACTTTTGAAAAATTCTTAATCTCGACTTTAAATAAACTCTGCATTGACATCGAGCCTCAGGTTCTAAGGACCGTCTTTCCCTATTTCAATGCTTTCTATCAAAGCATTGAAGATGATCCAAAATATCTAAATATTCTCGAGTGCAAAGTAATAAGGGGATCACCTGCTAACAACCTTGAAAATTATTTCTGTCAAATGTGTAAACTCATCCACACTTTCAAGAGCGAGGAAATCACATTGGACGAGCAGTTCCTGAATAACTTAGTCTCGAAGCTCAAAGTCGATCTTGAAGTCAACAAGCATTTCATTAACTACAAATTCAGATGGAGAGTGCATCGCGAGTTTCTTTGGCATCTGAATATGAGACTTACGAATATTTTGGCGAATCATACCTCCCGCAACAAGTTCAAGGCCATCGGCGAATCAATTGAAAGGATTTTAAACCAAGAGGAATTTAGTGTCGACGAAGTGTTGCCCAGAGAAACGAATCAATTGAAGTATTTTGAATTGCTGCCGAACCAGTACAGACTGAGCAGGTTCCAAAAGTCGAAAATTTGGGACTCATTGGTAAAAATGTCTGTTGAAAGCAAGGGAGTTTTGTTGGGTTGTGTACAGAATAACACGGTTCAAGGAATCGTGTTAAATGTTGATCAACGAGAAATTCTTCACAAAGATATCATCAGAACAATTGATTATCTTGGAAGTCCGGCGTTTAAAGAGGCGATAGCCGTGACGTTTCCTGAGGTGAGAGGCGTATCAGTTTTTAGCTTTGAGAAAACTAATCGGTTTCTGGTGAAAATTGTCTTTTCTCCAAAAGAGCCAGGCCAAGTTTTTAGCTTTAAACTCCGAGAGAGTAAATTGAATGCGGATCTCCTAAAGAAATCGTTTTCTTGTCATTGGAATCCGAATTGGGAAATCGACGAGAGCAAGGTATTGGATGTAATAGAGAAAAACAAGGAAAAGATTCAACCAGTCCCGCAGAAAAGCGAGGAAAAAGTTTTTCATGAAAATAGTCATGATGAAAAGAGCGATTTTTATGAAAAATCAACGCTTAATACCGCTACACCTTTGAAGCAGCTTTCTTTAACAAGCCATAGTTCAGAAAAAAGCGTCGAACAAGAATCTGAGAAAACGAACGGCAGATATGAATCAGAAGACAAAAAGACTGAGGTGACAAACGCTTGGGTATACAAAATACCAACCAAAAGATCATCAGGCCAAACCCCTGTTGTAAGTGGCTAGCGTTTGCTTAGAGGCTTAATAGTTGCATAGGTCAAGAAAGAAAGTAAACAAGAAACTGTGAAGCCAAAGCCAGCAGATCAGATTATTAATTGTGTTGCGAAAATCGAGAATTTGGATGCTTTAGGTCGTCCACTAATGACAAAAAAACGGCTGTTTGAAATCATCAAGAAATATGGGTTTGATTATGAAGAGCTTCAGTTTGCAAAGGAGAAAAATTGCGCTTTTATCGACGTTCCAGCAAAGAAGAGTAACCATTTTTGTTGTTAGATCATCAAGTGTCTTACACATAATCCGTTGCAGAGGACAGTTTTAAACGAGATCTCGAGAGTTTAGGTTTGATGGTGGGACCTGGAAGAGATGCATTGATGGGGTAAATATATCGCTGATCTTTCTGGCTAATGAGCGATAGTTATAAAAACACACGTATTTACGGCTTTGAGAGACATGTATTGCATCAGAGTTTTACCGATATCAATGTAAAAGTCGACGAGATAACCGTGAATTACGATGAAGACGAAGGGCATACGGCATTGGTTGAGCTTCGTTCGGCTACATGTAACCCGACACAGTCTTGTAAGTTGTTATTTTATCATTATTTATTTGCGCAGGGCCACAGATTTTAATGAAATGTAAGCAGTTGGGGCTAAAAGCAACCCAGATACCGAAAAAAACTGCTTATTTAGGAGGAATCCAAGAGTTAATCGATATGCCTTCAAAGGGACAGAAAGTCACGAGAGATATGATTAAAAGTCAAATATTGTCACTTTTTAAGGAATTTTTACTCTCGACGGAGATGGATATTATTCGCAAAGAAGAAAATTATTGGTACGCATTAATCGTCGCAAAGCCTGATAGATGTAATGAGACCGTTATTTCCTCGTATTGACACTCGGAATTGAATTTTTTAGGGGAAGAATTTGAAACGAAAGCTCTCAGTTATGATTTGCAACTGACAAAATATCCGCATCCAAATTAAGTCGACGTTGTTTCCGTACTTGAATTTGACTATATAATGCAAACCTAAGAAGCTAATATCAATTATTATGTCTTCAAGCAGAACAATTAATAAACGATAACATTATCTCCTTCAAAGTGCTCAGAATAAGCAACCAGTTTATCTAATTCTTGATTCCGTCACGTCATATTTTTAGATTTCGCACCAAAAAAATAGGGATTCCATTTAAGACAATTAACTATCAAACAGAACATGCTCTCTTAGAAAATTTAAAACGAGTTTTTGTGTGACAGTGATTTACTGTTGTTGAGATATATTTTTTAGGGATTGATAACCTAAGCTCAATAGAGGAAGTAAAAAGGAAGAAAATTCCAAAGTATAGCAACAATTAAATTTTATCATCCACGTCACTATCGTCTTTCAGAAGCTCTGGATCTATCTCTATCTTCTTTTGGCCTGCATAGAATGTCTTATCGTAAATCAACGTCAAAATTTTCTCATCGGTGATCAATTTTTCAATTAAGCTTGATCTTTCTTGTTTGCTGAGAAGGTCCTTGCGTCCATCATTCTTCGAAAGAGTACCAATATCCTGTCGAATATCTTCAATGCAGCGTTTAAGGATCTGTTCCAACGACGATTTGGATTCGAGTTCTTTGACATACAGTGTCTTGAGTTGATTTACTTTCTTCTTTTCTTTCTCCAGTGCCTTCTTTAAATTATAAATCACTCTGTCATATCTAAACCATGAAAATTTTGGTTGTTATAGCTCTATTCTCTTGGAGTGTGTGGAGAAGTTACCTGCTTTTGACGCTGGGATTGAGTTCCTGATCTTGGTTAATCGACTGTCGTTCACTTTTCCTCCTAAAAATCGTGAGTTCATGATCAAGATAAGCGCAATTACTCTTCTTCTTCTCCCTCCTTTCCTCGTATTTGCCCATGCGAGAGGTGTTGGCTGTCTCGGATGGACTTATCTATTTGAGAGGCATGAAGTGTACCTCCTTCTCTCGAAGTTGCGGCCTCATTAAGAGCTTGTTCATATTGCTCTATTTGGCTTTTAAGTATCGCATTCTTCTTTTTTTTGAGCAAAACCTCTCTAGGGTTGAGTAAGTTCAAGGTTTGAATTGACATGATTTAGATGCCTTAAAAGAATTTCTCGATCATTTTCTTGAGTGGAGTATTGTGCTTTAAGATCCATGTACTTCTTCATGAGTGAATGATTTTCAGTATCGATTTTCTGAGCAATTTCTTTAATCCATTCCAATTCAGCAATGAGCTGATTCTCTTTTTCCATATAACTCTGATCTCTATTATTATTGTTCGATGCAATTAGCAAGTGCAAGATATAATTTGTTGAAAACTCACCTCTTTCCTTTCTTGATTTTTTCTTCTTCAAACTGTTTTTTTATATCGTTGATTTTCGAGTTAAAAAACCTAATGATATCCTTTTCTTGATCTATCAGAACTTTTGAGGTTTTAAGCTGGATATTGTTGATGTTTTCAATGATTTTTCCATGAAGATCACGGATAATTCCATCGTTTTTCTCAAACCCATCTAATGTGAATTTTCTTCTCAATTCATCCTGAAGCTCTTCGATGATATTTCTATATTGCTGCTCTCGATTCACGAATCTGATAAAGTCATTGGCATGAGATTGTTTTTGCTAAGTGTTAACAAGACCTTTCTTTACGAGCATCCAGTTCCTGCTTTAATATTTGATTTGCCTCTCTCTCACGAGCTAACTCCGCTTCCATGTTAATGCACTTTTGTTTCCACTCACTCACGTTTTCAGCAACCTTTACTGTAGTCGAAACCACGATCGCTTCCTTGCCTGGGAAGGTTATAGATGGTTACGCTATATGCAAAATATCTAACTGACCTGTCTTTTTGGTAGTTTTTCCACTCTCTTTTTTCATTGTTGATGGCAATAGTGTACCAGTCGAAGGATTACTTTGGCTTGGACGCATGCTTTGTCTCAAGATTGAATCAGGAGGGAGTTCTTTAAAGGAGCACAGTGTTTAGATTGATTGCGAATCACAATTGATGGAATTACGTCGTCCTAGTTCAGGAGTTGTGGTAATAATTCGATCGCTGATTTCTTGCACTTTCTTAAAAGCCTTATTGTACTTGCTTTGAAGAACGCTGATGCTTAGATCTTCTGACATCCT
>ENA-UOTX01001362-UOTX01001362.1-compost-metagenome-genome-assembly--contig:-NODE-1362-length-18838-cov-6.847983_pt1 | contig 18838 bp, 8 predicted proteins | sample MGYA00238143_ERZ746982 | MGnify/ENA primary metagenome ERZ746982 (study PRJEB28758, sample SAMN06268862) | compost metagenome | isolation source: single cell | place: USA: California, Emeryville, Joint... | reverse complement strand
TTACATCACTTACTACTCTCTGGACCTCATATCAAACTATTCATGAATTATTAAGAAGCTCAATCTTCGCTCTCTATGCTCTCTTCTTTAATAAATTGTTTCTTTAAGATATCATTTTTCTTTCTTACTAGGTGGATTCGACACCAGATTGATTATGAAGACGAATTACGAATAAAGTCATTATTAACTTATTTCAACTCATTTCTCGCTCACATCATATCACTCATAAAGTTGGATATGAGGTCCACATTTGGATGCCGCAGATACCCTCACCATCCCTGATACCAATCCTGACGAATCCTTTTTCACCCCATGAGGTACCCCAAGAGTTTCTAACAAGGTAGTACGGTGGATTGGAGGTTTCATCGTAACCAACTGCAACAACAGCATGATCCAAGTCGATTCCGCATGAGTCGTCATTGATGATGCCACTGCTGTATAATTGGAAGGTGTATGAATGACTCTCAATGCCAACAGAAACTGGCTGTTGGGCAATAGCAGCCTTAAGAGGAGCAGATTTGTTGACTGGAATATCGACGAAACCAGAGATTGGACCGTTTCTAGATAAGCCAGATGCCCTGCAGAAACCATCTGTGGCCATATATCTGTAGTCGTTCTGGAGGGCAATACCCTTTTGGTCTCTGACGTATGGGAAGGTATAGTCCGGGATACCCCCGTTGCAACCTTCATTTCCGTAGCGTTGAGAGCAGTCAACGAGTTCTTGTTCAGAGAGATTCATGAGGTTATCATTGAAGATGCTGTGGAGACCTTCGACAGCACCGGTAACAGAAAAGGCCCAGCATGAAGCGCATTGTCCTTGGTCCTTGATACCGTTCATCTTGGATCTCCAGTCAACCTTGGTTTTAAGGTTGTCAGTTGGCAAGTTAAATGCGGCGAAGTTTCTTTGTCTGTTCTTTGGTAACTTCAAACCGAGTCTGGTAGCAGCGAATTCTTCTTGGGTGAGGTGAGCGAATGCGTTGAGTCCCAGCTTGTAGGATTTGTTGAGGCTGTTGTGCTTAATGATCTTCGCGTAGTTGTCAGAGAAGACCTTGAATCTGTAGTCTTCGACATCAGAAGAGAGAGTACCGATGTGCGCTCTGTAGGTATTTTTCCATTGGTTATAGATTTCTCTTAAAGAGGTGGTGTCGGTATCGACAGCTGTTGTTGCTGGTTTGCTTTTGAGGAGGAAGTAACCAGCAGTAAGAGTGCCGAGGATAGCAAGAGCGATAACGATATTCTTTTGCATATGTTAAAATTTTAATCGATTATATCCGGACGTTTGAAGTTTTAATCAAATGCAACAAATTTAAATAAGGAAATGATTCATGATTATTCCAGTGAAAATGCTCGTGGTTTCTCACTAAATGAAGGTCTCTGTTGAAATGTTATTCCAAGCATCTTATGGGCGGAGAGACACAAGTTTAGAGCGATACGTTTGTTCACTTTTCTCGCAACAGAATTTGGTTTATATTTGTTATAACATGGCGAAATTATTTCTATAATTCTGAGTTTAATAGGATAAGGCGTTCGGAAATTATTGAGAGAGGTTTTCTTTTGGGTAATCGGGTGTTTTCTTCTATTCTTCGGTAGGCTACCTTAACTGTTACTGGACTGTAAGTATAAATATTAATTTTATTCGAAATTTGCTTCGGAGTCAATTCATATGTTTGGCTGGCTTTCCTGAAGTATTGATCTGAATCTCATAACAATAGTTAAGAGAGTTATGAGAGTGAAAGGAAATGAAGAATGACCTACACTGAATAATTGGAGAAGAGTCGGATCACCTTAGTGGTAGGTCCTCTTGGGAGGTTTGCTGTTCATCTATTCATATGATTCTGCGATAGATCATAGCAGAAAAAGATATTCGTATTCCTATCCACATTCCGGCCCAATATTATTTTTTCAAGTTCAATCATGTTTATTTCTTGCTAGATAGATTTAACAACAGATTTGTTTATGTAGAAGAATGACAAATAAAGCTGTTATTTATGAATTTATTTTTTTTAGCTTATTTCTTTACTCAACTCAACTAATAATACCACTTAAGCAGTTGGTTGGGTAAGAGGCCATCTTTTGGATACCGCAAATACCCTCACCATCCTTGATACCGATTCTGACGTGTCCTTCTTCACCCCATCCAGTACCCCATGAGTTTCTAACAATGTAGTATGGAGTTTCATCAGCATCATTGTAACCAACAGCCACAACACCGTGATCAAGGTTGGTTCCGCATGAACTGTCATTGATAACACCACCTTTGTAGGATTGGAAGGTGAAAGTGTCAGCTTCAATGGCAACAGAGACTGGTTGCTTGGCAATGGCAGCCTTGAGAGCAGCGGCGTCGTTGGCTGGAACATCAACGAAACCAGCGATTGGACCGTTCTTGGAGGTCTTTGAGGCCTTGCAGCTGCCATCAGTAGCGGTGTACTTGTATTCGCTCTCGAGGGCAACACCTTTGTTGTCCTTGATATAAGAGAAGGCTTGATCCATGAGACCACCGTTGCATCCCATATTTCCGTATGAGCCAGAGCAGTCAACGAGCTCTTGTTCAGCGAGGCTCATGAGGTTGCCCTTGACAACGGAGTGGAGACCTTCGACAGCACCAATGGCAGAGAAAGCCCAGCATGAGCCGCATTGTCCTTGATCCTTGACAGCGTTCATTTTGGATCTCCAATCAGCGCTGGTCTTGAGGTTATCGGTTGGGAGGACAGAGATGTTTCTGGTGAAGGCCTTTGGCATCTTCAAACCGAGTCTGGTGGCAGCGAATTCTTCTTGGGTGAGATGAGAGAATGCATTGAGTCCCAAGTCGTAGTATCTGCCGCGGAGTCTGTTGTGCTTGGTGATCTTTTCGTAGTTTCCGGAGAAGACTTTGAATCTGTAGCTATCTTCAGCAGCACCAACGTTGATTCTGTATTCGACTTTCCATTGGTTGTAGATTTCTTTCAAGTCGGTGGCTTCTGTATCAACGACTTGAGTTGGCTTGTTTCTGAAGAGGAAGTAGCCAGCAGTAAGAGTGCCGACGATGGCGAGAGCAATAAGGACGTTCTTTTGCATTTGTGATTTTATTTAGTCAATTATAATTCCAGAGTTCTTAAACTCCTCAACTACTCGTAATTTTTAAAGCAGGAAAAAATGATTCATGATTATCTCAATGAATTTTTCATAGTCTATACTTACATGGTCGCTAATTCTTTTTAAGCAAGCACCTTTTAACCTATGCCTTCGAATGTGGGCTATTTTCTCACTGTTCTGACCGTGCACTATTGTTTGTGCTTTCTAGAATCCTCCTCACATTCAACCATAATTGAATGACAAAGGATTCCTCTAATTCAGATTTTCTACTGCGATGAAGCCTGTTTCTCTGGAAATATTATCACGATTCATTAGTTTAGTCATCTGTTTATATATACCTCCCTCAAAGTATAATTCAGCAAAAAGTTTACATCATGAAGTAAACACACTCAATTATACTCACTGAAAAAATAACAGAAGCGCACGCGATTTTTTTACTTGAGAGTTGATCCTTCACAAAGTTATCACACATCGAAATATGAACTTACGTTTCCTCACACACACAATAGAAAGTAAGTATTTAAAGTACATCAAGGTTTATAAATCAATCAATTTGCAGAACAACAGCCAAATATATCCTTCTTCTCCTTATCAAGTTATCATGCCCAACATATTCCGATTACATCAGACCTAAGTCATTGCACCGCAAAAGGAGAGTAATAGTCGTCAATAAATCTAAGTGTCGTTATTATCGTCGTCATCATCGTCGTGAGCTCTGCCAACCATCAGCCCATATTCGCAATCGAATGAATTTCCGAATTGATTGAAAGAAGTGTCCACAAAATTGCGGATCCAACCCTTCATATGGCTGAATCTTCCTCCAGGCTCGTTGACCATCTCCTTAACTTTCTCGTTCTTTTCTGCAGTCTTCATGGGATTATTTATCCCCGGATCAGCTAGGCTTTCTTTCGTGAGCTGCGCGCTTTCGTTTGCTTTTTGATTTGACATGGTTGATTTTGTTCTCTGATTTTTTTTTTAAATAATCTGAAATGATATTAATTTCGAATAAATTCGATAATGCTGAGTGAAGCTTGAGGTTCAGTAAATAGTTATTACTCATTATATCTTCTGTTTAGGTGATGCGCAGGCTGCTAAAGGGAAAATCTAAGATATAACTAGGCAATGAATGGAGTGGCATAAGTCTTATTCTATTGATAAGTTTCTAGCAATAAGTATCATGTAGATTATGATTTCTTTAAAAAAGTATGATAAGTTTACTAACAGAAGCTCGGAGTTGGATAGCGGAATGAAAAAGACGAACCATTTAACTATGCTCGTGAAGATCAAATGTGTGGAAAAATTGGAGGAATATTCTCTCAAGAAGAGTTAGTGAATTTAATTTTCGAGAAGATTCACACTGAATGAAATTGGAAACCCTTCGAATATACATGTTTTCATTAACGAGCATCGAATTTAAATTTGAATAGGGTTAGGAGAATTGATTAGGCTTAAAGTGGAAGAATGTGAGGAGAGTTGGAAGTGACAAACGTTGTTAATAAATTTTTCACATATACATATATCGTGAGTATTAAACTAGCAAAAATTAGATCTACAATTCAATAATGATGACGTTTTTTTGACTTTCCATCCTATTCCAATGGAGTTATGATTGGGATTACTAGTATGCTACACTATAATCCCATTATCGCTGCCAAACGAGATATGCTCTATAAAGTAAGGTTCCAAAGATCTACCGAAATCAGGTTATCACAGTGTGGAAAAGTCGACGTGCATCACTAAATTAATGGTGGGATCAATTATCCAACTATTCACACGTAGGCTGGAAGCTTGGACTAGGTTATGGAAGAGCAGGCACCGAATTGTATTTATTACCTTTCACGCCAATCAAGATAAGAGTCAATTCATCGATTTCTCAAACGCCTTAGCAAAATTAACCACCAAAACAAATAGAAAAATGTATTTTCTCATTCTAATATTTTTTTATTTTATTTGCAGTACATCTTTTCTTTTTACGACTCGAAAGTCATATAAAAACCTTCATAATAATTACAAAGTAGAGTTCAACATGTAATAGCCTGCTGCACCGAAATCAAATTAGAATTTTATTTACATTACATTGAATTATACAACAGTCAGAATGAAATTCTCAAACAACAACACCATTAATTAATTAAATTTCGAAGGGTCATCCTTCTTATCATCCGATTTTTTCCCTTCAATCACTTTCTTATATGCAAGTTTAGCGTCTCCTTCTTGAACAGGAAGCTGCCCTTGCGACGTAGCAGTCGTGTGTGTTTGAAGTGTTGGTGCGTATTTTACATCAGTGTTCAGAATCGGATAGCCTTTATCTTGCACCAAGTCATTTTCTTCTCTGTCCAACACTTCTACCGGTTCAATCTCAACATTTCGGATTTCAGGGCCCGCGCGATTCGATCTTTGAGGATTTTCTTGAAGAGGTATTCCAACTACAACTAAATCTGCCGGATTAGTATTCTGATGTGTATTGGTTGCGTGATTGTATCGTGCTCTCCGCAATCTTCTGCGTCTTTTCGCAGTGGCAACACTCACACAGCAAATAACACATAGAAGAGCGAAAACGATTGGAAGCACAATCGCAGTAATGATTCCTCCACCCAGTCCATAACTGCATGGAGACCCATAATATGAGTAATAGCAGACTCCAGACCCTCCATAAATTTGACAGTACCTATCTATGTACCCGCTGCACAGTGAAACACAATCTCGATAATAAGTACTCCAATAATATCCTACAGAGCATTCATAGCAAACAGATCCAGCGCAGTTTATACAGCCAGGATTGCACGCTGCTGACGCAAGTCCAAGCAAGCATCCAGTTGCGATTAATATTGTTAGTTGCATCCGTAAGGAAGTCATGACTGTAAAGCAAATATTTTATTTTCTTGCTTTGTTGAGGGAATTATTAATTACTGGGGCAAGGTTCATCTGCAATAAGCCAAAATCCTTCCAACTTTTGCTTTCATATGAGACTTAACTGAAATTTAGAACCAGTCGAGTCCGATCCTTATTCTTATCATTCGATGCTGTGTTAAGGGGCAAAGAATGTTTTGAAATTCTTTCTCTGCCGTCTTTCAACAATACTGAATGTTAGTTTCGAAATGATCTAATGGATTTAAAAATTAATTCAGTAATAAAGAACACTGAATTAAATTCAGCAGAAAATTGATGAATTTAGGGTTTCGATTCACACAGCTTGCAAGCTACCCTGGCAATCAGTATCATTTTTTCCTGAGTACCCCTCTGTGTGATTAGATATGAAATATGCAGTTTTCAGAAGGATTATGGAGTACATTGTAATTCGCTTCGAACTAAGGTGAAATAAGCCGCTGGCTTTTAAAGAAAGGAGGAGATAGCACAATATTCATTAAAGTTGAAAAATGTATCTTTGTATCTAATCCCTCGTTAGCATTTTTTCACATTTGAAGAAAATGATCTTTATTTCTCAGTCAGACAGGTACGCCCTTTCTCCTTCTAAAGTTTCGGAAGCTCACTAAGAAAGTCACATTTATTCAGCCATGCTTTCAAATTGTAGAAAAGCACACATAACAATATTGAACTCATATGAGAATAGTATCATCGAAAGAATAATTCAAGTGAAAAAAATTTTAAAATACAAAAATGAATATTTACATTCGCCAGGTCTCTCTTTGCACTCAACAAAAGCAATAAAAAAACCCTATCTTCTGTGTGAACCGAGTCACTATTTAATATCATACTTTATTCATAATAATACAGTTCTTCGTTTATGGTCGAATAGAAGCTTGCTGCTGCGGCGCCACCTGTGCATCCTGTCCCTGTATAGGATATCCTATTTCGATATTATTTCCATTTTGTTGCGTCGCTAGCTCAGCATCTTGACCTTGGACTGGATATCCATGATTTATTGGAATCACTTGGTCTTGATGTCCCACCTCCATTGGGACTGCTACTTGCTGGATCTCCGGCTGAATGCTACTAAGGCGTCTATTTGGGCGCATACTAGGTAACTCCTGCTGCACAGGTATGCCAACAACGACCACATCTCCGCTGCCTGGATGCGCGACCTGCCTTTGTCGCTCTAACTGATGGGCTCGCATACTCTTTCTCTTCGAACGAGACAAACAGACACCACAAACGAGACAAATAATCACTACTGATACTGGAATTACAATCACAGCAGCAATTCTTGAGGAATCCGATAGCGTACTGTATGAGCTGTATGTGTCATAGCAGACCCCAGCACCTCCGTATGCGTCGCTGAGGTAATCGATGGTCCCGATGCAGTATGAGACACAGTCTTGTATATTAGGGTTCCAGTATGAGTCAGGGAAGCAGCTATGGCAAATTGATCCGATACAGGAAGAGCAGTCGTCATTGCACCAAGCTGAGGTGCTGGCAATATTGAAAGCAATGAAGAAGATTATCGCTAATTGGATTTTCATTTGGCTATCTGGTTAATATAATTATGAGGGCGAGATTCATCTATTTAACATATAATTGTTTAAAAAAAAAAAATTTACGGCACTACTATTATTATTTCCTTATCTTATTCTTATCATATTTGTGAAAATTCTATGAATTGCTTAGAATTGATTTTTTTGAAAGAGATCTACGCTGCCATGGCATGTCGGAAGGATGATGTCTCGATTTCACGGGTGTCTCTTCTCGGAAAGTTCTTAGTTTTAAGGAAGGTAGTACTGAAAATTTCTGTTTAGTGCCATTAAAATCAGAATTTAAGGTTTAGCCAGTAAGGCAAAAATATCAAAAGGTAAATGGAAACGAGATCAAAAATTTTTTAAGTAAAATCAGTTATTCTGATGAGTGACTCCTTTGAATGTCAGGTTCGAAAGCTGAAGCATTTTGATTTCAGATAAGCTATTGTGAATTGCTTTGCGAGAGTGGGGTCAGTAACGGGTCTGAAAGACTCAGAACCAAGAATGAAAGGTAAAATCTCCCATTGTATTGATGTTCTCAGGAATTTCGCTTGAGTTTTTCAGAAATTGTATTATTGAAAATGTTTACTTGCCTCACACTTTGTAGTTATTAAAGGCTAGCCTGATTTAACCCAGAAATCCTGCAAACGATCAAATTAAAAATAATTCACAGTAACCTCTAAACATCATATATTCAAATGAATTGAATCTACAGCCACTGAGAGGCTTCAGGATATCCGAGGAGTTAAAGAGCCTTATTTATCAAACTGGAAATCAAAATTTGCGAGGATAGGTATTCATAGAACCATGATCTAACGTTCGTTTACAAAGCAGTTTTATACAAAGAATTATCCAACTATTCCAAACAAAGAATCTCAATAATCCTAAAATCTCTAGAAATATGTACTTGCTTTTTTTAAATATAAAAAAAAGTATCGTTAATATCTTTATACAACTTTTTCATCAACACATCGAATAGAAATTATTGCTTTTTCCGGTGAGGAAGAAGTACTCCTTCTCAGAACTACATCACCTAGCGATGTCAACTTTTGTTCCTCCAGCTTCATATTCACTTCCTTTTGAAGCGTCTCCAACCCTAGCATCTGACAAAACTCCTCAAAGCTGATCTTTCCACCTTTCCTGAAATCTACCTCCTGCACCATCGCCCTAATCTCATTATCCGAATAATTTTTCCCGGCTCTTTTCATTACTTCCTGCACATTTTCCACTGTAATAGCATTCGAATTATCAATATCAAAGAACTTAAAGGCTGTCCATATGGTCTCCTTTGAAAGATACAACTTCGAATCCATTGTCGCTGCCAAAAACTCCGAATATCGAATGGTGTCTTGATCATTGATGCCCAGTTCCTCCAGTATTTTGTCTATTTCTTGCTGCGTTGAACCAAAGTGAGACTCCTTCAGGACGCGCTTCAAATCATCGACGGTTATTTCCCCAGTATTTCCTCTATCGCAATAGCGGAAGGCCTCGGTCAGCTTCTTTATCTCCTTCTCTGAGAGAAAAGTCACGAGGATATTCAGGACTTCCTTCTTGAACTTTTGAATCGTTCTAAATTGCTTCAAATTTTGAATAATCATCGATGTTGCTTTCACTTCTGAAGGAGGTGGTAGACGATCTTTGATCCAAGGATGCTCAAGCGCTTGTTGGGCGGTGTATCGTTTCCTTGGGTCAGTCACTAGCAGCTTAGAGATAAGGTTCTTGGCTTTCTTAGATATCGCTTTCCATTCTTCCCCCGCAAAGGAGTATTTCCCTGCGATTATCTTAGAGCAAAGCTCAGCAGTTGTTTCCTCATCAAAAGGGAACCTTCCGCTCAGAATTATGTACATCGTGACACCAAGCGACCAATAATCAGCTCGGTAATCATACTGACCTCTCAACACCTCTGGTGCGACGTACAGCGGTGTGCCTAATTTCGAATGCAGCTGCTCGTTTGGATCGGTTAACCTTTTCGAGAGCCCAAAATCAATGAGTTTGATCTCCGCATCAGGATCCTGACTGGCGAATAGGAAATTCTCAGGTTTGATGTCTCTATGCACGATTCCTCTCTCATGTAAGTATTTCACTGCTGAGAAAGCCTTCTCCATGATGACCGAGCACTCCTGCTCGTCAAACCCTCCTTGATTAGTCATTCTTTCTAGCAATTCTCCTCCGCTGCAGTACTCCATGACGATATGGAAAGATCTATCGTCTTGATATGTCTCATAGAATTTAACGATGTTCGGATGGTCCAGTTCACGGAAAATTTCGATCTCGCTATTCAACAGATGAAAATCCTTGGTTGTTCTATCTTTAGCAATCGTTTTGACAGCAAACTTCTTCTGAGGATTCGAGATCAACGTTGCGATTCTGACTTGCCCGTAGTGACCGAGGCCTGTTTGGTGCAAAGGATTATGAGAGGAGGCTTATAATGGCAATTACCTATGATTTCGCTTCCTAAGTTATATACATTGTGGATGCTTTCTTGTGTGGATATCGTTTCGGATCTGTAAAGTGAAGAATAGGCTGATCTCGAGGGTCTCCTGGAGGAATTCCCAGCGTAGAGCTTGTTTTCTGAGTGTCTTTTTTTGACAGAAACGCAACCCATTAAAAAAAAAAAACTTCTTTGTCGTTTTTATTTAAAAAGTTATTTGAACCAGATCGGGTTTTTTTCTATATCAGAATTGAAGCCATGATTTTAGAAAGAAAAAAAAAAACGCTTAATGCTTTAGATTTTCGACTTTAAGAGGACTTAACTTCAGAAGTGCTGTGCACTAGATACTAGCAGATCAAAATTCTTCTAAACTCTCTATTTTATTAAAATTGTTGAACCAAACTCTCTACATTCATGTTCACTGTCAGGGTTTTTTCTGAATCGGCATTTAGTCTCAAATGTTGTGCTTTAAAGAATCTCTCTTTACGTTATGCGAAACCATCGAAGTCACATTGGCACTTTTAACTGCTTGACTTGAGAGAATTGTTATCAAGTGAGCATTGTCTTTCCAAAGAGGAACTGCAACCACAATTTGTTGCTTGATTTGCAGCAACCTATAAAGCTGATTTCTTTTTTTTTTCTTCCTAACTCTCTCTCTAAACAGTTAAAATCCTCTTAGATTTATTTTGAAAAGAAAGATGGTGGTAACGTACATTAGAAAATTTCGTCCTGCTGAATCAGTACTGACAATATAGCTAAGAATCTATTGATTCTGATAGCATTAAGCAAATGGCAGATTCACTATGTATTTAATAAACTATTTCTTTACTAGTACGAGAAATCAAGCTATTTTGCGTGTAAAAAGCCACTTAAATCTCCTACTAATTACGAAGATGTGAAATTTTGCTATAAATAAGAGAAGAGGTTCTCTTTCGTTGCTATAAACTTCACTTTAATAAATATTTTCCATAGAACCTGGGAAATCTAGCCTATCAACATTCGAGTAATATCGCGACGCACTTGAGGGCTTGGGAACAGATCATTAAACTTCTTTTGGCTGGCTTTTAGAACAGCAAGTTTAAGTACAAGCAAGAGATACATGAGTTTTTTTTGTTTTGGTACATCCAACATCAGCACGCTATATCTGATTTTAGCAGCCTTTACCTTCGCTAGCTCTTTCACATCACACACAAGAATCCATTCTCCTGATGGTTGGCGGTAGATATTTTCTGGAGCAACCCTCCCGTTGACTTCTTTTGAAAATAGCAGAGAATTATTCTTCAAATCATAAACCCCAATAGTTGTAATTTTTTTCTCATTAGACGGGCTGCTAGCAATAAGTGCATGCCCAAATCCAGCGTCTACAGCCACAACGCCTAGCTTTCCCCACTTCTCTTTTAAGTCAACCAACGCTTTCGTCTGATAGTTGGTGATTTGAAGCTCCTTCGATTTAATATTGCAGGAAACAAACTCAAGATGAGGATCGTGGTCGTTAAGACAAAAGAGATTCTCTTCTTGAACAACCATTGGAAAATCCATTCCATAATAGGAGACTGGTATTTCTGTCTGCAATTTTATCACTCTGGTCATCGATTCAGTATGAATATCATACAGACTAATCCTGCGTTCAGATGAATCATACCCCTTTGATATAATAGCCAATTCACCAGTAGACTGAATAGCATGAAACTCGTTTTTCTTTGGCGAAATCGTTGAAAGCACATTTGGACAAGGAGAGATTGCTAGAGTTTTTTCCACAGGGTGCCATTGATACACCCACTTGATCTCAAGGTCTTTTACATAGATTATACCCCAAACTTTCTGATATTTGTCAAACATGACACTTAGACCGCCCACATAGTACAGGTTCGGGATATCACTGTTGAATTCATTCAAATTCGAGTACTTTGTAGGGGGAACCACGCTGTCTTTCCCTTCAACCAGATCCAGCACCTGGAACTGAGCGATTTCAGAGTTAAAAAAGAAAATTTCTGAGCTCTTCCACTGAATGAACCCCATTAACTTAAAAGAATCCGGTCTATTTTTCTCTCGTCTGATTTCTCCATCGTTGATTTCTTTTCCTTTGAGAACATCGGCTAATATCCACTTATGCCCTTGGAAAAAGAAGCACGCTCGGTTATTATCCAATGGCACCACAGTCACTGGGTCTCCATACGTACTATCGATTAAAACGTAACCGTCTTTCTGGAACAACCTTTCCGACATTTTAATTATCTAATTAGACGCTTTGATTAGATTTGTTAACGAGTTAAAATTTCTGATATATGCTCAAACATACACAGTGTAAATCGTCACATGTTTAACAAAAAAATTCACAGAAAAAATATAAAAAATCAACCTTTTACTCGCCAAGCAAAAACAATAGTGTCTGGAGCAAAAACGCTCCTTTCTTATCTTTTTCGGGCGCTGAAGCCGTTTGTATTACGATCTCATGAGTCTTAGGAAACCAATCAAACTTGAGATAAATGAACTCTGCTAATCTATCGGTTTCTATCACACCCAGATAAGTCTCTCTGCCTTCACCGTTCTCTCCTCCGTCGTCCGAGTTGGGGAACATGACTGCATGCTGAAAAACGCTTTGGAACTGCGCTTTTGTCTGCACGATGTCAGCATTGATTTTAAACTTCCCCGAGCTTTGTAGCACCAAGTCGCTTCTCAGCGTCCAAGGCGAAGTGAGGTCATCGTCCTGCAGCTGATTAAGACTTTCCATGAACATGAAGTATGTCAACGGAATATAAACCGTCGATTCCAATTCCGACTTTTCTGCGCTGTTTTCATGCACTTGCTCTCCTATACACACGATTTCCAAATGCGAGACCTGATGGTCATCTGCCAAACCCACGACGAGCTCGGCTCGAAGCTGTTTCCCTGGTTTTATATACGGCTTGTTTTGAATTGGAGGCTGAGTGAGGGCGATGGCAGGATCTTTCTTGATTCTGAGGGAAAAATTCCGGATGTACTCGCCTCTTTTGTTTCCAATAAGCAAAAATATCTTCACTAGTCTCCTGTTGGACTTGAGGTCCTCGACCCGAGACAGTTTCGCTGTGATATTAAGTGTTTCGTTGTCAAAAATAATCCCTTTGGAATATAAGCCAGTCCTTTTGAACATAGTCATTGCCTTTTTAGTCTTTAATTTTTGATTCATTTCGTCGAATAGAGGGTGCCAGCTGACCTTGAAAGTCGTTCTAGTGGTTAGCGGTAGACTGATTTTGTCTCCGGGTTCATTCGCTGAAGTTTCCTTCTTCAGTTTGAGCTTCGAACTCGTGGGAGTCGATTCTCTGCTTGAAGTTCGACTGTTTAATATTCCTCTTTGTTTAATTTTTGAGGAAAGAGCACCATGGTCGTGAACGGCAATGACTGGTCTTCGACCTACTTTCTTCGATTGGCTTTCTGAGGTCTGAGCCTGTTTGGGAAGCCCCTGAGGCGCGTCGGGTCTATTCGTTGGAGTATTCACGACCTCCTTAACGACTATTTTTTCTTTTAAATGGCTAGGCGCGAGGTCTTTAATGGCAACCCAGCCTGAATTATACGAAACAGTGCTTGAAACTGAGATTTTATCGATGCTCCAGCTCGAATTGCCCGGGTTTTTCGTCGGGCTTTGCAGGTCTGAAGCAGGAGACATGGCACGCTGGTGGCTCCGGATTGATGATGCAGGGCTTAGCACCTGATAGTTTTGATAAGCAGTGGCAAATTTGTGATGTTCTCGCAGCTTATAATCGTCATCTTTGAGATTTGGAGACTCTGATAATTCTGTATCTCTTGATCTATTATGTGATGTATATTTGATAAGTGGAGAAAAATTCCCGTCGCTGCTCTCCGCTAAAGATCTTTTCCTCTGCTCCAAACTTGTTCTGCTGATATTCGAGGTCGTTGACAACAGATTTTGGATTTCTTTGGAAAAATCCAGTTTGAGGTTATAGGTCGGAGTCGCGCGTCCTGAACCCGAGGCAACGCTTATCGACTGCTGAGACGTCTCGCCAATGCGATTATTCGAGGAAATCGAGCTCCGTGAAATCTTCCCTTTACTCAGCGATTTCTGAATGCCTTTAGCAATATCGTCCAGCTCCTTGCCAAGCTTCAGCTTTCCCTCGGAACCATTAGATGGCAAGCTCCTTCGAAGGAGTCTATTGGAGAGGTTATCCGTTGCTGAATGCGCGGCCTTCCTGATTACGCGGCTGCTATCCATTGAAGTTTTCTTTGACTCACCACCGTAATCACTATTTTTTTCAATTTTTCCTGGCATTCGGACTCCTTTCAGAAATTTTTCAAGCGATGTCTGGTTGCGGAGTTTCAATTCAATGGAATTAAGCTTCTCAACCATTGGATGGACCTCCGAACTTTTCTCTTCGTTGGTTTTGGTGCCTGTGTTCGTCAATGGAATTGTGAGTTTGTTGTTGCTGCTGGGCTTGGAATTTTGGTGTACTGTGCTCAACAGACTTGGGTTTCCAGTCTCACCAGAGGTCACATTCTCAAACGCGTCGATTTCTACGTTAGTTCCAGGGAGTTTAGTAGAGGTCATCATATTAGCAAGGGTCTCAAGACTTGGCGTATTGTTGCTTTTCTGATTAGATATTGGCGAAATGGCGTCTAACCCATCCTCTACAACAGATCCCATTGATTTAATGAATAGATAACTGAATACTCTCCCTCTTTTCTCCAACCTCTGAGGTTTTGCGGATTTCTCTTCCATGTGCTCTTGCATCTGCCTGAGCTCCTCTTCCTCACTCGCGATTTCTTCAAGGACGCGTTTCTCGTCTTTATTTGGACTCAAATTCTCAAAAATTTTTGCCTTCATTTTCATTTCCTCTAACAGGTCCTTCACTCTTTTCAAGAACCCATTCAAGCGATCTCTCATCTCTTCGGGGTTTTCTGTGACTCCTTCTTGCACATAGAGCTTCCCCTCTTCGATCTTCATTTGCCTCAATCCAATTAGATCCGCCTCTAGTTGCGCAAGAGCCGTTTTCCGACTATGAAGGCTGGAAAACTGCCTTTTCACGTTTAAAGTGGAAAGTTCTGGCTCATTATCGTCCTCTTGAGAACCAAGATTCACCAGCGACTTTTCTTCTAGCGATATCTCATCTGCTTCTTCGGGAGACTTGCTTCCAGTCTTAATCAGTGTCTCTATGGCTCTGTGCGACTGTTGGCTAAAAAAGGCCACTGTGTTTGGTAAAGCCACGCCACTTTTTTCCAATTTCGCATGTAAACCTCTGAACAACTTGCCCGTATCTCCGCCTAGCTTCCCAAAGTAAAGCCGCCAATGCAAAATGCATTCGATTGAGAGTCTAATACATTTGTTTTTGATAGATTCACTCTCTAGTTCGGAATGAGACGCTCTTATACTCGGATTACTGTCTTGTTGCTGACTAAGTGAGGAGACGGTTGAGGGCTGTAAGGTGGCGATTTGGTAAATCGCGCTATAGAGAGTTTTGCGTTCTGAGAGTACTTTCGCGAAAACTTTGGGTCTTTTCTCGGTTGCCTCTTGTAATAGCCTGAGTGAAGAGAACACCATCTGGGGCGAGGACTGTTTGTTGGTGAGAGACTGTTCAAGGAGCTTCAGAAAAGTTTCCATTTTGTCATTATCTTCATTAATAAAGTATTTTATGAGTTCTGATGCACAAATGTCATATTCTGCTTCATTAGACAGACAGCGGTTGAGGGCCTCGGTCCACTTCTTCATAGGTTTTGTGGTCGTTCTCATCAATTGATTTTCGGAGGAGGCTTTTTTCTATAAGTGGAACTGTGAGTTATTATGTAAAATCTCTGATTGGTTTTATTTATTACGATCAGATCCTGCATAAAATGTAGTGGTTTTTATTACACCATTTGGCTAAGTCAACCCTTTGAACAAACTCGATTCTGGATAGAAAGAATGCTCGAGATATTGTACTTGCATTAAAAAGATGAAAATTCAATACCAAATGGAATATAAGAGCCGAAGCGAATCTCCTACAAAAGGAATAAATGTGTCTACAAAGAAAGCTGTATCAACTATGGTTCGAGAGCGTCTGAAATATCCCCTTAGATGAGTGTTTTGGGATGCTTAAGGGCATTAACAACAGAATTTCTGATTCCAATTTTATCAGGCTTGCGGAAAGTCGTAATAATTACAATAAGACCGGTTTTTTAGAAAATTAAAAGACAAGAATTCTGACAAAGAAAGAGCGGATTAGTGATACCAAAATGGCATCTTTTCACTTTCCAAGGCCGGAGGCAAAGATGAGGCACTGGTCGGGTTCTTGTGCGGGTTCATCTGGTGATTTTAACATGAAATCAGAGGGGAAATGCAAACGTTCTGATCAGAAAAGTGAAAATTGCTCCTTCTGGTCCTGATTTTGAATTTATAATCGTCGGTTTCAAAATTTCATATTGACGACAGAAAATTTGCTCAAGTGAGGATATTGCTGCTACTTATTCTTAACATGGGCGACAAATGCCGGTAGAGCTCATATCTCGTAACAAACTGCGATTTTATGTCACTTAGAATTCGCATTTCTTACGAAAATTTAAATCTCTCAGCTAAACAGGTTAGTGATGTGAGGAGACTTAGAAAAGATAAGTTGTGTAATCACGAAATCATTCTTTTAAGGGGATGAATGCATCCTGCTTACTTGTCGGTTCTTATGATTGAATTATGATTGAACTGTCAAATATAATGAAAATCGAGTATCTCATGGAAAAGAATCAAAAGATCACAAAGAGTCAAAGAGATAGTTCTCGCTCCTTTCGCATTTCACCTTCTAATGAAACAGAATGCATTCGGTCAAAATTTCTTAAAAAGACTCTTTCGGAATTTCTTCTTGTGTTTTGAATTAACTACTACGAATTATTTTAATTTTGTGGAAGCGACTTCGTTATTAGTGAGGCACTATTTTCGTTTCTTTGCCAACTTCTCAAATCTTAAAATTGAAAGTTAGAATATCCTTCGAAAAACCTTGGAAAGTCGACGCTGTAAGTCTTATTTTCAATCCACCGCATACTGATAATGACTGTCGTTCTCAAGAAAGCGTTTACATTATTTTAAGGGACCCTAGCAATTCGTTTGAAATCTCCTCATTCCCCTCTTTTTTGAAACAAATGATCGCTATCATGATTCTTTCCTGTAGAACTGAAAAGAGCGCTTCTTCCATTGCACCATGTTTCTTAGCCCATTCTTTGATGGACACTTTCCATCTATCCATAGAAATCCATCAAGCACATTTCTGGAGTCTAACGAAAAGACAAAGGAACTACGATTAGATCTAACAAACCTGCGAATGAAAATGTTTCTTGATTTAATTAATTTTGAATTGACGAACACCGATTGAATCATGAATAATTTTAAATGAGTTCGAGAATAGGTGTTTACCCTTCTGATGTTTGCTTATAATCCACTCTATTAATTTGAGTAAATAGAATTAATTCGAGTACTGAAAGCTGGAATCACAACATCAATTTAGAAGCGGTCGTTTCTTCAGACATTCAGCATCCAAAACAATCCAGTTAATACCTGGAGACCGTGCTGCCTGAAAAATCCTTCTATTGCATAACGAAACCCGATCGCCATGTACATGGGAAGGAATCTTCAATTTTCCTCAGAAAATTTGAGGAGACTTCGGTTGACAGCTGAAGACCTTAGAATTTTGCCCTTCCTTTGGTCTGAGGCATTCTCTCGAGAAAGCTGTTAGTACCTTTCCCAGGGTTGTTTAAAAATTTATTTGATTAATTGTCATCTTAAAGAAATTTGCAGATCACGATTCGAAAAAATTGTTTTATTAACGCTAACAACCACTTTTTATTAAATAACAGACAAAGTCTCTTAGATCCTATTCTGGACTTTATCCTCATAGATTCCAAAAAGCCACGTTGAGGGGCTGACAGTTATGATCTAATTACGCTTACCCATTTGTCCATGGAAGGTTCTCAATAGTTTGTAGCAAATAACGGCATTTCTTTTTCGTGAGTTATCTCCCGAGGAAACCAACTCGATGGGCCCTTGATTAGGATAGAATAGCAGGTCTTTTTGACTTTTGAGTAAAGTCATTGGGTTGACAAAGTCAAAAGTCCTCTTTCTAAATTTTATTGCCAACGCTTTTATTTTTATCAGACAACCCGATACAAGGATTCGGAATTAAAAATGGACCAACGGGAGCGATAATGAAGAAAATAGCGGGGTTAGCTTTTCCCTATAAGATTGGCAGGGAACGCTTGCAGGGGTTCAGCGCTGAGAAAGAAGAACGTTAGTTTAAGAGGATCGCGAAACTAATAAAAGCTTCCCGTTTGATTTGAACGATTAATTTACAAAAAAAATTAGAATAGAATCTATCTCATGGCACATTTGTATGGTTATAATTAACTACGGATTATAAATCTCAGGCAATTTGACACAACGCTAATTCATTGAATCAGATTTAAATTGGGAAGCTTTTTTATATATAATCATTTGAAAACCAAATTTGACAAAAGAAGCACTCTTTCAGAGACAACTCTCCTATTGCCTCTTTATCACCATTTCTTACCCTACCCAAGCCAAACCAGTTAAAATCTCTCATGACCTCTAACAATACCACCCAAGCCCTTTGCGCCTCAAAAGATTCCCTCTCTGAAAACCTCAGCACCACGACAACCAGCGATGTTGCTGGAAACCAATCTGGTTTCACGCCTTATGTGGCCTTACAAATCACCCAAAAGCACAAAATTCGCAAGTCTTTCATCTCTAAGGAAGGAATCCGAGTTTACATCTGCTACCTCGATTCCTGCGCCCGTCACTTCAATCACCTTTCTTCTCTCATCAAGCACGAGAGAATCCATAGGAACGAGCGCCCTTATGTCTGCGGGACCTGTGGCAAGAGTTTTATTCAAAGTTCGAACCTCAAGAGACATGAACAGTCCCACCTCGGAAAGCGCCCTTACAAATGCAAGGTCT
>ENA-UOTX01001361-UOTX01001361.1-compost-metagenome-genome-assembly--contig:-NODE-1361-length-18850-cov-32.392638_pt1 | contig 18850 bp, 10 predicted proteins | sample MGYA00238143_ERZ746982 | MGnify/ENA primary metagenome ERZ746982 (study PRJEB28758, sample SAMN06268862) | compost metagenome | isolation source: single cell | place: USA: California, Emeryville, Joint... | reverse complement strand
TAAGCGGCTTAAGGCGAGGTTAGTACTAAGGTGGGGGACCGCTTGGGAAGTCCTCGTGCTGATAACTTTTTCTTCTTTTTTGAATTTTTGAGTTCGGATGACATAACATGCCATAAGCAACGGAATAGAGTGTGCTTCCTTCTCACGGTTTGCGAGAAATTATTGGAAATACAGCCATTCTATCTGTCTTTGTTGCCTCTTTTTTTGGGCTAGATGTGATACATTAGCCAAGCTTACCAAGATAGTTTGATCGTTAATCCAATGAATAAACTCTCTCAAAAACTTTACCTCTCAGCCCAGGAGATAGTAACCATTTTTTATATATACAATCAGCTGAAGACATTATCCAACTTAAACAAATTCCTTTCGGATTAAAGCATGTTATCAAGATGGGGTAGTAGCTCAAATGGTAGAGCGGTCGCTTAGCATGCGACAGGCACGGGGATCGATGCCCCGCTACTCCAATTTTTTTTTTTGGTTTCTTGTTGTAGATGGAACAAAGCAATTCGAGGAGTGAGTAACCATCTATCAGCGAAAAGATAAGTATTCCACAAATTATCAGCGAGCACAAGCTGATGAAGTAGCGTAAATTTCGTGTTTTGGAGAAGGAAAAAAAAAACCATAGATGATTTTATCACTACTATGGTTAAATCATGAGATAATTGCTCAAGCAATAAAACTGTAAAAGATATTAATTTAAATAAATTCATGGAATCATTCCTTTGGCTGTTTAGCTTTGAGAACAGAAGCATTCAAAGCTATCGGCATCAATTTGCCACTGAATCACTCCATCTATGCTTGACTATTGGTGTTATAAGCAATTTTATTGCTCTGGGATTGAGAGGTACTATCCGCATTATCAATTGGAACCGAAAACGAGTCGCACCTAGTGATAATTCTAATTCGCTGGAAGAAAACTTAGAAGAGTCGACAAGTCCAATCAAACTGAAACAAGAAAATCCAAGTACGATTGTTAAAATCCTTAGCTGCTGCGCAAGTATTGCGTCTTGGTTTGGATTTAGTCAATTCGCAGCAATTCCTGCTTGGTATTGGGGGTTTAATATTCTCAGTTTCTGGGTATCTGTGCTTTTAGGCATTCTGATACTTTCCGTGCGCTTCTTATGGGCGCTTTTCTATCACAACATGATCAAAAACCGCCCATGGATGATAGCAATGGGAACATTTATTATAGTATATTCGTTTGGAGCTTCAATTTTCCTCGAAGGGTCCAGTCGCGTCTATAATAATGATACGTATGCTATCATTGGACACGAAATAAGCACAAGACTAATTCGACAGTGGCAGCTTCCTACCATGTGCCCTCCTGGCCCTCCCTGTCATGTATATGCCACACTTGCTGAAGATACCGCTACATCCGTTTTTATCAACGCTCAGACATCTTTAGTGCACGCCAACGTATCTTTCTGTTGGCAACCTGCAAATGTTTCACTCAGAACGAACGGAAGTCTCTCCTGTGCAAACTCTACACGATTTGATTTGACAAACGTTGAACCGAAAGGTCAGCGCTCCACTCATTCTGTGTATATCGGCAATCTTACTGCTGATACTCTTTATGAAATTCAAATCATTTACTTCGATTCTGATATGGACAAACTATCAGAGAAATATGATTTCGTTCCTATGGATTACCATCATGCGACTGGAGGGTATCTTGCCGTCATTGAGAATTACCGCACACTTCCTGATAACTCATCGAATCGAGAAATCACTATCGCGATGGGAGGCGATGCGGGTCCCCAAAACGCTTCTGTGCAAATCACTCGCCAGGTGGCTAAATATAAGCCTGACCTAATCGTGATTGCTGGTGATATAACATATGATAATGGACTTCGAAGCGCCTATTATGTCTGGGATCAATTCCTTGATATGTTCAAGCCCATCTATCAACAAAAAGGACACCTGGTTCCTCTTGTCCTCGGTGTCGGAAACCATGATGTCGGAAAAGATACGCAATGCAGCGCTACTGTGCTCCCAGATGATGAGAATGGACCACTCTGGTATCTCTTCCTTCCTCAGCACTCCATCCGAGGTCCGAATGGAACTCTGATCCCTGGAGTGCCTAATATAACTGAGCGTCAAACATACTTCTATAACAAGGTAGGAAACCTATTACTCGTGTCTTTGGACGCAGGATATCAAGCGTCGATGTCTGGAGAACAGCTCAAGTGGTGGAAAAATGTCAATGATAATCATCCTGGATACGTTAAAATGGTAAATTATCATAACCCTATTTACTGGAGCTCAGACTACCCAACAGCCGGCAATGTAGCAGAATCAATGCAGACCAAAGCAGGGCTGACGTATTGGGTACCAGAAATTGATAGAAGCGGATATAGAAGTGCCTGGGAGAATCACATTCATGCGTTCAAAAGGACATTTCCGCTGAAGGGAGGGTTGATCGATCCAGCTGGCACAGTATATCTGGGAGATGGGTCCTGGGGTGCAAGTCCAAATCTTACACCTCTCTACAATGACACCGGCATAATCGCAACCTTCAGCGCAACTTTGAATCAGGCTTGGATTGTCCACGCTAATAGAACGAATAACACCGCTGTTTATACAGCAATAGACCCTAATGGAGTCATACTTGACCAAAGTACTCAAGAACTGGTCCTTCAAAAAAAATAAAATAATTGAAAGAGTCTAAGAGTTAGGAATTTAAGAGAAACCAATTCGAGATGGTTTAAACTTAGGAATATGAGATCTGATAGAGTTGTAAGTGAGAAAATCCATTTTCCATCGTTAATTTGATCTCAAATGAGCAATAATACTTAAATATACAGATGGACAGATTCAAAAGTATCATGGTTTTCTAGAAAATCAAATAACTCTAGGCCCCCGATGAATCGATAACAACGCGAAATAAATATAACATCAGCGAGTTCGGAAACAAAAAGCAGAGTTCAAAAAAAAAAATCTGCCTACATTTCAAATAACTATGCCATGCCTACAGCGAGATGTCTATTTTATTCATGCGTTTCGTAGTTTATATATTTATTTAGTTTATACTTAATCATCCAAATAACAATCAGGCCTACAGTCTCTGAAGTTTCCACTCGAAGTATGTATTTCAGAGATTTGTTGGATTAATAAGCTGTAAATTCGGCCATGAGTTGCCACAGGTATTGTCCCAATCTGTTGAAGGCAGCTTGAACTTCAGGATCCAATTTCCACTCTTTTGATGGTAGCAAAGAAAATCAAATAACGTTGCTTCTAGAGATAAACTAAATACCTGGATTTGATTTGAAGCAAGCAAGAAGATCTTCTGTTTCAACTCCAAATTTCTCAGCAGTCCTATCTTCTATCAAACCATCAGCCACTCCACTACGGTCAGCAGGATCCTAGACAAAGTAAATATGAATGAAAGTCTTGCTAATGTTCTATACAGCAGTTTTGATGCATTGCTTGAGGAAAGCTTGATTCTCTGTCAGATATTGGTAGAGAGGCTTTTTGTGATAAAAAGAGCTACTCTTTCTGGTCAATTTAATCTTTGCTTTTTGTAAAGAAATATGACCATACGAATCCCTGCTAGTAGGAGCAATAAGTTGGGGTAGTAGCTCAAATGGTAGAGCGATCGCTTCGCATGCGATAGGCACGGGGATCGATGCCCCGCTACTCCAGTTTTTTTAAAAAATTTATTTTTGAAGTTTATATTTTTAATAAATCAAATTTTTTATGCAATTATGAAATCTGAATAAATAACTATATCATATCACTATAAGCAACATATCTATGCTATACCGAGTCGGCTGGGTCTAATTCAGTGCTTTACTAATAAATTGATATGTTTTTGGTTTTTGGTATCAGAGATTCATTATGGAGACTCGAAAATTGCTCAGAATTAAAGACATGAATAGTCTTATCATTAATAGACAATTCGTGCAATGAACAGGAAAGATATAGCTATCAAAACAATATTATATATAAATTTTTCACTCAATAATTGATAGAGAGTGAAGCTCTAATAGAATCTATCAGCAAGCTTATAACTAAACGCTATTTTTCAGCAGGACTCAACACCCTTCATTATCCAACGTATCCTTTATTGGAGTTTTTCTCTGAATTTTGGGGAGCAATTTGGGCCTTGATAAAGCGGTTGGGAAATTGTATGATTTAGCAAGCCAGCGTCTTCTATCTGATTGAACGAGCTGTTGTGACTCTTGATCTGGCGCTGATCATTAAGGTCTCTTGCCGACTTCCTCTTTGCAAAAGGATAACATTTGTATTTACTTTCAGAAAAACTTAAGCAGTTTTCTTCCTTGTCATTGCGATCCTTTGTTGTTGGTGTATTGTGGCTGATGCGACCGCTCTTCGAACTTTCCACTTCTTCAGTGTTTTCTAGTTTAATTTTGAATGGGCTTTGTAAATTCGGCTCGGTCAGGGTGCCTGCTTGAGCCTGAGTGCTTTTATCCTTATTTTCTTCCAGCAAACCCTTCCATTCACTATTATTCCACTCAGAATTTTCAATTTGTCTGATGGTCATCACATCACCTAAGCAGCTACTATGATTAGAGTGAACAGTTTGAAGTTCAAAGTCCTGACCGTGACTTCCACTTGTGAGTTTCACTCCATCCTCTGTACTACAACCAATATTTTTTTTGAAACGATATGTTTCACCCGAAGAAGTATCGCTAGTGATCCTCCTACCTTGCGGCGTTTTTAATGTAAGACCTGAACCATCTGTGTCTAACCTCGCAGAAGGAAAAGTTTTTTCTCTTTCCATGTGTTTAGTGGTGTTAGCCTTATCTGACTGACCGTGCCTTTCTCTTTCACGAAGCATCTCGAAAAGAGAACCAAAACCGCTCTCCAGCTCACCCTTATTCTCTGAACTTGAACAAGAATGGTTTCTCTTTTCTCTCCAGGCAGATCTGTTTAATAAAATTGAATATTCACTAGGTAAGCCCGCCTCATCTGTGCTAACTATCGGGGTTTTATTACCTTTCAGTTCAAATAAAGCTTGTATTTTGCTCATAATCTCCTCTTTCTGATTGAATTGCTCACGCGAAAGTTGGAATATTTCTATCTTTTGCTGTCGGATGGCCTCGAAGTAAGCATCGGATTCTTTCAGTCGAGCTTGATATGATCCCATGATCTTTTGGAATGGCTCCACTTCGATATTATTCAAAATATTGTCCAAATTCAACTCGATATCTGTTTTCATTTCATCGATATCCTTGAACTCTAAATTCAGTTTCTTCTCAAGAGTGCTTACAGTGTTCATGATTTGTGTTCTTTGGTTTTCAAATAGATTCACCACGTTTTCCAGCTCTTCTTTTATCAGTTGCTGCAATCGTCTCGCCAAAGCGACTGCTTTCTCATGTTGTTCGTCGAAAAATTCGAGAAACTCGTTCTTTTTCAGATTAAGATGCTGAATTAGACCAAGAGAATTTCTTTTTGACTGTGCGATTTTGGTCATGAAATCGTCAATCTCGGATTTTCTGTGATCGACTTCGCTGAAGATGATTTCATGAACCCTGGATCCTTTATTAGCAAGAGCAACTGCACATTTTGAGCAAACTTTATATTGGACATTGCATTCATTCTTGTCAATTGTATAGTATTTAGCTTGTTTATGAGGGTGAAACAAACAGTTTTCTTTCAATGCTGGCTTGAATCCTTCTGCGTTTCCACCGGCAGAGAGTTTGCCCTCTTTCAAAATTTCGAGAGATTCATTTAAGAAATCACTATTGGTGGCTTGAGGTGTTCTGTTGCGCTCTTTAATCGGACTAAATTGGCTTTTATTCGAAGATGTTTGCTGCTCTTCGCGATAGATTGGTAAATTAGCTGAGAGTTTCGGACCTGATGTTAAGTCTAATGATGCCATTGAACTGTGCTTTTTTGGATGTTCAAGACCAAGCAGGTAAGAGGCATCGTTCTGTGCAGAATTTGACAAACAAAATGAGCCACCCGCCCTTTTTGGAGGAGAAATTTGGTTATTTTTTCGGGTATTCTGTGCGCTCGCGTTCGATTCATTCTCAATATATGAGACTTCTGGAGTTTTAGAACCAACCTTGAGATTTGCTCTTGAATTCGTCTGAATGGTCGATGCGACCAAAGGATTGCTCATTTTGCGGCTGCTTGGCTTTTGAGAGAAGGGAGTTATGATTCCTTTGATTTTTTGTTCGGGCGATGCAGTTCGTAAGGCTGGTTTGGAAATCTGCCCGCGAAGATTTGGAGGTTTCCATGAGGATACAATCGGTTCAGTTTTTTTCAACGCTTTCGTAGTTTTATGTGCTGTTGAAAGCTGCTTTAGCATGGAAAGGTAGCTTCGCGAGGAATTTACAGGGGTAGTTGAACGAGAGTTACTAGTTGAGGTTTCTGGTTTATCTATTTGTGAATTAGGCCTCTTCTTCATCGAGTTTGTTTTATCGCTAAAATTATTTAGTCAATTTTTTTTATCCAGTTTATTGTCTTCAATTTCCGTCATTGTTCTATTATTTTATTTTCACATGGATCTAACAAGAAGAGATTTGCAACAAAACAAAGTGTTTCCGAGGCCAAGAAAGTTTGGGCATAAACAAATTTCAAAACAAAGGAAAAATATTCAATTATTGACAATATTATAGTTTATAACTACGGCTCATTCGTAGGTTCATCAAACATACTGGCATATTAATTCTAATTTGAATGCAATTTCTCTAGCTAGTTAAGAGATTGAGAGAGCAATAAGATATGCTACAGCGTCTTTATCATACACGATTGTAAATCAACAAAATAATTCAGTTGCTCTCTGAAGGACACACCCAAAAAATGATTACAGGCTATTTCTCAGAATAATAATAGTGACATATCCATTTCTTTTCCTCCTCAGTTTTTTTTATTTCTTTTCCTTCATATTTCTCTTCAATCACACAAACTTCAAGAATCTGATCATATTTTATCCCATGTTCACTAATGGTTTTATCTTTTTTCAAAAAGACATTCGTTCCTTTAAATCGCAATTGTATCGAAGATTCTGGTTCCTTCAAATCAAAATGACGCTTTAGCATCGGTATTAAATCGTTCAAAGTGTCCATAGGATCTGCAAAGAACAGATGCTGATTTGTACAATGCTCAAATAGTACCGGGATATCTTCTCCTATACAGACTATTAGCTGAATGCTTACAAGTGTTAGGTACGAGAGTCTGGAATTTTATCATTGAATTCGCTTGTTTTTTTGAGGAAAGAATCTGCGACACTTTGATTCATCGACAGTAAAAGCTGATAATTGTGTAAGTTCTTGTAATATTCGCAGTGAGCCTTCAAATCTTTCGAAGACATTTTGTTTGTTTCATCGCAGCCAAAGTCCTTATAAGGACAATAGGAAAAGCATTCAGAACTTAAATGGACCTTTCCAGCTCCTCTGTCGTAGTTAGAACCACAGTATTTACATTTTGCCCTCTTTCGCATGCAATCATCACTATGATATTTGTATAGTCGCTCTTGAAATACACCATCACAGTTTTCACATTTGACTTCAGGACATCTGCATTTGACAAGCCCTTCAAGAAAGGAGGTGCTGCTGATGAGTTCCTTGCACTTACATGTGAAAATTATGTGAGGACATGACTTCCAATGGCTTCCAAGGTCTTTGATCTTGACTCTCTCTTGGCAAAGCTTTAGGGTGTCATACGTGTGTGACGGGCATGTTACAAACAAATTTTCAACCATATGACTGAGAGTAATATTCTTTTTCAATAAAGGCAGGTTGGCGGGCAATGGACTGCGGCAAGAGGGGCACCAAAAACATTTTTGCAAGCAATCAATGCAATAACTGGTCCCACAGCAGGTGAGAGTGGTAGGTCTATCAAATAACAGTAGGCAGATAGGACATTGTAAGAATTCTGCTTGGGAGGGAGGATCGACTCTGTCACATGATATTCTCTCCTGCTGAAACGGAGGGAGATATTCCTTGTATGAAGGTAATGGCTCAACTGAATTCATATTATCCATCTTATTAATTATAAATATTTTCTCTCGAATACATAAGCGGTGATTTAACTTAAGTTATACTGTCATAGGGAACTTCAATTTTCCTAATTTGTTAAGATCCTAAGAGTTATTTTATCGTTAAAATCGGCGATTTTTGAGAAGAATGTATAAAAAAAGAGTTCTAAGCTGCGAACGAGAAAATTTCTTCGGACCAATTTTTTGAATCCTTTATCGGCCAAATAGAATTGAGTGGCTACTCAAATTTGCAATTTACTGGACGAGATCAGCGCTTTTAGTCCTGTTCTCGAGTACATCATATTTAGACTCCTCTTTCGCTAACACTGTTTCCAATTTGTAAAAAAAAAATATATTTGTATCAGGCCTTAGGAAGTCAAGCCTATCAATAATATCCATACTTTCAAAATCGTAAGAGGAAGACATTGATAGCTCCATTTCCAGATGTAGGTAAAATAAAATGTTCATTTCTAATATGACATCGCCAGGAATGGACAATTAGCTTAAGTGAATTTTAGGATGCAGGATGCTTTCCGTCTGATTGACAATTTTTTAAAAACTCGAATCAGAAGAGCTTTACTCTCAGCTCCAAATGAAACTAGAACTTATAGTGTTTGAACCATTGGACTCAATGAATTTACTCATCATTCCCGATAAAAGCTCATCAAACCGTCAAAGCATCAACCTGATTCCTTTTCTGCTTTATCTTCAATACCAATACTATCCACTCCGAACACTAGCTCCGTCAAAACTTACAAGATATGCAGAGAATGGCGTTGATCGCCTTCTAATGTCATTTATTGGATTGACCTAAGCTCTCATCATTCTCTTCTATTTCACTGTTCCAAAAGATTAACACCACGGGAAGGCTTCTTCGAATAGATAAAAAATGACATGCAAAAATTAAGGGGTATTTCTGCTCAGAATACTTTAGTTGAAATGTCAAATATACAAAAGTCAATTTAGGATTTATTAATTTTACACAATATCCTGACTAAAAAGTAGTCATAACCAATATCATCCAAGAACCGGTCTAATGGAAGCCACTCAGACTACCCAACAAGTTGAATCACAAGAAGTTACTAAGAAGAAAGTACAAACTCCATTAATAAACACTTTCAATAACAATCTCTTTGTTAATTTCTTATCAGACTTACCCACATGACGAAGAAGACATCAAGCACGAAAAAGAAATCGTCGACGCAATTAAAAAGCTCCCTCTTGAACAACGATTCCAATTTATCGGTTTGAACAATGCTATGCTCCAGAAAAAGCAGCTCAGCCTTGAAGAAGAAACCGAAATGAAGGTCGTTGTCAACAAATACAACAAATTACAAGAGCCTCTCAGCAAAGCAGCCGACGACCTTATCAAAGGAAGACCTTTGACTGAAGAAGAGATCGAAAAGATCAAAGAGCATCTTTCTGATGAAGAAAAATCAAAAATCCAAGAAGCTAATAAGGAAGAAGTCATTCCAAACTACTGGGCAACAGCCATTAAAAATTGCGGTCCATTGAGTAACTCTTTATGATCTCATTGCCATATTCATGTATAATGATAATAGACGCATTGGTGGAGGAGCACGATCGCCCAATTTTGGATCATTTGACTCAAATTGATTACAAAACTGATGACGACAATGACAATTTTACTATTGTGTTCCATTTCTCACCAAACGAATACTTCGAAAACACCGAATTGTCTGTTAAGTTCTTCATGTTGAATGAAGGAGAAGCTGAAAAAACCGAATCTCCTGAAATCAAGTGGAAGGAAGGAAAAAATATTACAAAGAAAACTGTCACAAAAAAACAGAAAAACAAGAAGACTGGAAAGACCAGAGAAATCAAGAAAGAAGTCGACGCCGAGTCATTCTTTAACCTTTTCAAAACTTTGGATATCGATAAGGAAGGTGAAGATGTTGATGAAGAAGAAGGAGTATAATGAATATTTGATAACGCGGCTGATTTAATCGTGATTAGGACGCCATGTTTGAAAAGCTTGACCTCAATCTCCAAGCTGCTCAGACCATCGAAACTGAGCTCTTGCCATATCATTTGGAATACTTCCTTGGCATCAGAGAGCCTTCGGAAGACGGCGATTATGATGATATTCCTGAAGATGATGATGAGGACGATGATGATGACGATGATAGTGACGAAGACGCTAAACCAAAAGTAAACCTTTAGTTCATGCCAATGTGTGTGTAACAACGATTTAAAGAATAAGGGCAAGGCAAAAAAGAAAGAATCTGGCGATGCTCCAAAGGAAGGCGAACAAAAGCAAGAATGCAAGCAGCAATAAGTGCTCAAATAATATTGTTAGTTCCTATAATTTAGAAGGTGCTTTTCGAGTAATAGGTGTTGTGTGTTAAAATTCATATCCCTACAAATTCGATCCAAAGCTAAATAAATATTTTCTTCTCTTCCTTGGGTGAAAGAATAGGCTCACGTACAATTCGACAAGAATCCAGATAAAGAAAGATCAACTTGTCCTCCTTTGCGAAATAACTTATCCTCTTTATTATGTGCCTGAAACCGTAAACGCAACGCTTTCTTTATTTCTCAAGAATTTGTTTTGCCGAATTTATCTCTTTGGTAGACTGATATTCTTATGATAAATAATTTTTCGACTAATAAACCACTATTAGAACCTTATCCATTAAGAAATTTATCTTCAGCTTTCTCTCGATTCTAAGGGTCACAAGAGACATTCTATAATTAAAATATAAGTCTAATTGGCGGCACTCCTTTAATCGTGATATCTTTTGGATTTTTCAGTTTAGCCTCTTCTGAAGTGAACGTCACGGTGATATCCAAGTGTTTCTGATTTGGCTAAATATAATAATAAATACATTGCAATAATAAAAAGTAATTACCGCAACTCCGAATGTGTCTTGCAGAGATTGATGCAAAAGCGTCTCCTTTTCTTTTTTCTTGTTCGGCATATTCATCAGCGATGCAATATAAATCGCAGTGTTGCCTTTAAGACAATCTAATGGCTCAAGAGACGTGAAATTCTTGAGGTATTTGAATAGACTCTCCAGACTGGAGATCTCTTTGTGCTTATTAAGATCGATATCCCATCTATCCCACAAATTCACTTTCAATTTAGGTGTAAGAACATAAACCGGCGCGTCTGACGGCTCGCTTTGGGTGAGAACAGGAACGCTTAAATTCAAGAATGAATTCTTATGCTGGTCACTCTTCACTCCAACAAGCACTTTCACAAGCTCAATAGTCTGAAGCGCTGCGATAGCTGAGGTTGTCGTTGCTAAGGCAGGAATGATACGACCGGCTTTCAGTTTGACAGTGATCCAATCCATCTTTTCAAGCTTATAATTCAATGCTCTGCAGTTAGTCATTGCGTATAAGACATCGATATGGAAATTCTCATCTTCATCTTTCTCGAATTCTTGAGGCAAGCATTTGAGCGTCTTTTTCGCTGATGCGAGATCGCCGACTCTTTCCTTAATGCAAGAAAGAATATTTTTCGCAAGAGTTTCCTTATCTAACGCTTCTTCTTCTGTTTTATTGTCATTTTGATTAGCTTGCTTGTTCTTTTCGCCTTCTTCCTTCAATTGCTTTAATTTCTTATCAGATTCCACAAATTTCTTAACTGCGACCTTGGACGCCTTTAGAGCAAGTACTGACCTTACTTCATTGCTTCGTGCGTTATTTGGGAGAGGAATTCCACAGGTAATGGCTCGCAGGCAAGCACAAGCGGCTACAAAGCTGGCATGTGTTTCGTTATTATGGTCATAAGCGATTTCGACAGGCGGACGTTTCGGGAGCGTCCAGAACAAATTCCCGTTTTCAAGCTTGTGATCTAAAGGATACACCTTCATCAGTGCCTTAATGTCATTTACAAAGAATTTTTCGAATTTATTTCTCGCCCAAGCTACGCAATCGGAGAGGTCTTTTGGCCAGTTCTTCAGGAATCTGTAGGACTCGGCTAAAATCTTCTGTTCTTGAGCAAGTAAGTCTTCGTAATTCTTAGCAGTCTCGATCAATTTCTCGAAGCTACGGGGCTTTTGGGTGAACATTTTATTAAATTTATCTCTGGCCCATTCCACACAGTGGAGAGTTTCTTCCGGGAACATCTTTAGCGTACAATATGGAATTTCGTTATCTTCTTGTGGATCTTGCTGTGATCCATAAGACTCAGTTTTGAACGGCAGAACAACCTGAACATGGCCTTTAGGGCCCAGAGTACCGCTCTCTAGCAGCGGTTTCCTGTTCTTAACGCATCGGGAATCGACGTATCGTCTCGCATTCACGTTATCAAGAGCATTAGTAACGGCGTCTAACTTTTCGAAGAAAGTATTGCTGAACAACATCTCTGTCTGATCGTAGACTTTTTCAACTAAAGGCTTGATATTTTCTTTTAGCTTCGCATTCATCGCGACCGCAACAGCAGCGGCAGTCGTTGATTTGGGCTTTCTGATATGCTTTTCGCGGAAGAGGAACTGTCTGTTCAAATTAGAATTTTCAATGACGTCTGGGTCAGTCAGGTAGATTCGACCTTCCTTTCCTTTCTCTTTAGACGTGCCGAGACTCAGCATGGCATAATTCTTAAGCAACTCGCAGCCGATAGCTCCAGCGCCGACCATAAACACTTTTCCGGAAGCTAGCTTCGAGAGCATGCTCTCACCAATGCATTTCTTGATTGCGATATCCCGGTCTTCCTTGCAACCCATAATATCGCTCTGCATCTGGCTCACTGTCAATCCCGAAACAACCTCGCTGCATTCAAAGTAATAGAACTGGTTAATTGGCATGTATTTCTTAGTAATAGCTTTGATAGCCTCCTGTGAAGCGACTCCACCAATATACGCAGCTATTGGAGGGAAAACCCCTTGGAAGGTGTACGCAAAGGTCTTGGTTACTCTCGTAAGTAGGTCTTTATTCGAGTCCGATGACTGGATTTGTTTCCATATCTCTGGGTATTTCTCTTGGAGTTCCTTACTCACTTCATTGAGTAAAATCATAGCGTCATCTTCCGACCAAGCGCCAGGCGGTCGTTTGTAGGTGCTATTGAACCAATCGATCTTCTCGAAGGCGATATGGAGCGGGTAGTTTCTAGGAATGAAATCCCAGTCACTGAAGCTTATAGTTTGATCCAATGGCGGTAGTTTTTCTTGCGAATTGCTTATCTGGTACAATGACTTGAAATTGATGGTAGCAGTCGCTTTTAACTGTTTGAACACACCGCCTCGTAAATATTTCTTAAACCCTCGAGTATCACCGATATAGAAGTTACTCTTGTCCACCACGGTAACTTTGTGCTGGGTTCCATTAAAGGAATGTCCGCTGCCTTCTTCAACAACTTGATTAATGCAGATCTCATCGCCATCTTGCAAGTTATGCTTAGTTCCATCGAGAAGCGTAACCAGGCCCTTTTCGCAGTTGGATATGCTCTTGATAAACATATCTTGGTATTCTTCACCAGTTTTGTCAAGAACGGTGAACTTTTCTCCGAAATCACAAAAGACTCTCGAAAATAGTCCATAGTTCACCGCGCTTATGAAATAGGATCCAACTTTACGACAGTAGTCATTGAGAACGGCCTGCGCGTAATTCGATCCTTCACAAACAATCACGACGTTGTAACCAATAACGAAACGCGCGACATCAACATAGCATTTATCGAGACTAAGCTCGATGAAGTCGATCTTGACGTACTGATTGAGTGCTTGTAGCTTACTCAGACAGGCTTGGGCTCTGTTCTTGCCGATATCACCTTCGTTGAGGTAGAATTGCCCGGCCAAGTCTCCCATATCTACTTTCTTGCCATCGATTATCGTCAGGCTCTTCACGCCGCTCAACACGATATTCTTAGCGATTTCAACTCCTAGAGCGTTGAGACCGAAGAGACAGATTTGTGCGTTGGCTTGCTTTTGAACGGCTTCAATTCCCATCGCACCGATATATCTCGACCACCGATTAGTGACTTTCTCATCATCAATGTTTATCGCTCGCTGTTGGATATTCTCATCGTATGAAACATCAATATTATCGATAGGTTCAACCTTTGTGTCAATATCAGTCTCCTTCACTTCCTCAATTTCCATAATAGGCTTTCTCTTCCATTTTATCGAGCGTGATCGAATCGTCTTATCGATCTGCACGTTTAATGTAGCAAAGACCTCGCGAAGCTCTTTAACAACTTTTACGAGATGGTCATGATAGGCGAGCTGTGAGCCATTGAACATCCCACAGAACTTCGAATTGTGACAACTCACTATCCCAGTGTACGTTCCTTGTGTGGTTTTTGCCTCCTCAATCCACTTCATGCAATCTTGTAAGATCATATCCTTTTTCAGATAGAAATGAATCAGGATAATGTCCTTGAACCACACTGGAGGATTTTTTATAGTTTCAATCATTGCATACTTTATATTAGCGTATTTTACGATATTGCTATAGCCTTCGTTATTACGCTGCCCCTCTACTGTTTTCTTAGTAGCCTCATGCCCTGGTTCGTTATAGGAGACATCTTCCGTCATAATGAGACATTGAATTGAAACCAGCACTTGCAAAAGGGTAGATAGCTGGGGGTTCCAGTTTTCATTCGCATTACCTCTCCAAGTTCCGAGCAAGGAAAGGCAGACTTTACCACAGTGGTAAAGATTCGGATTGAACCTAACTGCACCGCTACCGGTTGTTTCAAGGTTGCATAGAGGAGGCGAATTTGGATAATTATCGGGGACAAATAGGTCAAAGACAAACGCGCCATGGGCGTAAGGGGTGTCACGAGAGCCACAGATAAGAGCTTTCATAACGTCCATGCGCGTTTTATCGTATCTTACAAATATCGAATTGGTGTCGCTCACGGGCAGAGAGCTTGTGAGATCACCTAATTCCTTGATAATTCTTTGACTTTTGGTTTGGGAGAGGTTCGCTGTTATTGATCCGCTATAGTGATGCTGGTAGGCGCCCAGTATGCTTTTCATAGAGGTAGAATCCACACACATTTCTTTCAGGATTTTGGAATATGCCTGTGGTAATGGCAGCGAAAAGTATTTGCTCAGCTCTGTAGCTTGCTCGAGAACATCGATATAAAAATACCTTTTCAGATTGCTATCGATTTGTTTGAACATATCGACAGCATTTTGCATATTCTTGATCAAGTCCTTAGTGTTTCTAAAAAACATATGAGCGAATGAATGAGTCGATGAGTTACTCGGTATTCTCTATTGATTTTAGAGCTGAGTCAATAACATATTCAGCTGACTCCTTGCGATTCATCAGCATATTGTAAAAAGTGTATTCTAATTCCAGGCTCTTATTTTCAGATTCAGCTGCACGCTCCCAGAACATCTCGCTCAAGTACATGTCACTCGACCATCGCTTCAGCAGTTCTGATTAATGTTATATATAAATTGTTAGTTAACGCTGATAAAATGAAAAGTTTACTCGTCAATTGTTTAAGGAAGTTGCTCTCTCGAGATTTTGCTGTTTCACCATCCAAGGTTCCTAGAATTCTCGAAATCGAGCTAATCAGCTTGAACTGTTTTATCTTATCGGCCGCTTCCTGCTTGAGCTGCGTGGATAAGTTCCAGTCGAACAGCGCTCGGGTACAGAACAACCCATATTTAAATATCTTCTTGCATAAATTTTTCTCAAGCACTCGAGCTTTTTTAAGTTTTATTGCTTCTTGCCGCTGCTGCATCCTGAGTCGCTGAGCATCAGGGGTGTTCTGCTGTTGCTGTTGCTGGTAACCGTACGGGTTATAACCATACATATTTTGAGTATTGTTCGCCTGAAGATGATCACCAATTTTGCCTTCAGAAGCACCTTGAAGCTCGGAGAACATGCTTGAGGAGCTGTCCATGCATTTGTTCATATCAGAAAGCTTCTGCAAGAGCACTCTGATCAACTCGACCATATTCACATTCTGGAAGAGGTTATGAGCAAAATCCAGTTTAAAGATCTTATAGAGAGCCTGAAACAGGACGCTTTCGAGTTGCAAGAATTGACAATTTAGCTTGTAACCCTTAATATCGTTATTAATCGACGAGTTCATGATCTGGAAAAGCGCTGAGAAGAACGCTGGAGTCTCCAGCAGCAACTTGTGGAATGAGTCTATTTTCAAGAAGATCTCGGTCTCAGTACTAAGTGTCATGTAGTCATTCAGGAAGTCCTTGTTGTTCCTGCCGGAGATGATAGCTACTTTCCTTATAATCAATTGGATTTTTTCTGATGAGAGGAGTTCACGATCAGAACGAAGGTCTTTATAAGCCAGGAAGGCCAATTTGTCATATAACTTCCCATCAGAGTTATCATTGCTGAATCTGTCACGAAGCCATTTATATCCCTCTGGAGAAGCGAGATAAAGATCGAAGATATTGCTGTGCGCTCCTTGGTACATCTCTAATAGCTTCTGAGCGTTGTAGGTCGGATCAATCTTCTGCTGAGGAATGATTTTGCACTCTATCTGTCTCGTCACGCTTCCTTCATCATCGTCGAAGAGGACTGATAGAATTTGCTCGACAGTCAGCTCCTTTGGGACCAACGTAATCGGCTCAGTGCGGAGATAACCGAAGTGCTCCAGGAAAATCTCTTGAGAAAGAGTGCCCAAATCGTTAACGATTTGTTGCTCCGGATGTTCGTCCGCAACTTTCGGGCTGGTGAGTATCCAGCACTCCAAACTCTGAATGAAGCAAGGGTCTTTAGGATTATGTGAGCCCTTAGGGACTTTTTTCCCTATTTTCTCCTCCTCCGATACCATGTTTGCGAAATTCATGATGATTTTACTTCCTTCTGGATAGTGAGGCATATAATTAATGACTGGGGTTCCTCCGTAGTATACAGCAAAATGCTTCTCTGTGAACTCAGTGAAAAGGTTGTTTTTCTCCGAAAGTTTGATTTGTTGGCCATATGGCTGATATTGCATTTGAGGCTGCATTGGGAGAAAATGAAGCGTATAAGATTGATTATAGTAGAAAATAACATTTTCCTGTGAGTTGAGAGCGATAAGGGAGTTCTTGTCGGCTAAGTGAAAATGTTTAACTTCGTTGGGACCTGCCTGTTTCAGTTTTCTTGGGCAAAAAGCACCTATTTTTGCGACGTCATCGCTGAGCAAACACTCAAATATGAAGAGAACACCGATATTGTCCTGCAAGTCTTCTTGGATAGATATTATGTTCGATGTGTAAGCCGAAGTCGATGAATCGATTCGGAATACTTTCTGCCAATCGCACTCAGCAACAGTAACCAGACTACCGTCCTTCTCAATCAATGGGTCCAACGATAACTTCTGAATATTCTCAAGAAATACGCCTCTCTCTTTAGAAGTCAGAATGTTTGAGGTTAGTCCTTCGCCTTGGCGGATTTTTTGAGGGTCTTTATAGAGTGCCGACCTTTTTGAATGAAGCTTTGCAATCGAATTTTCAACAGAATCTTCCAAATGGATACACAAAGGCGTCATTCTGAAGTTCGCTCCTGCAAAGATAGGGACCAAAGTTTCAAGGATATAGTTTGTTTGATGCTCATCGACACAGAGGAAAAGATCGTGGTTCAATGTTTGACGGAATTTCTCAAGCTGTTTTGAGCTGAGATCAATGAGCATATTGCTGATTAGGTTTGTTAAAAGTCTCCGAATTCGAGGAGACAACTTCACGGCGTTAACTTTAAACACTTTGCTTGAGTTTCGCAGTAGTTCATACAAAATCTCGTGGAAGTTTTCTTGAATAATCTTCTTTCTCACCTTTTCGTGATTCATCGCGACCAGTAAAAACTTTAAAATTTGATAATTCGTCTCGTCTTCTTCGTCTTCGGCTTTCCCTTCGTCTGACATTTTTTTCTCTTCAGTGTCATTCGCGCTCACCGTTTTCATTTGTAGTGAGGATTCAACGACCGCTTTCAGCGAGGAGATGATGTCTTCGAGGTAACGAGCAAGGAGTCTTGGAGGGGAAATCCAGAATGCGATTGTTAGAAATTTGTAGAAGCTTTTATTGGGACTATCGTAGAGATTTTCAGCGATGTAATTCAGAATGTAATCTGCTGGCTTATCCACAGAAGTCGCATATGGATCGGGAGTGCTGCAGACAAAAAGGACGATACTCATGAAGAGTCTGCCGGAACGCTGAGGCAATTGATCCAGGTTGGTTGTTAAAAACTTCAAGAGCTTATTAAAGAGCGAACGGTCCATTTGAACAAGCAAACGGTAGTTCGGGAGAGGACAGACACTTCCGAACGGTGTGTTTCGTACCGCTGACATAGAGCGGTCGAAGAGATCGAGGAATGAGATGATTTCATCTAACTGCGTGTTTTCGCTTAATGCGTCTTTGGATTCAAGCAGTTTTGCTAATTTCTGGCATATATGATTGAATAATTTGCCGATTCGAACATAAGCAAGTTGAGCTTCATGTATTGAGAGGATCGCATTTTCAAGGTTTGATAAGATCTCGTTCAATGGGACACTGTCGGTCAGCAGAAAATCAAAAACATCGCTCTCTTCGCTCACTTTTTTTGTGGGAAGTTTGCTCATTTCAGATTCTTTGAAATACGAAAGAAGTTTCGGGTCTTCCGTTAGAGATACTTGCCTATTGATAGGAGGCTCGTATTCAAATTGAGTGCCGTTGCCGTGTTCCTCTTCTTCAGGGACTAATTTATCCGTATTAGTAGGATTTGGAGGCTCTTCCTCCGAAAACCCTTGATCTTCTATATTTCATCGAGATAAACTGGTGAACAGCTTGATGTTGAATCTTACTTTCTGACTCTACCTTCATTTCGACCCCATTCTCGGATCCGAAGTCGTATTCCTCATCACCATAGTCTCCATAGTCTGAATGTTATATATTAAAGGGCTTAGGTGCGCAAATTTTAGGATATGCTATACCAAAATCTTCTCCGTCTGAATTCATGTACTAATGTTGGATTGAGACTAAATGAAAGGTTAGG
>ENA-UOTX01001360-UOTX01001360.1-compost-metagenome-genome-assembly--contig:-NODE-1360-length-18867-cov-5.068866_pt1 | contig 18867 bp, 4 predicted proteins | sample MGYA00238143_ERZ746982 | MGnify/ENA primary metagenome ERZ746982 (study PRJEB28758, sample SAMN06268862) | compost metagenome | isolation source: single cell | place: USA: California, Emeryville, Joint... | reverse complement strand
AGTGTACATTGAGTTGAACTTGTACAACCAACACAAACACCACTAGGAGAGCAAATTTTTCCACCAGTACAATCAGATATTGAAAGGCATTCAGCACATTCTCCAGTTGTGGTGTTACACAAGGATTTGGGAGTCAAATGAGTGCATTGACTGTTTGCAGTGCAAGTTGTACATGTGTTGGATAAGCACCTAGCTGCTGCAGTAGTTGGACAGTCTAAGTGATCAACACATTGGACACAAGTTCCTCCTGATGAGCTGCTACAGACTGGTGTAGTCGAAAAACGAATGCAATGATCGTTTGCTGTACATGGGATGCAGGTATTGCTTCCTGAGCATTGAGCGGCTGCTTCATTGAGGCAGTTTGTATGAGAAACGCATTCAGCACATGTGCCTCCTGTAATGTTACTGCAGTATGGTGTCGCTGAAAAACGCTCGCATTGATCATTGGCTATGCAAGTGGTGCAGGTGTTAGATGAACACCGAGCTAATGCGATGGTGGGACAATCGGAGTCATTATTACACTCAACACAAGTTCCTCCCATAGGGTCACTGCAAAATGGTGTGGCAGAAAAACGAGTACATTGACTAGAAGCTGTGCATGCGACACAAGTGCCAGATAAGCACTTGGCTAATGCAGTAGTCGAACAATCAGAGTGATCAATACACTGGACACATGTCCCTCCTGTTGGACTGCTGCATAATTTTGTTGCAGTAAAATGTCCGCATGGAGTAGAGTCTGTGCAAGCAACACAGGTATTCAGTGATGAGCATTCTGCCTTTTCTGGATCAGGACAGTCTGAGTGATTCACACACTCGACACACTTCCCCAGTGGACTACAAACTGAAGCAGCAGGATTTGTACATTGGATTGAATTTGTGCAGGAAGTGCAAACACCGCTCGAACAGATTTTGCCATCAGTACAATCATTAATTGAGAGACATTCCACACAGGCTCCGCTCAAAGTATCACAAAATGGTTTCGACCACGAATGGTTACTACAATGACTATTCTCTGTACATGGGATACAATTACTACTCCCTGAACATTGAGCAGCCTCAGCGGAAGAGCAGTCTGAATGAGTGATACATTGGACACACGTTCCTGAATTACACAAAGGGGTAGAAGTAAACCGATCACAATGCGAATCCGATGAGCAAGGGACACAAACATACTCGTCACAATATGCGGAAGTAATCTCTGAGCAGTCACTATCTTCCTTGCATGAAGCAAATTCTGGAGAGCATTTCCCAGCTATGCACACATTACTAAGAGAGTTACCCCAATCATGGCAATCTCCATCGTTCTCACAAGACAAACAATAAAACTCTCCATCATTAATTTCATCGTCCTTCACAAATATACACTGTGAGTTTCCCGTACAACCTGTCTCTAGAGCGCAAGGAGTAGCACAAAGATAAACATTCATATCAGTTACGCACATTTTGCCTCCAGTACATTGAGCATTGGAGGTGCATTGGACACAATGAGGGTTTAAATTACTTGTCGCAGTACATGTTGTCCTCACAGAATGTTGCGAAGGACATGTAAACACTGAATTACAAGTACCGCACCCTCCGGTGCCCTTGCAATTGTAGTATCCTTGCAAGCAGTCGTCAACAGAGGAGCAAGCAGTTGAGCAGAGAGGAACTCCTCCAATTAGCAAAAGTATACAAAGAAAATGAATTATCATTTCCAAAGCAGACACTTTAACAAAATTTCGAGTTTGAGATTATGACTCATAAATCCGATTAATTATTTTATTACTTTTGAGACATGTAGCAGTTTCGAGTTAAATGAGAGAAAATTCCATTTCATTATAACTAGCTAATTATCTGAGTTATATATCTAAACAACGAGTCATCCAGCAATATTCTACCTCAACCCAACTCAATTGCTGTATACCTCGAAACTTATACTACGATTGATCATAGCAATGCTCCATTTTGGGGCTTTAATGACGTAATTGTAAGTTCTTTAGAGCTCTTTCAAGTTAAATACCAGAATCTTGGGTTGAAAAGAACATAGAAAACGGAAACGGAAACTAAAGCTGCATAGGAGTCATTTATGGAGGCTTTATTTAAATCCAATAAATTTGAATAGGCAAGATGTTTCTTTTGTTAGTTAAGTTCTGTAAAATAATTATTTCGATTAATTGCCACACAAAAAGTTTGTCATGGCGATAATTAATTTAGATTACTACACAAAATTCTGGAAAAACCTGCACTTTAAAGCAGATTTATTAAACACATACTTCATTCCGAAACAAATTTTGACAATCCGATGGAACTTTACAGATGAAAGAACGCTAATTTGGTAATTTGGGACTCTTAAAATGAATTTTGAAAGGAAAATGTTGAAGCAAACCGTTCCATTCACGAGGCTTTTAAACTCTCCTACTTTCTCTTCGGCTTCAGTGGTTCATTGCTTGCTCTCAGTTGTTTCTTTTCCATGTTTCTTATTTTTCGATTACATCGTCGGTAAAGCAAGGCCTTGCTGTCGTGGTCCTGAATTTTAAATAATATGCCTTGAGATCTCGATTCATTAATTTATTAAATAACTTTTTTTATATGGTATTTTGATTAAACACCTCGACATTTCGAATTCTGTCAAATAAGGATTTTAAAGGATAGAAAAAAGAGAAAACCGGGTTAGGGTTTCAAAACACGTATATTGAGGATCAGAAATGAACCAAGCTCACTCTTGCTTGCTTAAGAGGGAAAATTTGACCGAAATCGTACAAGTGGCATGAATATTTCTTGAATAAAGTTGATCAAGAGGAAAATTATGATGCTTATCAGCACACGTTCCAGCTTCTTAGTTCTTCATAAAGAGAGACTGGGGCATAAAGCTGAGTCTTAGAAGGGTAGCTGTAGAGAGCAACAAATTGCATTGATTGACTTGTTAAAGCGCACGTCGCTTCGAATTGTTTCACTCTTACTATAATGAATTTGATTTCGACATAGCAGCGTCGTTTTTTCTGCTCGAATTTTAAGTCCTTAGCCACAATTATACAAAGCAGCACTAAGATTCAAAATGCCTCAATTTATAGCATATATGGTCATCCTGAAGCATAGGAGAGCATCTGAAACTTGATTAAAGTTCAGATTTTTTTACTTCTCACGTGGTATTAAATGAGCTCGATTTTCTGTCATTAATACAGGATTTGATAAAGGTTCTCTCAGAATTAAAGAGATTAAAAGTTAAAATGGGAAGGTTACAAAAATGAAGAAATAATTTTTCAGTCTTATCAAGACTTTTCCAAAATGAGAGAAAAATTCTTGACTCAAATTCTTTCCAAATGTTGACTTAATTTGCTCCGACTGCTTTAAACAATACAATACAATACAACGAGGGAAACTCAAAGCAATTCATATCAGCTTGACTCCACATCAATATAAAGGAGTAGGAATTCAAACAAATTAATCGAAGTCTTCGCCAGATATGTTGTCATAGAGAAATAAACTCAATATTGCAGAGAGTTACGATGATTTAGAACCAATTTGTCGTCAGCTTTCATTTCAGAAATATCAGTTTTCCAGAATTTAGATTTGTTGCTGGAAACATTCTGTACACTTTCAGAAATCAACTTATAAATAGTGATTTTTTGGTCTTAATATTTGGAGTTCAGATATTTATACAACCATGAACATCTCTTATGAATCTGATAAGTCAGACATTAAAAAAATTAATTCAAGAAATATTATGACTCGAGATCAAAAGGCTTCTGAAGAGAAGTTGAAAAAGAATATCAAGCTCTCATAAAGGCCTTTAGGAGGCTTGGCATTTAGATTTACCAAAGAGCCATATTAAATCTGTTTACTAAAGCTACATTCTTAACAGTGATTTCTAATTCTAATGAGCCCCAAGCCACGATATTATCTTAATTTTTTAAGGTGTTTAGAGACATTTCGCTCGATTAGATTAAAATAGATCAGGAACCAAAGTTATAAGAAGTGCCAAATGATAGATGAAATACTTTAATCAGGAACCACATAACACGGAATGCCTCAAGATAATGAAAATTTAGGAAAAAAAAAATTCGAGCTGAATTTCTTAAGATAACTGGCTTTATTAAAAAAAGTTAATATGGGGTCTTTAATGTATAATTTCTTTTTATATTAGTAGGGCGAGGTATTGACTCTGTCACGAAATTATTATTGAATGACACCATTGAAGAAGTACTGTCCAACTCTCTCGAAGATTTGCTTAATTCTCTTCTTGGAGAGCTCCGCAGGTCATTTCGGTGTGGAATACTCATCTTTCTTCTTAAACTCTCCGCTCTTTTAGGTCTTGTTACGACAGTGCGCTTAGAAGTGGAGCGCGCTCCGTTGTTGTTATTGGGTGCCTTCTCTTTCTTCTTTTTGCGTAATGTATGTATTACTATCTGTCCAAAACTCCAGAGAGCAAGCACTTGCTGTACGAAGATGAAAATAACATTATATCCTACCATGGCGCAACATAAGGCAATCAGAGCCCAACCCACATTCTTTCTTTGAGTATCAGTCAGCTTCAAAGTGATATCATCTCCTGCAAACACGAATATCACTATATGAATCATCACCATGAACACCTCTGTGCCTATGTTCATCCAAGCATCTCTCTTAGTTCGAAACGGTTTTACTCTGATCATGAAGATAAGAAGAAATACTCTAATATAGAAAATCATTAATACTTATCGAACCGGAATGACATAAGCTGATACGATCTATTTCATGTGTCAACCTTCTTACAAAAAGATATTGAACTATTAAGCATCCATAAAGACTGGCATGCTTCTTATCCTGAATGCAAGTAAATATCGATTTAGAGGCACGAATTAAAGGGTTTTTTGGACTGAAAATCTAAGATAAAGCTCAAATTCATGTCACTCAAGAAATTGATTAATAAAATGGTTTTTGTAAAAGAAAGCAAATTAGATGCAACTCTCAGGACTTAATATTTTTCTCTGAGTTTAGATTTAGCCTTCTTTTTCGAGCACAATGATTTAGAATTTTTCTCTGTCTCATGTTTGTCTTACTAGCAGCTGCGTTAGACGTTGAAATCGTGCCCAAAAATTTTGTTTTGATCACTTTTTGGGTATCAGTGGCGGAGCTGCTGGTTCTGCTCTTTTGATGATTGCTACTTGACTGATCTTCTTCTTTCTTTTTCTTTTTGCATAGCACATGGATTAGTAGCTTCAAGCCTTTCCATAAAGCAAGGACTTGCTGGGTGAAGATGAAGAAAGCGTTGTATGCCACTAATAGACAACATAATATAATCACGACCCATCCAACGTTCTTTCTCTGAGTATCACTCATTTTTTGAGTAATGTCGTCTCCAGCGAACAAGAATATTACAAGGTGAATCATTACCATGATCACTTCTGATCCCATGTTCATCCAGGCATCTCTCTTATTACGGTATGGCTTCACTTTGATCATGAAAACCAGAAGTACTAATCCACTGCAGCAAGAGATCAACATTTGTAAAATCGGAATGTCATAAGCTAGTACTATTCCACTAAAATAAGCCATTTTCCTCAGGAAAATAAATGCCATAAAATTTCGACGATAATAAGCAGTCTCAGGGCTCACCTTTTTCTGAGAGTCAACAATGAAGTCTTCGTAGAAAGCTCCATGTTTCTTCTCATGAAATTCAGTGCCCAATACTTCGGCGCTTGACTCAAGAGCGGCTGTGACTGTAAAAGGAGCCCAGAAGCAACAAGCTCCAACAATTAGAGCAGCTATAGACGAAAATCTGTTAATATGTGTTGTAAAGTCCATATTCACAAATTGCAAGCAGGAGGCAATAATGAGCTCAGGATAAGTACCAATCAGCGCATTATACACAAAACCCCATTCGAATTTCTCTTTGAAAGTGGTGATAATTCTATTGAATCTTCCCCAGGTTCGAAAAGTGAATAATATAAGTTTTGAGCAGCCATAAAGTGCTCCAATAACAATCCAGCCAGCAAGAGTAGCACCGGCATTATTCAAGAACAATCCATCCATCTCATTGTCTGCAAACTTTGGTGGGGAAGGGAGCCCAACTTGCATGTCTTCATACAATGCTGGAGCCACATATTCGACGGGATTTGGGAGTAATCCTTCGATACTGGAAATAGAGAAGAGCTGGAAGAACGCCACTACGTTGTAAGGGTAGTTTACATTCAGATAGAGTAGATAGTTCACAATTTGAAAGATTCCCAGGAACGTCCAGAGCATTCCACCTCCCCCTGCGAGGAACATACCAGCCGAACTTGCAAGAGCAGTATTCGATACTGTGGAACCAATACTTGTGAGAGCTTCTGCTGCTGCTTTCTCCTCTTGACTGAAGAAAGTGAATCTGATAGTTTTCGCACTAACAGAATCTTGGTTGATGATTAAGCCGTCTTTGTCAAGAATTATCCCCTTGTTCTCGAAGGTGACTGTGAGAGTCTCAATGCCCATACTTTTGGTAAAGTTAAAAGTAAGCTTGAAGGTTTTGGAATCAGGCTGAGCTGTGATATTCAGAAGAGAAAAATCCGAGGAATTCATATTCGAGAGTGAGAACTGCAGACTTTCCATTAGAATTTCAGATGTGATTGCCATAGGATTGGAAAAGACAAGAAGGAATGTCTGGGGATCCGATGATGATTTGAGCGTCACAGTGGGCGGAGAGTTACCAAGTGGAGGAATGCACTTGGAGCCATCAAGAACATAAGGAGTGAAGCATGAAGTACACTTGCCTGCATTGATCTCGCAAGTTTTGCAAGTAGCATCGCACATGTCGCAACTCATTGCTTGAGTATTTTTCCAGTATCCTTCCGGGCACGTTGTCAAACAAGCAGATGTATTAAGCAAGTAGTGGCCAGGGAGACATACTTTACAAGCTGAGTCGTTGAAGCATTGCAAGCAGTAAGGCACACATTTTGGAGTACACAGTCCGGGTGATGATCCCACTATCGTACAGACCGTTGTCGAGGTCAAATGCTTACAGTGACTAGAGTCTGTGCAAGATACACATGTATTATTATCCAGGGAACAGTGGGATGCTGTGGTAGAAGAGCAATCTGCATCAACTAGGCATTCAACACACTTTCCTATTGTATTGTTGCAGAATAAAGCTGAGTCTAGAGTGCATTGAGTTGAGTCTGTGCAAGGAACGCAGGCACCACTAGGAGAACAAATTTTCCCATCTGTACAATTAGAAATTGAGAGACATTCAACGCATTCTCCACTTATGGTGTTGCACAAGGAATTGGGAGCCAAACGAGCGCATTGACTGTTTAAAGTGCAAGTTGTACATGTGTTGGATAAGCATCTAGCTGCTGCCGCAGTATGACAGTCAGAGTGATCAACACATTGGACACAAGTTCCTCCCTCTCCTAGGTCCTTGCATACTGGTGTTGCAGATAAATGAGCGCAATGAGTGTTTTGTGTGCATGGGATACAGGTATTACTGCCTGAACATTGGGCCGCAGTAGGATTAGTACAGTTTTTATCAACGATACATTGAACACATAATTTGTTTGCTGGGTCTGAAACTCGGCACACGCGTGTTTCAGGAAAACGAGAGCAATGGCCGTTTGCTTGGCATGGTCCGCAATGGCCTAGGATCTCGAGGCAATTCGGTTTCTCAATGGTAGTACAGTCCTTATTTATACCGCATTCAACACATCTTCCCATTGTACTATTACAAATAGGTGTGGAATTGAAACGAGTACATTGACTCGAATCTGTACATGGGACGCATGTATTGCTTTCCGAGCATTTCGCTGCTGATTCAGTAGGGCAGTCGGAGTTACTAAGACATTGGACACATGTTCCTGCTGTTCCTGGATCCTTACAGATAGATTTTGAAGATAAATGGGTACAATGACCATTTTCTGTACATGGGACACAGATGTTGCTTGCTGTACATTGAGCCGCTGCAGCATTAGGGCAATCGGAATCAGAAACGCATTGAACACATCCAGCTCCTGGATCCTTGCACACCGGTGATGATGATAGGTGTAAGCAATGGCTTGATTCCGTGCAAGCGATACAGGTATTAGTTTCTTCAGAACATTGAGGTGCAATGGCAGTGAGACAGTCTGTGTTGGCAACACATGGGACACAAACTCCTGATGATCCAGGATTCTTGCAAACAGGTGTGGAAGTTAAATGAGCGCAATTGTCATTCGAGTTGCAAGAAATGCAAGTATGATCTTTACATCTCGCCATAGAAGCAGAAGGACAGTCTGAATGAGTCTTACATTGGACGCAAACTCCCGAATCGCAAACTGGAGTATCTGTAAACCGACTGCACTGCGAGTCTTTAGAGCAAGGCTTGCAAACTTTATCATCATTACAATTCGAGGAGGTAATACTTGGGCAATCCTCATTTTTTCCACAAGAAACGAATGCTGGTGAACATATCCCAGAATTGCAGGTACTACTCGAAGAGCCACTCCATTTACGGCAATCAGCATTATTTTCGCAACTTAAGCAATAAAAATCTCCTTCATTGCCATTATCTTTGGGTATGTAGATACACTGAGAGTCTGATGAACAAGTCACGGATGGGCCAGTGCAAGAAACTGCGCAAAGATACGTCTTTTGGGCGGTGACACAAGTCTCCCCTGAGCCACAGAGCATATCTGACATGCATTGAACGCAGCGATTGGGATCAAAGTTGTTGGCGCAGATTGTTCTTTTTGTATGCTGTTCGAGGCATTGGTTATCCGAATTGCACTCTCCGCAATTACCGTTTGAATTACAAATTTTGAATGGATTGCCACAATCACCAGCAGTGTCACACTCTTTAGTTGAACCACCTCCAATCAGCAAGAATATGCAAAACAAATGAATCATCATTTCCGATTTTGAATCTGAGAATATAATTAATTAGGAACTAAGCTCAACCTAATTAATTTCTTGAACCCTTTAACCATTTCAAAATTCAAGCCGTGCTATGAAATCTGTTTAAAAGCACTCTATAGATCCGATGAGCCTCTCTCTCTTTACTCTGACTAAAGTCTAACTTTTATAAACCTCTTTCGAACTTCCATTTAATCAAATACCCTATCTAATTCTCAAGCACAGTTTTTCCTCGAGAAGCTGCTCTCAAACTGGTAATTCCCAAACATTTTGAAGATTAGGCCTTAACTAAGCAGCACCCACAAAGTGGTGGATTTCATTCTCAAACGACTCATTTATTTAAAATCTCAGTTAAAAAAATTATTTGGGAATTCAAGAAATTCTTCTTCGATTAATTTCTACAGCACTTGCTAAAGATTTTGATTAATTTAGATGGTTTTAAAGAATTCCAATAAGCGCGTGGTAAAATCAAGTCAGCCGAGATTTCTACTTTAATAAAATATATTTTGGAATCGATAAGATTTATTTGATTTTTATTTCTTTAGTTGTATTCTCAGCAAGTAGGAAAGGAAATCTGGAAATTTAAATAATCAAGACTTTAATTCTGAAACCTTCGGAATGTTTTTTTAATTATTCGATTAAAGTTGGTGTGTTTTGTTCCATAGCAAAAAGCCAGCTTTCTCATATTGTTCCATCATACATAACAAGGGTAAATTGCATGGTGTCTCGGGCAACAGAGTGTATTCAAGTTACTTTCTGCCAAAAACTTTTGACTCATCTAGAGTTAAGGTTAAATTGATTAGTTTTATTCAGATTCTTGATTAAATCAGCTATCAGCAGAGGTCTGAATCATATTTCTACTTTTTCTTCAGGAAGTTTACTGACGTTGTTATTCTGACATAAAAAACTTGCTCATCATACTTTAATAAATATTTAAAAATCTAAGTAAACAGCGGTCAGATTAAAGAAATTGAAAAATGAAAGTATTACCCGATTTTTCAATATTTTCGAAAGAAAGATCGTTTTTATTGATGAATCCAATACACGTATTGATATCTAAACAACCCCAATATTGGAAGGAGATTTTTAATTCCAAGGTTAGAATAGAATTGATTCAAGTTTCCAGAAAGTAATTTATGCATTTGGTTACTGGAATTGATGATGAATGATGATCAATTTCTGAAGAAATGATGAAAATCAAACGTACCTGTTATTTTTGTTTTTATTTTTGAAGAGGTGATTCAGCAATCGTATTACTTTCCTCTTTTAAAGGTTAGACTACTGCAAACTCATCTTTTTCAATTTATTTGATACCTATACATCTGTGAACAATTCATACATTGGAAAATCGATTACTATACAAATAAATTATTTGCGTAAGGTTGATATAATCAAACAGACATAGCTCTTTTACGGCTTCTTTTTTTCGTGAAGCGAATGAAAAATCGTTATAAAACTCCACAAGCCACTCCTCAAATGTTTATTCTCTGCATAAAAGCAATTTTTGAGAAATCCATTTATTTGTAAATTCTCATCACACTGCACTCTTCTTTCTGATTACGAAAAAAGAATTTTTTCTGAAAGAATTCATCGAAATAACTAAATCCCAGGTCGTCAGAGATTGAATTATAGTACCTAGGGTCTCAACATGGCTTTTCTTCGGGTGCAATCGAAATTAAATGATTAAACTTGAATCTTTAATTATAATGCTCAGATATAGATCACATGGATGCAGCAAGCAACAAAAAAGCCAAAAAATAGCATAATATTTGATCCTTGATGGTAAAAAGTAAGAGTGTTGGAAGTATACGCATGATTTCTTTTTTATTTTAATTACTTGTCAAGTTTCCCCGCTAAGAAATGGGATTTAAGTTTATTCAACTAAATTGTCATGCTATCAATTCCATATACACTCGTGTGTAATTATTTCAAATTGATAAATAAAGAAACATAAGACATTTTTTAGAGGGCAAATGATTTAAAAAACTTTCTATTTCGCATGTATAGAAAAGAAATGAAGAGAACTCGTAACGAAATGGTCTACCATGGATTGAAGATTAGCAAATAGACTAAAATCCAGTAACTTGGCTGGAATTACCTCCTTTGCTAAAAGCGATTCTTTGCTTTTGGGCACGAAGTCTTCGGATTGCCGGTTTTCTTCTTGTCATGGTTGTTGTTATCGTAGACATCGAAGTATCATTATGCAAAGTTTTTTCTGTCGTTCTTACTACTTTGGTTCGTTTTTCGGTAAACTCTCGAGTAATGTTGGTATTTATGCTGCTGCTCTCGTTGTTGCTGGTTGTATTATCTTCTGATTTCTTTTTCTGTTTGCAAAGTACATAGAATATTAACTTTGCAATTCTCCAGGCAGCAATTACTTGCTGAGTGAAAATGAAAATAGCATTGTATGCGACCAATAGACAGCATAATATAATCACGACCCATCCAATGTTCTTTCTCTGGGTATCACTCATCGCTAGAGTGATATCATCTCCTGCAAACAAGAATATCACCAAATGGATCATCACCATAAACGCTTCTGATCCGATATTCATCCAAGCGTCCCTCTTGTTACGGTATGGCTTCATTCTAATCATAAAGATTAGAAGAACTAATCCACTGCAGCAAGTGATTAGCATTTGCAGAATTGGGACGTCATAGGCTAGTACTATCCCACTGAAATATGTTAATTTCCTCAAGAAAACGAAGGCCATAAAATTTCGACGATAATAAGCAGTCTCTGGCTTCACATTTTTTTGTGACTCAACAACGAAGTCCTCGTAGAATGCTCCATGTTTCTTCTCATGAAATTCAGTGCCTAACACTTCGGAACTTGATTCAATAGCAGCTGTGACTGCAAAAGGTGCCCAGAAGCAACAGGCGCCAACAATTAGAGAAGCTACTGATGAGAATGTGTTGATAGGAGTTGTAAAATCCATATTCACAAATTGTAAGCAAGAGGCTATAATGAGATCAGGATAGGTACCTATCAATGCGTTGTACACGATACCCCATTCAAATTTATTCTTGAAGTTGATGATTATTTTATTGAGCCTCCCACTAGTGCGGAAACTGAAGAGCATAAATTTTGCGCAAAAATAAAGTGTCCCAAGAGCAGCCCACCCAGCGAGGGTAGAACCAGCATTGTTCATGTACAATGCGTCCATCCCATTATCCATAAATTTTGGAGGAGAAGATAATCCAACTTGCATTCTCTCGTAAAGTTCTGGAAAGATGTATTGAATCGGGTTTGGTATCATCTCATTGATGCTTCCTACGGAGAAAAGCTGGAAGAACGCCACTACATTGTATGGGTAGTTGACATTCAAATAGAGCAGATAATTCACAATTTGGAAAATACCAAGAAACGCCCAGAGTATCCCACCACCTCCTGCAAAGAACATACCAGCCGAACTTGCAAGAGCAGTATTTGAAACACTCGAACCGATACTTGTGAGAGTTTCTGCTGCTGCTTTCTCTTCTTCACTGAAGAAAGTGAATCTGATTGTTTGAGTGCTAACGGAATCTTGGTTGATAATTAACCCGTCTTTATCTAGGATTATCCCCTTGTTCTCGAAAGTAACCGTGAGAGTTTCAATACCGACACTCTTGGTAAAGTTAAAAATAAGCTTGAAAGTTTTGAAATCAGGCTGTGCGGTAATGTTCAGAAGGTAGAAATCCGAGGAACTCATATTTGAAAGTGAGAACTGCAGACTTTCGATGAGAATTTCAGGTGTGACTGCCATAGGATTGGAAAAGACAAGAAGGAATGTCTGTGGGTCCGATGATGATTTGAGAGTCACAGTGGGAGGGGAGTTACTAAGTGGAGGACGACACTTAGAGCCATCAAGAACATAAGGAGTGAAGCATGAAGTACATTTTTCTGCATTGATCTCGCAAGTTTGGCAAGTAGCATCGCAAGGGTTGCAAGTTTGAGTTTGTCCATTCTTCCAATATCCAATGGGGCATTCTACTAAACAGGCGGTTGTATTAAGCAAGTAGTGACCCGAGAGGCATACTTTGCATGCAGTGTCGTTGAGACATTGCAGGCAGTTAGGTATGCATCTTGGAGTGCAAATACCAGGCGATGATCCTACTATCGCACAGAGAGTCGTAGAAATCAAATGCTCACATTGACTCGAATCATCGCAAGGAACGCAAGTATTATTACCCAGAAAACATTGAGCCGCTGTAGGGGAAAGACAATCTGAATCTGAATTGCACTCGACACATACACCTCCCAGAGTTACATTGCAGACTGGAGTATCAGGTAAATGTGCGCAGTGACTTGAATCAGTGCATGCGCCGCAGACATTACCACTTGTACATTGTGCTTGCGAGGTCGTAGGACAGTCTACATCTACGTTACACTGGACACAAATTCCACCCAAGGTTATATTGCAGACTGGAGTAGCGGATAGATGCGTACATTGGCTGGAAGCTGTACAAGCAATGCACGTGTTACTATTCGAACATTGAGCTGCTGCGGCAGAAGGACAATCGGAATCATACACACACTGGACACACAATCCTGTTGCCCCTGGCGTCTTGCAAACAGGTGTTGGTGAAAGATGAGAGCAATGAGTCGAATCAGTACAAGTGGTACATGTATTACTACTAATTTCACATTCTGCTCGAGCAGCATCTAAGCAATCAGAGTCAGAAACGCACTCAACGCAGATTCCTCCAGTGGCTACGCTGCAAGCTGGAGTCGCAGTGAAATGGGTACAATGAGTCGACCCTGTACATGCTATGCAAGTACCGGTGCTGGAACATTCACCTCTCAATACATCAGAATTACAATCTGGATCTGCTAAGCATTCAACACATTTTCCTAGCGTCGAACTACAAAGCAGAGTAGGAAAGATTGTGCATTGGCTTGAATCTAGACAATCAACACAAACACCACTAGGAGAACAGATTTTTCCTCCAGTACAATCAGAAATTGAGAGGCATTCAACGCATTCTCCATTTGTAGTGTTACACAACGAATTGGGAGCCAAATGAGTGCACTGACTGTTTGCTGTGCAAGTCGTACAAGTGTTGGATGAGCACTGCGCTAATGCAACACTAGAACAGTCTGAGTGGTCAACACATTGGACACATGCTCCTCCTGACGGACTACTACATACTGGCGTAGGAGAAAAATGACTGCAATGACCGTTTGCTGTACATGGGATGCAGGTATTGCTCCCCGAGCATTGCGCTGCTGCTTCAGTGGGACAGTCTGAGTGGTCAACACATTGGACGCAAGTTCCTCCTGACGGACTACTACATACTGGCGTAGGAGAAAAGTGAGCGCATTGACCGTTTGCTGTACATGGGACACAAGTGTTGCCTACTGAGCATTTAGCGGCTGCTTCATTGGGGCAGTTTGCATGAGAAACGCATTCAACACATGTCCCTCCTGCGACGTCACTGCAGTATGGTGTCGCTGAAAAACGAGTGCAATGATCATTCGCTGTGCATGGGACACAGGTTTTGCTCACCGAGCATTTAGCCGTCGCTTCTGTGGGACAATCTGTATCGGAAACGCATTGGACACACGCCCCTCCTGAAGGATCGCTGCACAATTGTGTGTCCGAGAAGCGAATACATTGCGCCGAATCTGTGCACGTGGTACAACTGTTGGATGAGCACTGTGCCAACGCAGGAGTTGGGCAGTCTGAGTGCTCAACACATTGGACACACGTCCCTCCTAACGGGTCCGAGCATACAGGTGTCAAAGCCAAATGAGCACATTGACTGCTTGCTGTACAAGGAACGCATGTATTAGACGAACATTGCGCCAAAGCAGCCGTAGGGCAGTCTGAGTCACTAACACATTGGACACATAAGCCTCCTGAAGTCTCGCATACAGGTGTCAAGGATAAATGGTTGCATTGAGTATTCGCTGTGCATGGGACACAGGTATTGCTACCTGAGCATTGCGATGCCTCAGGAGTAGAGCAGTCTGAGTGAGAAACGCATTGAACACATACTCCTGATGGGCCGGAACTTTTACATACAGGAGTTGTCGCAAAACGAGTGCAATGAGTTTCCGCTGTACATCCGGCACAAGTATTGCTTCCGGAACATCTCGCTGCCGAGACAGTCGGACAATCTTCATCAGTGATACATCGGACACAAACTCCTGATGATCCTGGACTTTTGCAAAGAGACGTGGATCCTAAATGAGCGCACTGACTTGAGTCTGTGCAAGGGACGCAAGTTCCTGACAAGCACTTTGCTGCAGAAACGGAAGTGCAGTCTGAATCACTCAGACATTGAACACATACTCCTCCGTTTGGAATATCGCAGAGCTTCGTTAAACTGAAACGTGTACATTGTCCGTCAGCTGTACATGGAACGCAAGTATTACTCGACGAGTCACATTTCGCTGCAGTTATAGTCGGACAGTGCGCGTTATTTACACATGGAACACAAGTTCCTGATGGTCCTGGAGACTTACATGCAGGTGTTGGTGATAAATGAGTACAGTGACTGTCTTCTGTGCAAGGGACGCAAGTGCCTGATGCACATTTAGCTGCATTAGTATTAGGGCAGTCCGAATGGGTTTTGCATTCAGCACATGTTCCTGAATTGCATAGCGGCGTCGCTGGAAAACGAGTACAATGGGAATCTTGAGAGCAAGGTTTACATACGTAATCTGAACAGATAGGGGAAGAAAGACTCGTGCAGTCGGTGGTCTGTCCACACGAAATAAATGTCGAGCATTTCCCAGAACTACTACTGCAGCTTCCAGAGCCAGCCCAGTTTTTGCAATCACCATCATTCTCACAAGTCAAGCAATAAAACCCACCGCCGCCACTTCCGTCAGGAACGAATATACACTGACCACCTGAACAAGTTGCGGTCGAACCAGCACAAGGTGTTCCACAAAGATAATTATTATCGTTCGTTACGCATACCTTCCCTGTAGGACAATCGGTATCAGATGAGCATTGGACACATTTGTTAATTCCGCTTTTGCAGGTTGTCCTAACGGAATGCTGGCCAGAGCAGCCAGAACTTGAAGAACAAGTACTACATTGAAATAAATTGCAAAGATAGTATCCGAAGCTACAGTCACCGACTGAGAAGCACCATTCAGCTGAGCTAAAAGGAATAACCCCAATCAGTACGACAATGAAGAGAAATGTATTCATTTTTCCAGGAATGAAATTTTGTTAAAACTTTAGAGTTTGGAATTATATCGAATTTGATTAAACCCTAATTAATCTTGTAAAACCCTTAATCTTTTCAAATTTTGGATGTAAAACTTTGAATTGTTGGTATTTCGAAAATATCACCAATTTTTTGAGGGTACTTTTGATGAAATTGCTACTCATTTGGTGAAACTCTGCCAGTGTGCTGATTTAGCTCGTTTCCGCTACAAACTTATACGGATCAATGATTCGAATTATGTCAATTCGAGGTTAATCATATCTAATTCCTTCGATATTGAGGAATAAAACGTGAGCATGGATGCAAGAAGGATTTTCCGAGGTTGTCGTCGCTGGATGGCTACAGACTTATTTTCATAGCGAATGAAATTAAATAGCGTGGGTGATTGCTTTTTAATTAATTTCAGAGCTGATGGTTAGAATCAATTTCGATTTTGAAAAAGTGAGCGCTGAATTATTTGATTCTCAATTTTATTCAAATAACGTACGTTCGATTTTGTAGGCCTTAGAAATCAAAAATTAAGCTATTAATCAAGGTGCTAATAAAAACTCGTTCCTCGCTTCGGTTCCAAATCTGAAGGAGCCTGAAGCTCTCAATGTGCTACATTGGCAGCAGAAGCCGAGAAAATTGAAATTTTAGTTTATACTTAAAGTTCTTTTTAGATCGTATAGAGAACGATCTACAAATTCTTGATTACTAAATTTGCTTTTTCCAACATTCAAAGCATGCAAATTAATTAAAATAAAAAGGTACTTCCTTCAGCAAATCATTTCTTTATTTGTCTGGGCTGTGGGAATGAGCCGAGCTCGAAATGGACCTTGAGATTGAGTTGCTAGTGATGATCGCGAGTATTTTCTGCTTTTACCTAAAGTTGTGAATGAGTTTAGAAAATATTTCTTATTCCTGAAAGTTTTCTTTTCAGCGACTCCGGAATCTTGCTTCTTTCGTTTTTTCAGGAGAGTTGTCATTGAAATGGAATAAAAGTCTCCAAGAGGAATTAGAAAGAAAATAAATTCTCAAAGCTTAAACTGGAAGAAAAAAAGAAGCAAATTAAGTGAATTGAAGTTCAAATTGATCTTGTTTGGCATTTTTAAGAGCTAACCTATTGAGGTCCAGGCCTTGCATAAGTTCTATGAACATCTTTTGAAGTTTGGAGGAGGTTTGAGGTTTTTTTAAGTGAGGCGGCTTAGTTTTGAAATAGACGTAACGTGTTCAATTTTTTTAAATTTTGACTGAAACTTGGAAGGCGCTTTCAATCATTGCTAATGCATTTTGTGCTCATACACACCTTTCATAGATAGTTCCAACTCCTCATCCGAAATAGCTTAGTTAATCTAGAAGATATGGATCTACAAAAGTTAATGATCCTCAATACCTCGCCAGGGCTAAGAATGAGAGAGAATTCAAGGTGAGCTTAATTCAATTTTTCATCTAGCAACCGGTGTATTGGAAAATCGCTTAATATCCAAATGGATATGACATCAAATTAAAAGGAAACTAAATAACTCATCATTAAGCGAATTTATATTATGATAGCGATTCCATATACTCTGAAGAATTTAATGGAATGAATTAAAGCTGGCCATAATATGACGTTGAGAAAGGATAATGAGGCGTGAGGCTGCTTTTAAGTTGGATTTTCAATATTTTCTTCTTTCCACGCTCCTCGGTATCCTGCAAAACAGATAGGAATAGGTATTTCATGACGTATCGAGTTTTTTCTAGTGACCTTCATCTTACCAGCAGTAATTTTCTTCATAGCTGCAACTCGAGTTTTCGAAAAAATAAATTGCTTTTCCTTTATGTAATGCACGGAACTTCGTTCTTTTAATAAATGATCTTATCGTTCCAATGATTTAATCCTAAGAATTTGAATAAAAAACTAGCTCATTGGTTCTACTCGCGAGAGTGTTTTGGTATTCATTAGAGCCGCTTGATGGATGAAGAGTGCGATCTTTGTAGACCGTATGACATGATTCCAAACCGATGATGATGATAATTCTATCATAGACGATTTATCTATTTGGGAGTTAATTGTAAATTGTTTTGAGTTCAATTTATTACATTACAAATGTAGACTCTGAGAATTAACAATATAATAAAATCATAAATTCTCAGGACTTCGAATAAAATCACTACTTCACATGTAGATGATGCAGATCAGGATAACAATTGAAATAGGATACTAAAGAACTTCTATATGTTAAAAGTGCTACTACTCAGCTTTACAGGCATAGGTGTGGTGGGTTTTTCCATCCTGAAGGCGAATTTTTGTTTTCGCGCAACATGCTTTTTTACAACATTTACACGTCTTATGCTCGTCACATTTGTGGTTATTGTAGACGTCGAAGTGTGATTACGAGTTTTTTTGGGACTATTTTCGAGATCCGTTTTATTGTTAGTAAAGTTCAAAATGGAGGTACTATTCGCAGTGCTGCTCTCATTCTTGCGGTTTAACTTCTCCTTTGTTTTCTTTTTGTGTTTGCGTATCGCTTGGATTATCAATTTTATGGCTCTCCAAAACGAAAGCAGCTGCTCAATGAAGATAAAGAGGGCATTGTATGCGACCAAAAGGCAACATAATACAATTACGACCCATCCGACAATCTTTCTTTGAGAATCAGTCAATTTTAGAGTAATATCGTCTCCGGCAAATATAAATATTACCAAGTGAATCATAACTAGCAGCGCTTCGGAGCCTACATTCAGCCAAGCATCTCTCTTCTGAATGTAAGGCTTCACTTTGATCGTGAAGATTAGTAATACTAATCCACTGCAGCAAGTGATTAGCATTTGCAGAATAGGAATGTCATAAGCAAGAACTATTCCACTGAAATATGCCATTTTTCTTAGGAAAATGAAGGCCATGAAATTTCGACG
>ENA-UOTX01001359-UOTX01001359.1-compost-metagenome-genome-assembly--contig:-NODE-1359-length-18888-cov-5.996332_pt1 | contig 18888 bp, 18 predicted proteins | sample MGYA00238143_ERZ746982 | MGnify/ENA primary metagenome ERZ746982 (study PRJEB28758, sample SAMN06268862) | compost metagenome | isolation source: single cell | place: USA: California, Emeryville, Joint... | reverse complement strand
AGTAACATGAAGGATCTGTTGACGCTGCCCTTGCGAGTTTGAAAGCGTCTCTGACGCTCTTCCCGTCGAAAATATAATCATAAAATTCGTTAGCAAACCGCTTTGCAAACGTATCCGAAATTTGCAACTGCGACTGAACCGCAATAACATAAGGCACACCAGCCTCCACAAAGACCCTAGCGACAGCTTCAGAATGGCACGCGTTAACGAAGACCAGCTGCACTTTTGTTTCAAATCTGTTGAGGATGTCTTTCAGATCGGCGGCGAAGAGTCTATCAAGCTCACCATTCGAATTCTCGAAACATAAATAGAATTGGTCGGAGGTTGAGTCATATTCCCCATGGCACATAATATGCAGTATCTTTGGGTTTTTGCTCAGAACGTTCACGAGATTAGTTCGTGTGGCAATTTCAAACATGAGAAGGATTTTATACTGTTTGTCTCGTAATGTGTCGTAAATTTCGCGGCATTCTTCCTCGTAATCAACAGCATCCGGAAGCGAGAGCACTTTTCTTGATTCAAGAACCTGCACAAGAGGTTCGGCATTCATGATTGCAATATCAAGTTTATGATCGTTATTTAGAAAAGGAAAACCACGATGATCGCGCGAGTGCATTTCGAGAGAAAGAGTCGGCAGTCTGAGATTGCTTTCAATTTTGCTGAATTCACTCTCCAAAGGAGGTTTGAGTGAAATGCTCGAAGAGAACATCAAATTCGAAATATCGGGCTCTGGAGATTTAGCAACGTTAATAGTTTCAGTATTGTATTGAGTTGTTTCAAAAAGCATTTCTTTTGCTTTCTTAAACTGATTTTCCAGATTCCTTATTCGAGTGTTCAGAATTTGAAACTGCCTTCTGCTTCTGCGAACTTTTTTCCGTACAGAAAGCATCAGAGTGTAATTTTTCTGAATCTGATTGAGTTCGATTGAAAAATCTTCTACCATTAGAAGAAAAACTTGCTGTTCGGGATCGTAATAGCGAATGCTGTCTGAATAAAAGCTCACATGGTCTTTGTTCAATAGGCTGAGAATATCGTCGCGAGTAAGCTTTGAGGGAAGTCCCTTTTTTTGGAAATATTTTTTTATTATTGTTGGAGAGATTCTGTGTTTTGTTGGATTCGGATGATGATGAGTGTACAATGAATCGAAGATGTAGTCGATTGTGAAATTCAACTCCATGGCGGCTGAGGAGGGTTACGGGTGGATGAAATGAGAAAACAAAAATAATCCTATTCAGCACAAAATATATTGATCAATAATGACTTGTAAGACTTTATTCTCAACAGAATCATAGTATTATCGCCTATTTTTAGTGACGGTTGCTGAGAAATATCCTGTGAACGCTGGGCAGATTATGATAGACGGTGTCTGACAGAGCCCTGATAAATGGAAGAAATTATCAAACGTCTTCATTATCAAAATCTAAGAAAATCGTAGCTGAGACATTTTTTTAAAAAAAAATCAGAGGGTGCAAGAGAAACTGAATCATAATCCTGCAAAGCCAAAAAGTAAGGGAGGTGTATAAAAGATAAAGCATTTATTACAATAACGATGGTTGCGAAAAATCTAATACCTACCTAGTGTATTTATTTCACCTGCTAAAGCCACGATTAATGGCTCAGAGCTTTTCTTAAATCTGTATTGAATAAAGAACAAAAAAATCATCCTTCTCTAACTTATGCTTGCAAATTATTTGAAATTATTTCCTACAATCCATATTGATAGTAACTGGTTTTTTACCAAATATAATAGCATGATGACTTGCTTTGTCAAGAAATCAAAGGTCGAAAGAGAAATACTTCTGAGAATTTTGTCTCGGGCCTTAGAAAAACTAAATGGGCTATGTTCTCAATATGTTAGCAAAGATTCAATGGTATAGATGACTTTAAAAAACTATTGTTGCTTAAACCGAGAGGAATTCTCGTAAATAGGTTAGAATAAGAACTATTTGTAAGATATCTTTCTCAAATCTCAATTAATATAGTTGTCTCTTACTTTCTTTTTTCCCTCTCATATAAAATCATTCCCTTTAAGTTTTGCTATGCATCCATTCACTCTTCTGATCCAGTGAATTGTGTTTTTACGAACTCGAGTTTCGCTATCAAAAATTTTGACCTTCTTTTTTTTCTATAAGAATTTATTCCCTCTACTGCTTATAAAAAAAATTCCAGTGTAAACAGCAAATTTTTGACCGTGCTAATTTAATAAAGTTTCGTGAAAGCCTTGAACTTTAATTTTTTTACTGATAAAATCCTGCTTTGACCTCTCAGCATACCAATTAATTCAATTTTTGATTTTTGGGTTGAGGAAGTCCAAAAGCTTCTTTCCACACTTCATCCAACTCTCCTTGAACCCATCCAAGCCAAAATTACTTTGACATGGATAAATTGAAAAACTCAAATCTAAACTCAAAATTCATTTAAAAAGCTTCAATCAAGGGAGACTAAGTCTCAGGTTCCCAAATCCCCGGGAGTGGCTCTTTAATTAGGCGTTTCGTTGGCAAATTCATTTGTTGATTTCTCTAAAATATCCCAAGGAATTGCAATTTTTTGCCAGCTAATTCAGAGCTTTTCGAACACAATACAAATATTTCTATTAACTAATTAGGTTAATTAAAGAAAGTACCAACTAAAAACACAGCAGAAAAGCATTAATCTGTGTGCAAATGAACGATTCAAATAGACAAGAGCAAGAAGATGGCTACTCGAAATCTGATCCATCAGATCTTCTTCAAAAACAAAGTAGTACTTTTACAATGCGTTTCAAATCTGACTGAATTATAATCCAGTGAAATATGATGAGCAGCAAGTGAACAATCAGATAATATTCAACGATTTATTGGGTCAAAAATCTCCCATGAGACCTGAGCCGAACCCATCTTCAGCAAGCAACAATTCCTCGGACATCAAATCTCGAGTTGGATTCTCAAGTCAGACATCTGAGTACAGAAAAGCGTTCTATCATTTCCAACGACTCATCCAAAACTCCGAACAAAATGCCCAACAGTATAACACTCGGTTTCAGAAGAACCTCAACATCAAAACACAAGATATCCTTGATTCGAAAGGCATGGCCGACTTCTTTGAAAGACAGCTTTTCAAACTGGCGAGAAACCCGAAGCAACTCCGGAAAAACTGGAGTGAGGACGAGACTCTATTACTTCTGTCTCTCATGGCCTACTTTTGCTGTCTTTATAACGAAGATTTCATGAATTTGGTAATTTTCCCCATTTATTGTCAGGCGTTGCTTATCATTTCGTTTTCTCTCAGTCGGAAAAGGCATGGACCTATATCGCTACCATGTATCCAGGCAAATCACCTGACCAGCTCAAACTGAGGTGGCAGAATGTCCTGAAAGTGCCATTAAACAAGTCTCCCTGGACCAAAAATGAAGACGATATGCTTGAAGAGCTCGTGAAGGATAAAGGCGCAGCGCATTGGCGAGAGATCGCGATGGAGCTGCATTCACGAAGCGGCACGAATCAATTTAGACAGAGCAAGCAATGTCGTGAGAGATGGACTAATCATCTGGACCCTTCGTTGAAAAAAGGGTCGTGGTCCAATCGAGAAGATGTTATTCTACTAAAAGAATTCCTATCGAAAGGAAAGAAATGGTCTGATATTGCAAAAAGACTACCTGGGAGAACTGAAAACAGCGTGAAGAACCGATGGGTGTCTCTGTTGAAAAAATATAAGAGCAATATGGCGTTGGAAGAGCTGAAGCAGGCAGAAGAATTCAGCGATGAAGAAGCGTGGAATCTTGTAATCGCGAAGACACTCATAGAACTCAAAGAGAGAGACCTTTCTGGTACAAGTTCTGAAGGTATGAAATTGTATTTGTAGTTGGTTTATAATAAATTGAATTTATAGGTGATTATTCCCTTTTTTCGGAAGATAAAGCTCAATATACTGCGGATATCGTCCCATTTGGCGGAGACAAACTCAAATTTTCCGCCTCGGGAGATTCTGACAAAGCGTTGGGATGTAATTTGAATCAGAAAGATTTCGGGAAACAGAATAAGTTCGTGTCGGATAAAATTCAAGACGAATTTAACAAAGGCCAAGTGGGAATCACGGATTCGTTCTTGTCGCAAAATACAAATTATGTTGCTCAAGACTCGTTTAAAGAACTGATCGAATGGCAGAAAGATCATGATAATCAGCAGCAACAGCAACAAAATAACTCTCAGTTATTGCCTCAGCAATCACAGCAGTTATTCCAGCAGAACTCTCAACAGCAGCAGCAGTTCCAGCAAAGTCCACAGCAAACGCAATACTATTCTCCCGAACAGAGCATGCCTCTCTTCTCGAATACTTCCCAAAATTCGGCTCAGAGCCAAGAACAGCAAGTTCAAAGCCCTCAGTTCGTCGGGCAAATGCAAGGGCAGCAGCAACAAAACCAAGGCTCACAGAACTTCAACCCATATTCGATGAATGCGAGTCCTCAGCAGTACAACAACACCCAACCTCAGCCCTTTCAACAAAATATCTACCCCAACAACTACGGAATGCCTTGGAATTCTCAGCCTTACTACCAATCAGGTCCGTCAATGAACCAAAACTGGGGAATGCCGAACTACAATCCCAATCCCAACTATAATATGAACCAGTTCCAAATGCAGCCGCAGATGCAACAGCAAATGCAACCACAGCAATTCCAATATCCATACCAGCAACAGCAGCCTCAGTTCCAGCCCCTAATGCAACAACAGACCCAATTCCAACAGCAATTCCAGACTCAGACTCAACCTCAAAACTACCAGAATAATCAAGCAGGGTTTTCAGATCCTAACTCGAATCTCCAATTCAAAGAGAAGCCTGTGTCTTCTTTGTTGGATCAGAATACAGGAAATAATGCACCAAATTCAGGCTACTATTTAACGATGGTAGATGTAAATAAAAACGAGATCTATTTTATGAATAAGGTGAATCAGAACGATCTTAGTAAAACGGTTGGGATGAATACGCAGCCACAGCAGCAATACGATGGCGGCAACCAAGGTGATAAAAAGTTTTGAACATCAGGAATAGTGAGTTTTTGAAGGGAGGCCAGTCTTAGGCTATCTTTACTCGAACTAATCAATATTTTTCCAGTTGAATTATATTGTTATTCTTCAAATTAAAGTAAAGATAATATGCAGAGGGATATAGAGTTCCTTTGATATTGTGATTTTCTCATAGCTGTATATTAAGTAGAGCTTCTATCGACTTCATGAATATCAGTTCTATTCCCAATGAATTCCCAAACAAAAAAAAACAACTTAAAATAAATGAATAGTTCTATCGATTCATTGTGCTAAGGTAATTAGGAGATTTTCTATCCGGTATATTTATCCCTGAAAAATATACACATGTAATCTTAAACACAATTGAACAATAAATAAAACTAGAGGATTGGTGATCTTAATTTCATATTGACTATGCGTCGTTAAATAATCCCCCATAAAAGAAATTAGATAGAATAGTTAAGAAATTTAAAAATCACCCAGATTCAGAGCCTTAGCATGGAAAGATGGTGTAATTTTTGTTGAAAACTTTTTGGAAATTAATGACAATATTTCGAATTAAAGCTTCTTTGTAGTCATTAAATTTTTTCTTTTATCTTCTAAAATAATGAATACATTGCTGTAAAGCTCTCTTGAATCATAAAAAGAGGCTTAGGTAAATTCTTCCTGCTTTTAAACAACTTTAATAGAGCGAGTACATATTTCAGCTTCAAATTGTTTTCAAATTCATTTGAGAATTGAATCTCATGTTTTTGACATAACAGAGCGATTTCCGATAATTAATTCGGAAATCAATAAATATTGAAACTTATTATATTAAATAAAAGAAAAAGGGTCTTTACGAATGTACAGTGAAGAAGAAGCTTACGATATGCAAAACCCAATGCAGGGTGAGGGCGAAAACGACAAAGTTAACGCTCTGGTAACCTTCTTTTTCCTAGCTTCCGACCTCAACAACCTTATATTAACCTGTAGAATTTGAAATGGACACTGGGTATGAATTACACTATCAAGAACGGTGTTCACAACCTGTCAAACGAGAACCGCAAAGTAAACCATCTTCCTTATCGCCACTCAGCGTCTTTAGGAATTGTTCTACGCAGCTGCTCATACCGGCGTGCTCTACGATTTCGAAAATGGAACTCAACGCCTGCTTCAAGGACACGTAAACACATCAATTTCTCAATCGTTCTCATTCTGATGTCTCGCCCTTCCTAGTGCAACAAAATCACATGTACCAACTACTGCGAGAAGGAAGATATCCTTATCACGGCCGATGAGTAACAATAACAATTATGGAGCATTTTATGTTTAACTTTTCTTATCCAGAGATGAACACTCCATGCTCGTTGTTTGGGACGCGAAGACTGCTACTCCACGCAAGACTATTTTCGAGTAATTTGTCTTAGTATTGCTTGGGTATTGACGAAAATATTCTGTAGTCCTCATCCTAATGGTGTCGAAGCCATGGATATCACTCCTGATGGTCGATATATTATCACTGTGAGCAAAGAGGTACAAAATCTGAAGGTTTTAACACGCTTAACCACCTAAATTTGTAGAAAAATCCCGAGAAAGACCTTCAGAATTTCACTCTATGGGATTGGAAAAACGATGGACCTGCCAATATAATCACTTGCGAGATCCATCCTGAAGTCGAAGACTACCAATACCATGTACTATTCAACTCGAACGATAATAAAAAGGAGTTTGTTTCCACTGGAAAGAAGCGAGTTCTCTTCTGGAGCTGGGAAAGCCACGAGAAAGGCTTCGAGCTCTACAGCCCTGCGTTCTCGCAACCAAAAACTTTCACACAGACCGTCTTCATCCCTGGATCAAGCCAAGCTGTCACTGGAACGAGCGACGGTTATATCGTAGTGTGGGATGTGAGCTTGATTCTCGAGGATTTCTCGCAGCCAGAAGAGCGTCGAGCGATTAAAGTCGTCAACTTGCTAGATCCCACTCAAAACAAGTCGGAATCTTCAAAAGGCAAGAAAGCTCCTGAAATCACCACCCTTCTGATCCAAGGAAACCATTTGGTTATTGGAGCGTCCAACGGAACTGTACGATTCTATGACCTGCAATTCAGAATTATCGCTTGGTTCGAGGTAATTGCTTCTGAATTCTGCGGTTTTCTCAAGTGTGTACTATTTTGCATAGGATATTGGAATCGGGAAAATCACTAGTATCTCCTTTGCGAAAGACAACCCATATCAGTACACTCAGGAAGAGGAAAAAAAGAAAGACAAAGACGTTTTGACTTGCCCAGATTTCATTGTCGTTGACACTAACTGCGTTGTCACATTGCTTCGAGCTGAGCTGTTTAGTATGGTAAGAATTGCTCCCTTGATTAACCAATCATCAACCGATTTCATTAGATTGACGATGAGAAAAAGAAAGGCGTCGTTCTAATGAAGCTGCTAAACTCTCCAATCACCGCAATCGCTGTCAGACCTAACTCCTATACCGTAGCTATCGTTTGCGAAAACGGCAGGCTGTATGAGTGGAATTATTATGACCGATCGCCGATTCTGGAACCAAAGAAAATTTTCGAATCAAACAACCTTCCTACCTGCATCGAATACAGTCCTGATGGTCGATTCCTCTGCGTGGGAACAGTGAAAGGCGCTCTTTTCTTCAACGATTACTCTCTCGATAAGAATGGGAATGAGGTTGGTTGGACTAACGAAGAAGACCATCAGGTCTCAAAAGATAAAGCTAGGAAAGGCGCCAATGAGAAAATCGTGCCACCGAAAATCCTACAGCTAGCCTTTTCTCCTGATTCTCAGCACCTTGCAGTCATGGACGACCACTGCTGCTGTACGTTGTTTAAGATTGACTACCAATACCGAAACATGAACAAAGCGAAGGAATGGATATTCTCAGGAAAGCTGAAAATCCATAAGCAACCTCTGCGCGGTATCGCCTTTGGAGAGTCCCAGCGTATTTTAGACAAGCAAGATCAGCCAGAGACGTACTTAAGACTGTTTTCGGTCTCTGAGGATAAAAAGTTGGTCGAGTATGATGTTGCGAAAAGTAACAACAATAAATTATACGAGAAGGACATCATCACGGTATCTTTCATGGAGGTTGAATGAGAGAGGTTAATAATGTCTTTTAGATTGAACAAGAAACGAACCCTTGCGCAGTTATTTGGTATCCTGTGAACAAATTCAAGGAGGATATCTTGATGGTGGTAAATGAAGATTTCAAGATTAAGCTTTGGAATGTTTCGGACGACCACAAATGTATATACTAAGTTGGTTGGATTTCACTCCTATAACAAAATATATTTTAGATACAAAGAAAACATGCCTGGGTCCTGCTTATGGAGATCCAATCAACCGCTTATTGGTAATTAACACTCCAAAAGACAATGAAAAATATTTGGCATACAGCACTCCTAAAAAGGTATTGATGTTCTTCACTCGCCAGACATTATAGCATGGAATTTAGGTTGTTGGACTTATCAAACTCCCAGCAGACGGAAACCCTCATAACAACATGGGACTGATCGCTCATCCAGGCGAGATTACAGGAATCGCCGTTAGTTCAGATGGAAATTACTTGTTCACATCCGGTGGTGGAGATTTCAGTGTAAACATGTGGCACATTGATATCGGAACAATGGAACAAACCATGTTCAATAGTAAGCACGGCATCAGCTTCAATTCATCTAAAGTATTTACAATAACTAGCTGGTGATCCTATGGCTCCATTTATCGACCTTCTGGAAGGTGGTCAAGAAGGACAACTGCTTCGTGACCTGAAAGATTTCTTCTACTACTCACAAATCCGTAGTAAAGACGAAAATACTACTAAGGTAGCCGATTCACTATCGCTGTTTGAGATTTAATTGAAATCTGCTCATAGTTCCGTAAACTCGAGGGAATGGTGCCATTAAACGAATTGGCTAACTTAATGAGAGCGCTTGGTTATTATCCTACTAACAAAGAGATCGAAAACATGATGAAAGAAACCGAATTCTCCCAGTTCCCTGATGAACCTACCACTGTTAAAGAAGCTGATTTGGACACCTGCATCAAGCTATTTGTGAACCATAGACCTATGTATGGTATTGGCAAAAAGCAAATCCAAGAAGCGGTGAACACCATCGCAGGAGAAGACGACAAAGGAGAAGAAGGAAAGGTCTCTTGGGGTATATTATCTTTTCTATCGAATAATGAAATGTAACAATACGCGTATAGAGCGACTTTATCAACTGCTTCAAACGAGAGGAGAGCCAATGAGTGAAGAAGAAATCAAAGGTGATTCAAAAATTATTTGAGATTGGTGTTAACTTGTAATATAAATAACAGAGGCGTTTGAACGTTTAATGGGAGAAGATGCGGACAATGAGATTCCTGAAGTCATCGATTCTGAATTTTTGGCGAAGGACATTCTAGGATTCGAGGAAGCAGATACTGATGAAGTCATCATGGATCAAGTTTGATAGTTTGGTGAATATTTTGATCGCGTAACTTCTGAGACAAATTGGCAATTTTATCCATTGAATAATCATATTTCATTACACTAAAAAGAGACCCTTTTCACAAGACTTTCAAAACAAAAAATGTTTTCATTTTAAGAAAGTGAGTGTGATTAGACAATTATCTTTTTAAGTCAATTTGAATTAAACAAACCTTAAGACGACTATTGCGATTTTTTAAATTTTTGTATTGAGATTTCGCGGCTACCAGAAAATTGAAGTTAGAAAGAAATTATGAAGAGAGGTTTCCTAATATAATTGCATTGAGATTGTAGTGAAATTATTTGCTGATATCTTCAAAATGAAAAGAATTAAAGTATTTTCTTGTTGTCTCATATTCTATATAGGTGATTATGACATTTGGGTCGTCTGAAGGACAGAAATCTTCGAGGTAGGGTTAAATTACAATGTTCTGAGGTTATCAGAGAAACTTTAAAGATTACATAACTTTTAAATGGTATGTTTTAGAAAAAGAATTTATGATATTATTCATTTGTGATACTGCTTTAACTTATAATTGTTCCACTTCTCTCCCGCTACTAGGTGCAAAATTGAATATTTAGATATTATTTTAAATATTCCCATTACATTTATTATGCCAAGTTTCGTGTTACCCTTAAAGAGATCGGTTGCTATTCAAATTCAAATAGAAATTTGTAAATTATTTATTAATTTCCTGATATCGCTGAAAATAGTCGTCGCAGTGATATAAACTAAAATAGATACAAATCCTATTCTGAGACTACAAATCAATGATATTACTAAGATCCGTTATTACTTTATCTTTATTTCATAATCATCTTTGAAATACTAGCGAATTACTAGAATTGCTTTTATTTACTAAACTAGTAAGATAACGAAGCACTACATTGTCATACTAAGTGAAGTAAAGAGAAGTAAACCAATTAGGTAAAAAGCACTCGTTTCACTCTATGGAAAGTAATTACTAGAACGCATACCAGAGTAACTTTTTATAGCAATAATCAGAGTTTGAGGTAGATCTATAGTCGTTTATGACATTGCTTTTTATGTGTTCCCACGTCTAATTCTTGCTTTCAAAAAGATGCATAAAAGAAAGATAATCACGCATATTAAAAATCCATTGTTGAGTTTCGTATTGATTTCGACTCAATGCTTGTGCTGATAAAACTAAAAAAAGCCTAACATTTTCCTTCGGTTTGCATTTTAAACATCAAGCCGATTTTTCAACAAATCATGACAGAGCTGCTTCAGATGTACTTGTAATGTATTTCAAGATCCTTAACTTTCATAAGTTTAATAACTCATCTCGCATAAATTATCTTGTGTTGTTTCAAATTGTAATATATTATTTTAAATTTTGAGAATGTATTATTATTATTCTTAAGCCCTTTATAACAAATTCTATTTGTTTGGGAATGCCTCTGTATTTGTAATGGTATATTACTTGCCAATCTAATCACACATTCAAGCTAATATTGGTATATTGGGAAGAAAGAAAATAAATTTTAATCTCTGCATTGAGATTGATGTATCGGTTCGACAAATGAAGCCAAATCCGGCTGAACATATAATCACTATATGGTATTGATCATTAAACAGCTAACTTCGAATAGTCAGTCATAAAAACTATAAGATCTAACTCATATTCTGATAGAAAATCTGAAACCCTTTCAGATATTGGTTTCCTCACACGAGACTGAATGAACTCACTCAATAAGGGCTAATTTTGCCCTTCAGAAAGAAACTCCTCTAGAGTAGAAGTCAAAATAAATTTTCAAGTTTCATGATATAAATCTAATTATTTAGTAACTGCAACTAATCAGTACTAATCCCTAGCACGAGCAACATAAATAATCAAGAAAAATACATTAGCAAAGTAGATGTTATTTTTCAAAAATCAGCAGTCAAGACCAAGTCAGATTTTGCCCCATTTTCGGTAATGATTTGTGAATAATAATGTTAGTATAAAAAAGATGCGAGTATTTGTGGTCAGGAGGAGAAGCCCAATAAAATTTGAACGCTACTAAAAGCATCTTCTCCAAACGAATTACAATAATAACGAAATGAACTCTGTAAAATTCAAAAAAAAAAAAGCTATAATACTTCAACTTTGTCTTTAATTTGCCTAACTTCGACTATCGACTATGTAGCGAACTATCTTTTCTCAGAAGCTCTTTGAGCCTTTCTTTACGTCCCTATTGTTCATTGAAATTATTAACAAAAAGGACAGCCACACCTTTCTTATTACCTGAGTCAACGACGCATTTATTCTTCTCAACATTGCCTCCTTATACATCTGCGCATCATCTTTGATTCCCATCTTTGCATTTAAATCTTCCATCAAAAACGCTGGTCTCTTGAGAACCTCGTCTCCTCCTTCACCTAAACTCCTCTTCAGCGCCAACATCTTCCTTTTCAAATGCTCATATTCATCTACGGGGAAACGATGCACTTTTCCTTTATTTTGATTCATCGGATTGGTAGCCACTGCCAAACTCTCTTTCCTCGTTGGCTGTACTGACTGTGACACCTGTGGTATTTGATTAAATGACCTAGGTATCTCAGGGACTGCAAATTTCCTCTCTATCGAGTTTCTCACACCTCCTTCTTTCTCTCTTCTATAATCCTCCATAGGCGACACTTTCTCGCTTTTGAAAATAATTGGAGATTCTTTGGTTTTCTCCACAGCCTTAAACGAAGGTACCTCCAGCGAAGTGGAATATGGCGCGTCTCTGGTCACGCGTTTCTGATACATCTCTCTAGGATACTCCTTGGGCTCCTGCTGAACATGCTGCTGGACATGCTGCTGAACATGCTTCTCATGGGAATAGTCTCTAATTTGTATCGGAGGGCTTTGATATTTCTCATATGCATTCCTTTCGTTTTCGTAAGTAGGACTTTCGTGATAAGTCCTTTCAGATGCTAATTGGCCATAATTTCCTCCCTTATGAAAGGATTTTTGAATTGCCACATTCAGTTTCGGCCCTTGCTGGACTCTCGAAAACGTTGGGTTATGCTTTAAGTGATGATCCAATTTTTCAGTGATGATTTGCTTGCCAATGTTTCGAAACAACAGCGATTCTGAGTTAACTGTAAACGGATTAACTGCATAAGGATTATCAAGCGCTCTTTCATGCTCTTCAACCATGCTTCTAAAAACTGGATCCTACAAAATTGCGCATATGAGAATTAGTGAAAAGTCCCCTCGAATTACTCTATTGTCTCTTTTCTGTGGCGCCTGCCTTCCGAATTTGGGTGCGACAGCTTTTGGCTCAGGTGCTTTTTCAAATTTTGCTTGATCTCTTATCTTAATAAGATAAATTAGCCTGGTGAAGAGGATAAAGGTCATACATATTTTTGTCGATCTGCCATTGCGTTGTCAATTGAAGGATAGAGAAACGTGTTGAGCTTCCCAGTCTGTTCTGTGTATGGAATTTCCTAAGCATTATGAGTATAGAGGCCTATAGGTGCAGCTTACGTTAGCATCTTCAAAAAGATGCCGATATTTGTAATAAAAGTCAGCCATAAATTTGTGCTTGCAAGTTGCAATATTTTTAAGCTAATAAAATTAGCTTTATAGCTGAGAAATTATGAGAAAAACTTGTGCCCTCTATGCCTTTAATGAGATAGCTAGTTGATAAAATATATCTCTGGTGAATGATAGAAGTGATTGAAAAGTCATGAATTCTCCTTAATAATGATGTTAAGGCAGATATTATAAGAAAATAAACGAGACAGGCTTCACTTTGAAGAATAAAAAATTGCTTGCCACGTGGATTTGAAAATAAAGGCATCGAATGTTATGTCACTTAGTATAGAAATTAGTGTTGGGTAGGTAGTTCTATGTTTGCGTTACATTTCCTAGGAAAAAGAGACTAAATTTACATAGAAAAAAATAATTTTATTAATTTTAAGTGTTCAGGATGATAATGATGAATCTGAAAAAGGTGATATCCGATGGTGATCATGAAGTATGCCATCTACTTAACATATCCCTACTAATTTTAATCATATCACCATAAGGATTCCACCGGAAGATCCATCGAAAAGCCAACGACTCCTTCGAAAAAAGTGCGTTTTCATATCGATTACATGAATGTAAACCATACTTCTCCTATTGCGCTCAACTGTGCTTTACAAAGGCCCAAGATCCAGATATTTTAGCAATGCCTGTGATTTCATTTCATCAGTCTTCGGAAGATATGCAATTGAAGTCAAATAGCCAATTAGCAGAAGGATGGCACTTGATAAGCCGAGATATTTTATCTCCATTGGGCGGCAAACATAGAGCAATTGCCCAACAGCCACAAGAGAAGGAGAAAACACCCAGGAAATTTGCTGCTTCATCAATCATTGAGAAACAATTGAGAAAAAGTAATTGAGAGTAGTGATTATCTTTGGTTGAAATTTTTTTGATATTTAGAAAGGGAGGAGGCAAAAGAAAAGGAGGAAGCAAAAGAAATAGAGGAAGCTAAAGAAATGGCAGAAGCAGAAGACAACGCGGAAATCGAAGAAAAGGAAAGGTATGCAGCTCAAGAGCGAATGATAAACCAGAAAAAGAGGTTGACTTGGTTAGCAAGAAGCAGCAGTAGTCCAAGAAAAAACACTGTACTCACCCCATTCATTTCATCAAGCCTGGAAGCTTTATCTGAGCCAGTTTTAAAGTCTCTTACTCTGCCAAGCGACTCTCAAATTGAAATTCCTGCTCGCAAAAAGCATAAAAGTAGTCCTATATTATTTAAAATTATCCCGACTTACCTCACATTTTCTAGCAACTGGAGATGTTCTCAACCAGCAACTACTCAACCAGAGCTGGGATCACCCTCCGATTACTTCTCTCTGGGAGATGCTCGAAGCAGAAGGACTAGAATCGCCAAAACTAATCCTAAAACCCTCCAGTTCAGTCCCAAGGCGGAGAATTTCTCTACGGAACTTTCCTCCTCCCGAACCAAAATTCGTGGTCCAATCCCCATCTAATATGCCCAAGGGAGGGGCTGTACGTCGAAAATCTTGTGAGTGCTTGCAGTGTGGAGGTATCTCCAATTTAGAATTGAGAACTGCGCATATGTACTGTGAGTTTCCAAGGGCAAAAAACCTGCGAGTCCTTCCTAAAGAATTCAATCACCTCTTTGGGATAGAAACCTCTCAGGAAAAGAAGAGAGGCAGCAGTTCAACACCGAAAACTATTGTGAAATTAAGTAATTTCAGCGGCTTGAAAAGTCAACGGAACGCGAGTCAGAGTAGTTTTGGCAACGCTTTCACTCCAACTCGTCCTCAAAGGACTTCGTCAAATAAAGGCCGCCTCTTTGGTGAGGAAGAATCACCAGACAGAAATTCGTTGCGCCCAAGAGAATGGGGTTCAGATAGGACTCCAGATAATAGAGAAGAGGAATTAAAGAGCAGTAAACGTGTTTCATTGATCTCAGTGGTGAACTCGGATGAGAATTCACCGAATCATCATGTAAAGATACAAGAAGCTGTAGCTTTGGCTTTTGGGAAAAACAGGTCGAATGGTAAATCGCAACTCTCGTCAATGGATAATATGGAAAAAGAAGCAGGCGGTGGAATGGCGAGAACGTCTTCTAATCCTCGGAAGAAAGGAGAGGGCAAAAGAGAAATGGGTTCAAACTTGCCTTTAATGAAATATAAAACAGTGGAAGAGAGGCGTGCTGGAGTACCAGAGCAAGAGGATCAAAAGAAAAGGCCACATTTAGTGAAAACTAATAGTTTGTTTGAAATCGTGCAAGAACGACTAGAAGAGTCTCCGGTAGGAAGGAAAACCACAGATAATGCTGGAAATAAAATGTATTTCCATTCAACGAATTTAATCCTAGAAAAAGCATCCGTGTCAGCTCAGAAGCAGAACTCAACAAAAACCTCGGCATCTCCAATTCGAAACAATAAACTCAGAAACCTGAGTCGCTGTAAAACACCAAGGGAGACTCTTTCGTCTGACCGACTCCGTACCAGCAATACCTTTCAGCAGTCTATAGGATCTCCAAGAAATCCAGTGTCAGAACCGCAGCAAACTGCTCGAGATTTCTTAACAACTTCACGGATTCGAACTGCTGTAACTCCCACACGAAAGGTCCCAAGGCCATCAGCAGAAAAAGAGAGCCCAAAACTTACTCATAAAGGCAATTACATTATCGAAAATAATGAAGAAATAGACGTGTTACCACGTTTGTCACAAAAAGATGAGCAGGTGTTGAGAATTTATCGAGCTCCAGTCTCAAATATGAAACAACACAAGCCATCCGAGCCGAAATCAAATTCCCCCAGTCCTTTAAAAAATTTCTTTGGGACGCAAACCCAAGGTTTAGTTCTCAAAACGACGCAGAAAGAGCATGACAGAGAGGAGTTCCGTCTGAACAGTATATTTGACAATGACAATCAGCAACGAATGGGGAAAACTGTCTCTCGAAGTGGATTTCGGTCAACCTCACAGACTGCTCGGGAAAGAAGGTTAAAAGGGTCAGACTTTTTTGACAGCAATTCAAGAGTAGACACGTTGCCTGTGGAATCTCAGAAGTCTCAGTCAACAATTTACAATGCAACCTCTCGAGAAAAGCTGGCTCTTGAAACAGATCGTGAACTACCGCCGGGCTATTTTATCAATATCCCAAAAATCCGGTCTGTCTATTCTAGCATTCTGAGCAAACCGGCTTTTACTAAAAGTCAGAGACGAAGCCCTGAGAAAACCTTCTTTGCGAACAAGTCAATTGTTCAAAAGAGTGCTGCAAGCGATAATCATCAATAAAGAATCTGTTTAAAAAATTTAGCATGCTTTATGAAGAAATATCAATTAGCATTAATAGTATAATAAATTTTTTTCAGCATTCATGCTTTAGATTCTTAGATCAAACACCGAAGTGGCCTCTCTAGACCCATCTTCGGCACAAGTCCATATGACGATAGTCAGTCCAAGCTTTTAATTATATATAGCGTGTCTTTGTCAACACCCGTGTCAAAATCGAACCATTCAAAGAAAATCACTCTCAGGCAGATCTAGACCACCATTTTCAACGCTAACCAATATCTCCTTAGCTTATACTACTAACTCAGAAGAGTTCAAGTAAGAATGGTTATTAGAAGCAAATATAAGTTTTTAAGAGCGAAACAAAAACTTATGTAAAATAACAACCTGTTCAAATCAAAAGCACTTATGAGTTATCTCGCATTATTAGTCAGTAGGAAGATGTGTATTGTCAATAATTTCATTGATTTGCTCATCTTGAAGCTCCTTAATCACTGGCTCCCAGTCAATAGGAGACTGAGACTTTGATTTTTCAAGAAACTCTTTGTTATAAGAATTGAACACGTATTTCCTCTTATCTTTCTTATTTGAATCCAGAATTGCTCCATACTCTTGCGTAATCAGCCTTTTGTATGCTCTCACAAGTTCACCTATCTGTCCGTCATCCTAGTCCCACACAAAACCAAATGATATAATCACAAAATTATTATTCATTACATCAGCCAGATCTCTGAAATACGTATTTATCAGAGTTTTATTAGCCGAACTCTGATTCACCATGCTCGAAAACTCAATCAATCGTCTCAACGGTTCTGAGATGTTATCGGAAATTCGATATGAAAAATAGAAAATCATGCCAAACATCGCGCAGCAAATCAAAAGAACGCAACCAATAATCAAAGCAATATCTCGATCTACTCTGTCTGTAAGCGTGAGGTATTTACTGTCGTAATGTGTGATTGGAAGGTACAACATAATCATCAGATCCCATTCACCGTTCTAGATAGGCAATCATTTAAAATATCACCAGCGATGTTACTTTAGGAGAACCACTTGCCAAGCGAAGGAGAGTTCTTGATAAAAAATGCGTGGCATTGGTGGCATCAGTCTCATTTATTGTCGTCACGTTTGTCCAGGTCAGGTTGGGCATATTTCCTCCGTTTCTGGATAACTCTGCAGTCACATTTTCCATTATTACGACCGATGAGTTGTCGGAAGCGAGATATCCAAAGACTGCAGGGTAATCTTGAGCAGGAGCCCCTGGAATCGTGATATTCCAACTCTCTGGGCAATGTAATATAAGTCCGTTTTTGTTCAATATCACGGTATCGCCATAGGAATAAAGATCAGCGTCTAAATGGTCGGTCAGAAAAATCTTTGCAAAAAGCTGTTACTTATCAGTTCAGCGATAAACTGGTCGTTGTAAACTTCAATTGCATAATATCCTAATGTAATATCAATTGGAACCAAGATCGATTTTGTTATTGCTACCGTGAAAAGTGCCGCTGACCACTATTGGTCTGTAAAAGACATTCAGAAGCCTAGAGCCAATATTCGTGCCTTTAGTATCGTTGAAAGGTCCAGCAAACATAGTATTGTCAGTGGGACTCCATGCTGTGGTGCTGCTCACGGCGTTCCATTTCGACCATTTATCATAGGCTTTGGTATAGAGAACATCTGTATCCGAATTAGAAATTAGAAAATAGAGAGTTATCATACCGCCATTCACGCTGAATTCATCACACTTGAAATCTGTGAGGCCATAGGCTGGATAAATGCGCGTTTCAGCATAATCGGTTGTTGTATAGCACATGTAAAAGAATAAGAATTTCGGGATGCGTAAGCTATGGAAGATGTGCGGGAGAAAGCGATCTATGTTTTTCGAAGCATGTTGGAAATACTAACCATTTGAGATAATAATATAATAATGCACATGGCTCTTCGATTGATATACTGTAGTGAAAGTATCAGTTGGAATAGTCGTCGTGTTAGAACTTATTGTAGTATGATTCCATGAAATATTCTGGCCATAAGTTGCTTGATAAGCATCGGTTAAGGAGGCTTCATGATTTTATCGGTCAAGACGTTTGGTTCAATCGAATTTACTTTGTGGAAGATCTTCGTATTTCGCGGTTACGCCCGGGATTTTCTGATAAGGGTAGGGATAGAATGTACCTAATCAGATCAGATAATGGGGAAAAAAATTTAAAGCAATTCGACGGTATAGTTATACTTGAATTGTCAGCATATGTATTATATCCTGCGATAAGCAAGAACTCGATTTGATCCAAGATGCTGATAAACTCTGATGCTTTGGCTTCGAGAACTTTTGATTGGATGCTATGCGGGTGGATGTCAAATATACAAAGAAGAAAGAGCAAACCTGTTGATAACATCCATATTAGAATTTTCATTTGTACTCACATTGCTCCTTGCTGCTGGAATGGTGGAATTGTAGATCAAAAACAGGGTAATCTTTGAAAGAATGCAGTGAATTTCGGTGTTATAAGCCAGTAAGTTACGGAAAACAGTAAGCAAATCATAAAAGTGAATGCTGCGGTCGAAAGAGCAAACGCAAACGGAATTTGACGCTTGATTGGCCACTCCTTCAAGTTGAAACACATTTTTTCTTTCTTTGTACTTTTAAGTTTTCTCTG
>ENA-UOTX01001358-UOTX01001358.1-compost-metagenome-genome-assembly--contig:-NODE-1358-length-18911-cov-8.443188_pt1 | contig 18911 bp, 8 predicted proteins | sample MGYA00238143_ERZ746982 | MGnify/ENA primary metagenome ERZ746982 (study PRJEB28758, sample SAMN06268862) | compost metagenome | isolation source: single cell | place: USA: California, Emeryville, Joint... | reverse complement strand
GCTTGTGAAGACATCGGTAAACTTTCCATACTCGGAAGCATGGATGACCATCTGTTTCTTCGAGATCACTTGCGAGAGCCAAATGACTTCGAGTCTGAGGGGATATCACTCACTTCAATTCAATATTCAAAGCCTTTACAGATTGACTATGAAGAAGTCGAAGAAGATCAGGATTTTGAATAAGATGCGTGCTGAATGATTTAGAAGCTTCATAAAGCACCATTTGCTTGAAAGTCATTTCTAACTCTATTAAACTCGACTCATTTTTCTGGCATAACCAGAGGTCTTTTGATTAAAAAAGTCGGAGTGGACGTGATGTTTATTTTTTCGCTACAAAAACAAGTTCATAAATTTGCTCGTGTGACTCTTTTAATTCAATTTTCATCACATACCTTAATTCGAGTTCTCTTGTTTGGAGGTAACTTCTTTTCTTTTTTCTCGGAAATGATGAAGTTTGGATCGAAATAAAAATATGATCACGAATTTTTGTTTTTCATAATAGAATTAACCGAAAACTGATATGTCTAAAAGTCCTTAAGAAATTCCGCCTCGCGCTTTTATGAATTTAAACAAGCGGAACTCCAAAGAATTAAGTTTCACAGCAGTAATCTAGGAAAGCAATGACTGGAGGAGTTTTCAAGAGGCACAGGAATGTTAAGGCAAAAAATGCGGCTGCAATTAATAAAGAAGGAGAAAATTTATAGAAATAGAAGACCAAAAGGCACACGCGATCTAAAGCATGCTAATTTTACTTTCACAACATATTGTTTTAGCTATCTTTTTGGGTAATAAGCTATCTTAAAAAATAAAAATCTGGAGAATCAACTTCTACTTTTTGGTTCAGAGACAGGTCAGACAGGAGTCTTCTTACTCTCCTTTTCCTTTTGTGAACAAATTGAAAGATTGATCAGTAGTCTTGTGAAGTGGAAAAGAAAAGTGTTTTTTCTCTTGTTGAGTATTCGTAGCATCAGGATGAACTCCCACTTGGCGCGCTTTGCTGCTCAACACCAAGGAAGGGTTCGTCTGCACAAATGTCTTTGTGTAATCCGAAGCTAAGGTGGCGTCATTTTCGTTATTATTTGATTTTGCTGACTGAACTCTGCAATGTCCGCCAGAAAAAGGGCTAAAACTAGTGATCGTTTGAGTGATCATCCCTTTAGAGTTTGGTGGTGAAATCTGAAGCTTAACATCTTTCCACCTTTGGGTATGAAGAATTGGTGATAAGTCTGGTATGACTCTGTCAATTGTGATAACATTTTCAGCGAGTTCATCGGGACGCATAAGGAAAAATTCATGGTCAAGAGCTTCCTTTGCAGAGCACCTTTTTAAGGGGTCTTTTTCGAGTAGCCTTTGCAGCAAATTTTTTGCGCAGGGAGAGATAAAGCTGAGAGCAATTGAGTTGTAATTGACGTTACCCTCACCATTCGCTTTTGCAACTTCTTTGAGGTTCAGTCCATAAAAAGGAGAGTTTCCAGTCAGTAACTTATGGAAAATGCAACCAACGGAGAAGACGTCAATTTTTTCAGGTAGATTGTTGAAAGTTTTATTCAAGAGCTCAGGAGCAATATAGCCTGGAGTGCCACAAGACTTCGATATCGTTTCTGAGTTAAAGGTGCTTGCCAATCCAAAGTCTATCAAAACCAAAGAGGAAATATCGCTAGGATCCTCCAGCAATATATTTTCTAGTTTGAGATCCTTGTGAGCAATGCCTTTACACTGAAGATACAAAACGATTTGAAGCAGGGATTTGAGGATGATGGCACACTCTGCTTCAGAATATAAACCTCGCGAATTCAATTTCTTCAGGAGTTCTCCGCCTTTCACAAAGTCCATAACCAAGCATATTTCATTTTCAAGATCATGAATTTCGTACAACTTGATCACGTTAGGATGATCCAATGAACGGAGAATATTGATTTCGTTCAGCAGTGCTTGCTTGGAGTTCGGCTTCAGGCTCTTCTTGTCAATTACTTTCGCTGCATATAGAATATTCGATGAGTCCACTAGCGATTTTACGTCATCTTTCTTCGGGAAGGAATTACTTGTTGAAGCTCCTGCTTCCTGAACGAGGTGGACCTTGCCGTTGCCGCCTTGGCCTATAATTTCATGAGATGAGTATCTTAGTTTGAAGTCAGTGAGCAAGACTCTTGGTCTCAGGTATTTCTGCCAAATGTAAAAAAGTTTTCTATCATCAGTATGCAGATTAATCACTGCTTGATCCCTCTTGAATGTCATTGTAAAAGGTTTGCTGGAGTCATAGGTAGTACTAAATCCACATCGAAAAGCGTTCAAGTCGATGTACCCCTTTATTATGTTTGGTTTCTTTTGAGTAGTGTAGAGAAGCAAATTCTGACATAAATAGTACTTACGAGAGACCCACAGATGAAAAGTTTTCCCTTTCTTCCACAATACCGAGCTAAATTCCGGTTTTTGAAAATCTTCAAGCTGCATGAGTTTCTTTGGTTTAATCCAGGTACCGCAGCGAGAGCTTTTCTTTGGAGGACCATCTGAAAAATCAAACTGCGATGGTCCAGGCTTTGGGCATGCTGTCGCAATCATCTTAATCCGATTTCTCAGTACTTTGAATTAAAGGATACCGAGCAAATAAAATTAAAAGGTTCAATTATTACCAATAACAGAAATATCTGACTATTTATAGACGAGTTTGAACGATGAGTATTCTTTTCAAAAAAAAAAAGGGTCAACTTTCGATAGAGTGAACATTATAGGGCAATTCTATCCAGACACTATCCGAGAATAAGCTTTAGGCTATGAACTTCAACAAAAAGGTACACTAATTTTATCAGATAACCTTACCCATTTTCAGAGTAGAAGACCACAGAGAAAGAGAGAGAATTAATTCGTTAAGCAGACGTTATTTATGCGTAGTCTTCCATAAGTATGAGCGGAATAAAAGCATCCTTTCTCAGTATTTTTTGTGCATCCCAACAAAACGCTTTCATTCTCATTAATTAAACAGCTGATATGAGCAGACGATACTAAGGGTTTTTGAAGCTCAGTTCACAGGAGAATATTATTTAATCTGAATTACAGCTCTATTCGATGCGGAAATAGAAAGTGTACTAAAAAATAAATTGAAAGCAAGAATTGCTTGAGGTCGATGAAGAGGGTCTCAGGAGGCAACTTTATCCATGCTTTATCAAAGTTAGATCATGAAAAAGTATCCGTAAAAACTATTTTAAGATTAAAAAAAAAAAATTCCTCTTCTAAGTTGTCTATTTCAATATATTCAAATTAATCGCAAAACGTTTTGGTAGGTTTTTTTTTTTTAATAATCAGGTATTCCAGAAACTATTTTATTGTGAATTAAATTAGGAACCTGGTTGAACTCTTAGTAGCAAGCATATGAAATTTGTGATCCAAATGAAATTTCTATCTCTTTTCGATCTTGGCCATTTGTGGTGTTAGAATACTGTCATTTCTTATTGAGGTTACTCTTGCGACATTAATAAGAAAGGGCATTATAGTTCTTTTGGCGATAAAGAAATCGGACTTTGTTGCACAACCTGAATAGTGTTCGTGAGTGATTAATAACGCCTTAAGAAAGCGTAGAGTAATGTCGTACTTTTGAAAGCAGGCATATTTAATCCAGAAATGAACATCCCTCAATAAAAGGTCTGAAATAACTGCAACAAATGACATCTTATGAGCAACCGGAACACAGGACAATCCCTGAATCTATTGGTTTTAATGGGTGTCGATCCAAGAGAAATGGCTTAGCTCTAAATTGAAACCCAAAAAACTCAACAAAGCCTCGAAGAACTCTCTGAGAAAATATTTGTTTCGATAATATTAAGAGAGTCATATGGCTGTAGCCCTTGGAAATAAAGTTAAATATGCAAGATAGTCACAGCACAAAATGCGAAAGTTCGTGGGATCGCTGCCTCTAATTTTCTTGCCTTATCCTGGAATGTGTCCGGATTAATCTATTCATGGGGTTCATCTGAGTTTGGAAGGCTCGGTCATGAGCTTGATCACCTCATCAGCGACGAGCCTCTCTCAAAGCAAGTGAATCCATATCAAATTATCTGTATCCACTTTAAAGTTTGTTTCAGAACCCAAAGAAATTTTTTTGCAATATTAGCAGAAGACCGGTCCTGAATTTGAATTTGTGTGGTGAATGCTGTGAGCGGTAATGCAATCAACATGTTCTCCTATTTTAGTGATAATGTAACGAGGTTAGTTAGATATGTCATCAAAATACCATTTTGAAAAACGAGTTTAATAGAAAAATTATTGAGATTGAATACTGATCCTCTCACATGGTTTCCAAGGTCACAATTGCACCTGGAGCGGTGGAAATAATTAAAGGTCAGAAGTTACGTTTCTTTGTAACTAACAAAGCCTGTTCTCTTCAATTAAGATAAGTTGTATTGGGTGTCAGACAAAGCTCCTCCAAAGAATTTACCGAATTCATTTTTCTTTTGCATTGATAACGTAAAGAAAGCAATGAATAACCGATAATTTTTTACAATTTCCTTTGGCCATTTCATTAGGATCTCCTGTACGAACCTTTCTTCGCAGATTTTGGTCCTTTGGACATTGGAAAGACAGTTCGTTTTGTTACGGAGGTGGAGAAGCTCTTGCAAGATCCAACATACTTGAAATTTAAGATATATCACTATTGTTCTCTTGATAATGGCAAGAGAGCCAATGCAGCAATGCTAATGGGAGCGTTTCAAGTTGAATGTTTGATCTAGAGATAGTGCTTACTTGGAGATTTAGATCATCATTCTTGGACGAAGCGCAGAAGAAGCTTTTTTGCCTTTCAGCACAGTCAAGCCAGGATTTATTGATTATAGAGATGCTTCTTACGGCAGCTGCACTTATAAACTCTCAGTAGTATTCACTGCTGAAGCTCAACTAAATTTTTTTCTCTGTAGATACTTGACTGTCTAAGAGGATTAGAGTACGCTATCAAACTGAAATGGTTCGATGTGAGAGAATTTAACTTGAGAGACTACGAATTCTATGAACGAGTGGAGAATGGGGATATAACTTGGGTAATTCCTGGAAAATTCGTTGCGTTTTCAGGGCCATCGGATACTCAAAGAGATGCTGAGGGGGTAACTCTCGCAGAAATAATTCACTAGCAACCACCTAAACATAAATAGTGGAGAACTTTTACACCAGAAGACTACGTCCCAATTTTCAAAAAAATTGGAGTCACTCACGTTATCCGGCTAAATAAAAAGCAGTATGATAGAGAAAGATTCACAAAGAATGGCATCAAGCACACAGAATTGTATTTTATTGATGGCTCAACACCAAGTGATGTATTACTCTATCTTTCGTAGTTTTCTAAAAATCGATCTCAAAGGAAATCATTGATGAATTCTTCAGAGTCACTGAGAGCGAAAAAGGAGCTATTGCCGTGCATTGCAAAGTAATTGAAACAAATGATTTCAACAGTTCCAGAGCATTCTACTAGACTGGATTGGGACGAACTGGCACTCTAATATGTTGCTATGCAATGAAACATTACAGATTTCCAGCAGCAGCTTTTATAGGGTGGATAAGACTCGTGAGACCAGGAAGCATTTTGGGACCTCAACAGCAATTTGTCAATGTAGCCTCTTCGATGACTAAAAACTCTTGACATAAGTTTGTTGAAACACAAACCACTAGGACAAAGAGGCTAAATTTCATAGATTGTCCAAGCAATCTCCGATTTATAAATCAATACAGCACTTGGTAGCTGATGTTGGCTATCAATTCCAGGACCAAGGGGTAAGACTAGGAGAATATCTCTCTTTTGTTAAGTCTTTCATATCAAAACTCTTTTTAGGCAGTCACGGTCTCTCGAAAAGTAAATGAGATGTCTCCTGATGACAAAATGAGGGCGCAATATGGTGATTATCAGCAAGCAGAGAGACTTCTCGAGGCGAAAAGGTATCACAATTGAGAGATATAGATCTTACCCTAAATCTATTTCTATTCAGGTGGTATAAGAATACTAATCCTACTGGTGATGCGAACGCAGATTATCCTCAAGTTACTAACTCTAAGGTAAATCAATAGTACCTTTTTCCTATACAGAATTAACTAAAAAATTGCTTAGGCCACAGGATATCAAACGACAGGAAGTTTAACGGGTTCAAACAAAGAACGTCCTTCCAAAATAAGTAATGATTCACACCTCGTTAATAAACAAGTTGATAATTTTCATCCCTTGAAATATTAGCTGAAAAGATGATTTATAATCCAGCCAGTAAATAGCACTCTTAAAAACATGCAACTGCATCGAAATGAGACTTCGGCTGATCAATACTAGCAACCTGTAAGGAAAAAATAACTCTTCGAATTTAACATTCCAAACACGCATATTACTACTATCTGAGAATGATTTGCAAAACCTCTTTAGATTTATAATTTTATCATATTCGTCATTGCATAAAATGTGTGAAAAGTTCAGCTCGACTTAACAAACTTTTGTCTTTTCAACCCAGAACCGAAAGAAATAATACAATAGTAGCTTCCGCTCGAAGTCTTAAGTCGCTTCTAATGAAAACACAATTTACAATATGATCCCACCAATGTGTGTAGGCAAAGGCAAGAATAGCAGCCGAGTTTTTCATAAATCTAAAGGACGTATCTGAGAAACATATGACTTATGAAATGGGAAGTCGAGTGTATATCACAGAAGAAATAAGCAGATTTGGTAAAACATAATATTGAGCATAACCGAAATTTTTGAATTCGCACTTAAATTTTTTGATTGATTCAAAACGATAATTGTTAAATTAATTGGAATAAATAAAAAACAAAATCCGTTCTCGCAATGAACGGCTTTCAATTACAGAGACACTCGAGTACTTTGGTATATCTGACTCGTGGTAAAACCATCAAATATAAACAGAAAATTTATCATTTTTTTATGTTAAAGATTGTAAAGGTATCAATTGCTTGTTTTTTTCGTTCAAACAATATAGGTATAACAAAATGGTAAATAGGAGTTAAAGTTTGTATAGGTATACATGAATTAGATCACACTTAGAAAATACAGGATTAAATAATTAAATCTCGCTCTAACACCAACTGCTGCTAATCAGTTATTAAATAGTTGTTAGTTTTCTTTTGCTTCAAGCAATGAAGTCAGACCATGAAATTCTTTGCATCAGAAAAATTTACACGTAAGCAGAGCTTTAGTTGTTTTGCTCAGAACCGATTCACTAAAATCTGAACTAGTATCAAGTATATTTACAAATAGTTGAGTACACTATTAATTGCATTCAAGTTCTTATTTAATTTAACTGGTGCATATTTACATCCCGATGCACAGACAACCAGTAAACTTTTGTATCGAAATACTCTGCGCAACCGCCTTACCGGAATAATTTTGATGAGGTAGACTTTTGATGACGAACATTCTGCTTCACCTAACAACAACAAACTGTCTTTCTACTTCTCGCTTTCCTTATGGAGAAAATATTTATTAACTAAACCTGTCAACTAACTAAATCTATGACGTTTGGAAACTACACTATATAATCTTCGAATATGATTGTCAATATCCTTATTTATTGTAAGATTAAGATCGAATCTCTGCGGATAGTTTTTCATTTGCAATCTCCTTGATGATATCTATGTAGCCTGCTCTTCTTATTAGGAAATACGAAATTAACATAGCTAGGTTTGCTTTCTAAAACGAATCCTATGAAACTAATTTTTTTTCCCTCAATAATTGAATCGAACATAATATCGTTGTTCCTATCTATTTGCACATACCTAATACGTATTTTAATAAAAAATATTAAAATTTCAGAGAAGAGAGCAAAAAAAGGATTGCGTCCAGCTTGAAGAAGATGATCAAATCTGCACTCGAGTAAATGCATGTTCACTAACATAAACTCTAATTTTTCCGAATTCAGTTCAAAAGCTCACAATTATGACCAGAGACAATTATTGATCCTCCACTTATTCTTACTAGTCATTTTTCCAGTGTCAGCTTATTTCACCTTCGTCGGTAAGCAATTTGGGTAGCTCTGTGTTGGGCCTAATGAATTTTCCCTTTAGATTTTCTCGTCAAGTGGGAAGTGGCGACTGAAGCTAATAAAGTCCAATACTCTCTCATTGGGTCTGGGATAGCAATTATTATAACTATTCTGCACTATTTTTATGAAAGTCGCATGATCACCAAGGACTACGTCGAGCAAGCGGAGCAAGCAGCAGCGAAGCAACAATAAAATTAACAAGATGCCTCGTTTACGAAAATATCATTAAAGAAAAAGTCCTTTAGTTATATAGTAGCTCTATGAGGTTAAGGATTGAAGCTTGAAGTCTAAGTGGATGCATTTTGTTGATTTTTAAGATAACAAGAGAGAGAAATTTCTTTATAGTCATTGATCCATTTGACAGCTCAATAATTTGTCTTCCCTTAGAAAAGAGATAGGATTAAGTAGATAAATCGTTTAGTATCAGATATATTTTGAAGTCCATGATATAATTCGACTCGTTTCAATGTCTGTGGGTACTTAGGAATGTTCATGAAGACATAATCAATGGCAAAATAATATTCGCCAAATGTGAAATGGGAAGCGAGCCGCAGAGGGTAAGGTGATTCCTGAGTATGAATGAACTTTTTTATGATCTCCGAACGCAACGTGGCTCACTGCAAAGAAGTGCATTTTATTTCTCAAGTACATGGAAAATAACTCACGATTCATTGAAAATCGAGGTAATTTATTAATTTTAGGGGTATTTTGGATTTTATAACCTTTCAATTTATATAGTTTGCGTATTTTTTGGGATCGGCTTCTATGGTTGACGGGAGGCAAAAATACTCTTGTCAGTAGGTAAGCTTCTGGTGTTTGACTGATACCGACAAAAAAAATGATATGCGTATATTGTCAATAATGAGGAATTCCGGTTATTTAATGTCTTGTCGAAAATTTAAGTTTTAACTAAACGCAGAAATCAATGATAATTTTTTCAACTTGAAATACATGCAAACCTAACGAATTTCTAAGGGATTTTAACTCTCTGAACTTTTGTGACATAGAGAGAGAAGTCTTCGCATTTTTTCTGGTTTGAGTCATTGTATTTAAAAAAAAAACAGCAAGTAGAATTTTCGCTCCAAACTCCCAATTAAGTTTAGGCTTTATTTTAATTGCTTAAACACATTTAATTGGAAATAATTATTGATCATTCTATCAGAATTATAACCACCAGGCCTACAAGCACACTTTTTTGTAAGATGGTAGAACCCAGAGATATTTTTCAGTCAGGTGACATAAATGAATTCTATAAAATGGGCAAAGAACTCGGAGCGTAAATGTCTACTCGAGAGAATTCTCTAATTTCTTGATCTTTTCACAGAGGTTCTTTCGGAGTTGTCAGGCACGCCATAAAGATAGGCACACTCGAACAATTCGCTGTAAAAATCATTGACAAGTATGCCAACCACTTTCACCAATCAAAATAAACTCAACTTCCAAGACAAAATATGGAATCCGAAGATTTAACTGGTTTACAAACGGAAATCGAGATTTTATCACAGGTAACTCGCTCCTGACGAGCTCGTGCTCATCGTGCGCATTTGATTAGATTGATCACCCAAATATTGTGAAGCTCTTTGAAATATACGAGGATAAAAAGAAGTTTTACATGGTATTTGAGCTTATGACTGGAGGAGAGGTACACTTATTCATATCCAAATCCTCCTCTCAAAGTCTTCCTTAGCTCTTTGAAAGGATCGTAGACAAGGATCATTATAGTGAAAAAGAGGCTGCTGAAGCTCTTACTCCTATAGTAGACGCCCTTCGCTACTGTCACTCTATGGGAATTGCTCACAGAGATCTAAAAGTTCTCATACCCTTCTCAACCGCTTCGTGATAATTTTTTGCTGAGCAGCCCGAAAATTTATTATATGCAACGAAAGAGCCAAATTCTCTTATCAAGATTACAGATTTTGGACTTGCTAAGGTTATCAGCGAGAATGATATGATGCAGACACAGTGTGGAACACCAACATATGTTGGTAGAATATTTTTTTGGAGAATTATCCGTCTAATCTTCTTTCCGTTTTAGCTCCTGAGGTCCTTGATAATGAAGGAAAAGGATACGATCTGAGCGTTGATTACTGGAGTCTTGGAGTTATCATGTACATCATGTAAGGCAATTTTACTACATTGTAAATATAACTTTGTATGCTTGGGAAAATTAGGCTTTGTGGCTACCCACCATTTTACAACGACGATGATGAGCAACTTTTTGAACTTATAAAGAAAGGAGAGTTTACCTTCCCGTCCCCACATTGGGATGAGATTTCTGATTCAGGTTTAGATTCTAAAACAATGATGAAATGCTGATTTTTTTTTGTGCAAATTTCAGCCAAAGATTTGATTAGAGGTTTACTCGTGCTTGATCCTGCGAAGAGATTGAATGCAGACAAAATTTTGGAGCATCCCTGGATGAAAGGAAAGACAACTGGCAAGACAAATCTAAAGAATGTTACAGCGAGAATGAAAGAATACAACAAGAAGAAATTAAAAGTAAAATTTTATTAGTGGGTCTAGCCTTATATATATGCTCTCTCTCTAAACAGCGTTTCACGTCGGTAGCCCTCGCCGTTGTAAAGATGAACAGAACTATTGGTGGAATGATGAAAAAGGCCATGTAACTCTACGGAGTTGATGGGGAATATCTAACAAATTAAGGCATCATCTTCCTTGAACATGCCTCAAATATTTTGTATTTAGATAAGAAATCTGCTCCCGCATTTTGTTAAAATATCTCTTCATGACATCACTAATTTGCAATTTGCGTATTTTTATCACGGTGTTTTTGTCGTCACTGCTCGAATCTTATCAAGTTTAATACAATTTTAGAAACTTCGCACATCATTAAATTATATGACTACACAAGGCAAAATTTTTTCTGATCATCTCCTCTTCCGCAGTAAACTCTATAAGTCTCCATCTTCATGACCAATAATTGCTGCTTTAAGCGAGGAATGATAAAGGAGACAACCCACTGAATTTAGCTTGATTGCTGCAGCTGAAATTTTTTGTTGGTTTTTTGTTGGAATTTTTAAAAACAATAATGTCCTTCGAAGAGTTACATGATAATAGAGGAGAACTTGGATCACAGTTGCCGTATTCCTTAGAAATACGATCCAAGTTTCGAAACTTCCATTCCAGCGATAACAATCTTTCCTGAGCCTGCTTCAAGTACTTGTTGCAGAGAGAAAAACTTTTCAATTTATCCTATGCTGTTCTTCAAGCAATACAATTTTTCTTTAGAAACATTTTTCAAATAATCCAAATAAAACAACAGTTCCCTTTCAATAATATTTCTTTTGTTTTTTAATTTTTTCGTGTTGATAGCTGCCTCTAGACACATGCTCGAGTTCTTTTATATACATTTTTTTTCAACTTCTATGAATTTGGATTACATCCTGTCCTTAGTCTTTGGCTTTGATAAATGCTAAGCAGACAGCTTATCGCACTTGTAAATAGTCAGATACACTGTATGAGTTTTACTTTTCATGAATCTTCACTGAGATTTAAGAGTCAAAAGACTTTCTATTGAATCTAACTCAACTGGGTTAGCATGACATGAAGACTACAACAATCAAATTTTGAATCAGAGTGTAAGATAATTGATTTAAATTTGATTTTTAAACAAAATTTGAATATTAACGAAAATATCGGAGCATAATGAGTCTGAACAGCTCTCCAGAACAACTTCTAACCAAAGCATCCTTCAGAAATAGCAAAAACCCTGACTCACAGACTGAGTTTTCGCCGTTCAAGCCCGATTATTCAGGAGATGAGATACAGCAATCAGATAACTTCGCTCAGCATGATTCTCTCGAATCCAGCATGAACTCCAGAAAGAATTTTCCTCATGATAAATCAATAAAGCTTGCCTTGAAATACCAAACTGCTCCATTTACCTCACATCCTGGCTTAAATTCCACTGACTCGGGGATTGTTCATCCGAGCCACTACCCAAAACACCTTCAAAAGTTAAACGATTTAAGAACGGAAGATCTTGATATAGTGCCAGAAAACAGTGTCGAACAGAGTCAACTCACTCAAAAGCAGCACTTAGATAGTGAAGGCAACCGCGCGTTAAGCACCGAACATTTTGCCTCGGAAAGAACCTTCCAAGTTCGCAGCTCTCTGGAAAGGCTGAATAAAGCGGAGACTGAAAGGAATTCAAGTAAGATTGTAGAAGGAGGCGGACAGCTTCGTGAAAATCCTACAAGCAACAACCCCTCTGGACGTGAAGTCTCTGCGAAAAATTTCATTTCACCGAGATTTCAAAGCGAGCTTCACAAAACCTCTGAAAAGCAGCAAGTCCTCGTCAATAATGAAAATGATAATAATAAAGATGATGACTCCGACGACTCATTAGATGATGAATTTAATTCTTCAGGAATTAATGAAATTTGTAATAAATTCAAAACTTACTTGCTGGGCGAAGTGGACCTCAAAACAGAAGGTGAGTACACATTTAACTTCAGAGATAAAGAGGCCAACAAAAAAGGCGACCAAACGCCTCCAACCCAAAATGAATTCGTAAATTCGGGCACTTCCTCATTCCAGAGACTCAACAATCCTATCCCGAATCAAGCTCAGGCATCTAACCAGAGATTTGGACAAATTTCTTATTCAGCCTACAAAAATGCCAAGGCGAGTCAGGAGCAATACAATGACGAAGAACTAAGACAAGATGTCCATGACTTGTCAAAACATTCTTTAAGTCATGCAAATTCAGTGAATAAAAGTAACCTTAGTAGTAATAGCAGAAATGAAGGCACAACGCCTTTTGAGAGACCAGTTGCAGAGAAGGGTTTATCGATTACGTATGATCAGAAATCAAATGATGTCACGATACTTCAAGAGCACTTATTGCGTTTTGAGGAGAAGCTTCAAGCCAAAGAAGAGCAGCTCGAACAGATGAAATCTTACTATAATGACCTCTGGATCTCTTACGACCATACTCAAAAAGAGCTTCAAAAACTGAAGAATGAAAAGGATCTAAAAACTGAAGACTTGGAGAGCGAAGTCAGATCACTTAAGAAAACGATAAAGCAAATTGAGGAAGGCAACTTCCTGCTGAAAAAGGAAAATAAAGAATTGTTAGAAAGTCAACAGGAACAGAAAGAAAATCAATATCAACTTAGAACCCAGAATGAAGGTTTGAAAGAAGAATTGAAAGTTATTTCGCAGAGGTATGAGGCGAAAATTGATCAGCTTATGCGACAACTGAAAAAAATGCAATCAGACACGCACATAGGAGGCCGAGCAAAAAAAGAAGCGGTGATGAGGAGTCTTGAAGGAGATGATCTATTACACGCAAAAAAATCAAGAGGCTTTCAATCGCGTTCATCAGCTATGGATCCTTTCAGTTATGCCTCTTTTGAAGAAGGATTAGAAAAACCGAGTTTTAAGGACAGATCTGGGACAAGCTACTCAGAATTCGATCATTGTAATGAGGAATTCCTGTTCCCAAAGCAAGCTAAGAAAGGGAAGATTGAGGGAGAAAGCTTACAAGGAGCCAATGCAATAGATGCCTTGCAAGCCAAGCTGAAGGAATACAAGGCTAAAAATCTCAAACTCTCCGAAGAAAATCAAAATCTTCTTTTGGAGTTGAAGAGTCGACCCACTTTGAGGCAATACAAGGAGCTCGAAGCTCAGCTGAAGCATTTCGACATCAATATTGAAAATGATTGCAGAGATGCTCGAAAGTCATCAGATTCAGGTTTCTATAAACGGTTCGTGCATCAAATTCGCCATGAACTTGGTTTAGAGAGCACAACGGAAATTTTGCAAAAGATTCAGTCTCTCGTCGCACAGTGCAAAAATAGTGATAAGTTCAATAAAGCAATTATAGAAATGATAGTCCAATGTGCTCCTGTGGGTTATTTCAGTAGTAAGCCTTCGTTGAAACAAGCTTGGAAATATGTAAAACGAATTATGGAAGAATTCGTCATTCTGAAGAGATCAATGGATAGTCTAAAGGATAATACTGGACAGCCACAGAGAATTTTGAAAACAGCCATGGATTACTTAATGGTAGACGAAGATTCTAAATTACCTTTAAAACTCAAGGAGCTTGTCAATGAGAACAATCATATGGATATTATTATAAATAAGTTCAAATCGCTCACGGAAATAGATGGAACTTCTCTTGCAGAACTCAACAAAACTCTCGACTTTGAATTGCGACAAAAAACCATAGAGAACTCTAAAATCACCGGCGTATGGTAAAATTGCAGATATGTTGATATCTTGAGTTTGAAAAAGGCACAATCGAATCTTGATGGGTTCTATTAAAAGACCATCAAAGTAGTTACATACATTTTTTTTTTTTGCTTTTACATAGGGCAGGCTGTCTTTTTATCCTCCCCATTGTGTAGTTCGGTTATCTGTAACCTCTTGTTCTTCACCCCTAATCTATTGACATTCAGACTTATCGAAAATCCTCTATCGAATAGTTGCCATGTGGTTTCTTGCTAAGAACATTAATTTTTGGAATACTCTGACGACTAAGGGTGTTTTTGCTTTTAAGGGTCGCTCAATGAAAGCACGCGTGAAATGCTGAAAAAAAAGTTAATTTAATTTTGGAAAATTTATTTCAGATTATAAACAATTTCCACCACTTTGTAGTTTTTATTGGAAAATCGAACCCGAAATAAAAACTCTTTTAAGGAAAGTTTTTCATTATTAAAAAAGTTAAATACATCCTGAAGCAAATTAATTTACGAGTATTTAAAACCATATGCCTAACGAACGACATAATGTAACTGCGGTCTCTTTCATAGTAATATCCAAGGAAATAAAGGGGGTATATTGCCTGAATTATTTAGACTTGGATCATTAAGTTAGCCCTAAGTTTTGGAAAATTCTTTAAAAATTTCTTACAATAAGGACAAAATCACATTGAAAATCTCATTTCGTGGGGTTATAGAAATTGATATGCTTGTTTGACTAGCTACCCACCGCTCTTGAATTCCACCTCTCTAGCAATTACCAAAAATTTTAAATTCCTACACAATTTTTTTTAATGAGGATTTAAGTGCGAAAACTTATTATTCCTATTCAGAACTTTGATTGGATCTTATAAAAATGGCAACTCTCCCTTTTTTTGATTTTTCATCATCGCTCGCTGAGTAATTTTCTTCTTTTCCTCGCTCCTAACGACTCTTATAAAGCCCAAGTCAAGAAGAAAAATGCAGTTACAAGCCTTTTTGTAGTAATAACAACATTCCTATTGCTTGAACGATCTAACTAATTCTCAGACAAGCATGAAATGGATCGAACGAAGAGCGAAGACACACATATTCCGGAGCACATCCGAGGTTTCTTTGGTAGGAGGCTTGATTTTCCACAATCTAAGAAATGCTTATTTATATAAGGTTCAGATTCAAATGAAGACTTTGGGATTTTCGGAGTAACTGACTCCAAGAACCCAAATTTCCCTCCCGGACTGTTTCTTTCAGATCAACTCTATGAGTCTAATTGTAAGTTCATTCATTTTTTTTATATGGTGATTAAGTGTCTACTCGCACACTTAGATCAAAAGGACCGGCAACCACTAAGCTTGCCACAATATGGACGAACTTCAGCAAACGGAATGCAAAATACAGGTTTTCCAGAGATACTCAGAAGCAGTCCGAATACGTTACAAATGAGTATTAATAAACATTTTTATTCTATCTGACGGCCTTAATAAGACACCTCCAACTACCTGGGATTGTCAGGTTTACTGAATGACTCATCAAACACGTTCTACAACGTTCCAGTTAATGAAGATGTGTTTTTGATTGAGAGAATTGACTCCATTCTGACACAGATATCAACGGAATATAATCCCTATTGCCCAACTTGCCTAAAATGTAACCGTATTCTTTTATAGCTCTCGAATAATGGGAATGTCTAAACTAATAGATATTGATTTGAAAAAAATCAATTTTCAAAATGTTTCAGCTTATTACTCAAAGTCGTCTAAAAAATACTATTTGACGCACTTTGACTGCTACTACAAATTTAAAAAAGACCTGAATCAGAGCATAAAACCACTAAACGAGATCTCGTCTGCGAAGATTAGTCTACAAGAGCAGTCTATTGATATAAGCCAACTAATACCGAATAATCGAAAATTCAATTTTATCACAGTGGAAGCTTACCATCCGATTAGTTCCTATCTTCATTTCAAGGCTGAAAAATCTGCAACAGGATTCGAAGAGACTCATCAAGTAACCTATCATGTTTTAGATCTTCTCTAAACGGCTGAAAGGGCAAGCAAGTGTTTCATTTTAATTTCGAAAAGAAGGTGACATCGATTAATGAGCCGAATGTACAAGCACTGCTATATCCTGAGCTTCGCATGGAAATTGCAATCGCCAGCTGCCCATCGAATGATGTAATATTTATTATCCCCTTCCTCATTCTAACAAATTTTCAAGGATCCTTACAACTTTGAATTTCTGATTGATGCTCGCAGTATAAATCTCTCACTAAGCGATCCAGAGAAAAATATTGAATTTATCCATGTAAGTTTTCTTATGATTAGCAAACGTGACTCTTTCGTTTAGCAAAAAAATGGAAACCTATTACGCTTGGGCTTTCAGGCTTTCCTTGATGTTGACAACCGTTTCTTCAGCAAACTAAATTTCAAGGTTTGCATTCCTGAAAGAAGTAATTCCCAAGAGCCTGCTCGAATCTTGATACTGCGATATGTTGCTTTGGAAGTGTCACCGAGTCCAAAGGTAAATTACATTTTCTCCAATTTTATTTACTAATTTGTGTTTCTAGATGAGAAAGTTTGGAGTTGATGATAAAATTCAGGAGGAAGATGAAGAAAGCCTTTCTCCTCAGGATCGACTGATAAAACCTCAACTCGTTATCAATCGACTCAGCTCCCATACTCATTCGAGTACAAGAGTACTAATATTTCCCAGAGCCCTGTATTAACACTTGATATTGGTGATAGGATGAAATATCTAGTTTCACGGCTGATACAGAACGAAACACTGACACTCAAGATATTTGGATGACTATGGGAAATAAGCATCTTACTGGAAGAAAGGAGAAAAAGAGCCAGACTTCGATTACTCCAGCGACAACAAAATGGGAATTTTCAAAGCAGACTTCACTAAGTTTAAATTTAAATCATGACTTCCAAATCCCAAATCAAAGAGATATAGCGCCTAGCCCTAGATTTATCAATAAAGAAAGCACTTTGTAAAACAACAATTAATGCTCACAATTTCTCTAATTATTGCTAGGTTTTCTCTCTCTAATCTTGATTGGGATTGGGAGACTGCTCTAGGACAATTAAAGTCGCAATCTCAATCTCTGTCCAATATCCCAAATTTCGAGCCTTCAGAAATGATGAATTCGAATCTGCCATTTAATTTTGGGTCGTATCAAGGAAAGTTTTTCAAACTTTCAACATCTCCATTAGGCTCCAAGTAAGACCACTTTATCTACTAATTAAGCTTTAACTATTCCTCTCCAAAGAATGATTCAGAAACATATTCCAAGAGCCACGAACTCCGAGCTTGATATGGTGATCAGCGAATTAAAGCTTCATCTCTTTGATATATTGGTCGATCCTCATGCAAATTATATGTTCCAAACATTGATGCAGCATTCATCGCCCCAGCAAAGATATGTCCTTCTTTCAAATGTACATCATAATATGAAAAATGGATTGCTTATATTTATTTAGCTGGTTCCTCTAATACCCCAAGTTGCTTGTCACAAAAAAGGCACTCATGCTCTCCAAGCAATAATTTCCATTATCAAAGGGAACGAAGAAGAGCAATTATTTGAGACAGGTCTCACTGACCATGTGGTAGACCTTTCTAAGGTAACCTGCAAAATAATATGAGAGCCAATAGCCTAACCAATGTGACTAGGATCTCTATGGAACTCATTTCATTCAAAAATTCATTACTTCTCTGCCTCCAGATAGGCTAAACTGCGTTTTCAGGCCGATTATGACTGATTTCAAGGAAATGGCTAAGCACTCCTATGGGCTTTGCGTGGTAAATTCCCGATTAATTTTTCATCTTTTGTAAAATCATGTCAATCTAGCTGAAATGCCTGATAGTCAAGATTGAAACTCCTGAGATGAAGAAAGAAATCATAACGTGTGTAGCTGAGCACTTGAATGAATTAATTCAAGATGCCTTTGGAAACTATGCCGTTCAACACATACTGGAGGTAACTCTATTTTTTTGAGATGACGCTTTAATGATGCTCTTTCATCTGTTCAGATGTTCAAGTCCGCCTGTGGACCAATCTTTGAAGCCATTTTGCCAAATATTGTAGAATACTCAAATCAGAAGTTTTCTTCTAACGTGGTGGAAAAGGCAATCGAAACGGCTTCCCAAGTAAACCCTATTTTCTGACGAAGCAATTTAATATCCAATGTAGGAGTTCAAAATAAAATTAACCGATGGTATTCTCAAAAATGAGAGACTTATTGACCTGATGACCAACAAGTATGGGAATTTTGTGATAAATAAAGCCTACAATCTCTCTGAAGAAAGCCACAAGAAGCTATATCTGTCAGCTCTCTATAAAAGCTATGTGAAAATCCATTCTAGCAAATATAAAACCCGTTGGACAACCTTTTTCGAGGGATGCTCAAACGCGCCCAATACATTCAACAAAGGCATTATTGCTAATAAGAATAATCTGCCGACTGATTCTAGAATAAAAGGATTCGATTCAGGGTTTGAACCTCAAGAAGGAAATCCAAGCCAATCGTTCTCTGAAAGGAAAAAGGGGAAAGGGGTTACGTATGTTGTGACAGACACAAGCAAAGATAACTATTTTGGTGAAAGGTCTAAGAACAGAAAGTACAGTGCTCCGATAAGTGGAATCAAAAGCTCTGGATTCAAATTTACTCGTAGTACAAATTTT
>ENA-UOTX01001357-UOTX01001357.1-compost-metagenome-genome-assembly--contig:-NODE-1357-length-18913-cov-14.586430_pt1 | contig 18913 bp, 15 predicted proteins | sample MGYA00238143_ERZ746982 | MGnify/ENA primary metagenome ERZ746982 (study PRJEB28758, sample SAMN06268862) | compost metagenome | isolation source: single cell | place: USA: California, Emeryville, Joint... | reverse complement strand
AATCACTGTTTTCGAAAAATTGGCCTCCCATTCTTGTTTTACATCAAGTTCAACACATTAATTTCGATAACTTATACGTGATAAATTTCTGAAACTGATTTGGTTTTCCTTTCCTTCCCAAAAACAATTCAGGATACTACAAGATTGCTAATTATTTTCATCAGGTCGTAGTAGAAAAAATAATTGTCTTTCATTCAAGTATGATGACATTGCAATGAGAAAACATAGTATATTGTATAAGGGTATCTAATTTTAGGATATTCGTACTTATATGAAAATTTTTAATGAATGTATGCTGAATTTGGCATCTATCCTGCTTTTAAGGATTGTAGTTTTATTCTATGATTTGCTCTTTCTGTATGAACCAGTCAATTATTATCCTCCTAATGAGAGAGTTGGAGAAATCAACCTCTAATAGAGAAAGTTGTTGAGTTTTTTAATATTTAAACACGTTAATTGAAGTTATGTATTCTTTTTGGAAGAATTTTCTAACAACTATGAACTATTTGATCTGCACAAAATCCGAAGCAGTATAATTTGTTCTTGGCTGGCTGGCTATCGATAAAATAAATAAGAAATAAATTGATGTCAAACTTCCCAAATAACAACAGCAACAGCTACTCTAGTGACATGAGGCCAGCTAGAATCTTGCCCAATGGTAATGACTTGCAGACTCTTTTTGAACTTCCTGCTTTTTTCCATTAGTTTCTTTTTCTTGTTTTCACAAATCTAATCTCTTTACTAGAAACTCTCAACTTTGATGAACGCAGCTATCAGCAGGCCATTAACTTCAAACTTCAGAAAATTGCAGCAGATAATTTCTTGAGGATACCTTTATACAACCCTCTAAGCAGCAATAACATTTCTAACGATTATGACTATCATCTTCAGAATCACTATCAGTACCAGTATCCGTACAGACCAAATCAACTAATCACAACAGTTCCGAACACGCGATGGGTGCCTCCAGACCCGCGCTATATAAAGGACAATCGATTATTGCAGAGTCCATTGATTGGGAATTTGTCAATGACTGAGAGAGCAAAGAATTTGATACTGAGCAACAGATTTGCTTATTTTGACCAGCGGAATGTTCAACAAATCATTGCGACTGAAATGCCTGAAAGAAGAGCGCCTCCGCTGATGCAACCGAAAGAATATACCCATCTTAATATCCACCCTAATCCCGAAAATCGAATGGAAATGATGAAGACAATGATGATGAGAACTTCGCTCCAGCCTCAGAATCAGCCTGTGCTCACTACACACTCCATGATCCAAACCGAGCTTGTGAATAAAAACTTTAAGCCCCAACCTAAGCAAGCAGCCTCTCTCAAGCAGTTACCTCAGGTTCAGAAGCCAGAGCGCAAGAAAACTCCAAGAGCATCCAAGAAATCAACGGCAAAAGCCAATGCTGAGCAAATTCAGAATCCAAAGATGATCAACCTGGCAGAAGGAAAAAATAATTTACCCAAAGCTCCGCAAAATGAAACCTCTTTGCAAATCACGAATCAACCTCAACAATTCATTCATAAACCTCAACGACCTACAATCTTCGATCTCGAGCGGCTCTCACTTGATATTGAATTTCCTATTGGATCAATGCAGGAGCGCGCTTCCCAGAAAAGTGATGATTTCATCTATAACATGGAAATGATTGATAATTACAATCGAAAAGAGAGAATTAAAGTTAGCCACCCGCCTTCAGGCAAAGTGCCTCAGTTCGATAGTGTTCCAAATCCAATGATGAAAGAGGATCGGGACAGATTTTTTAAGGAATTAAACTTCAACGCTGAGTATCGCAGCGGCTATGAGCCCATTCGAATGCAGCAAATTCAGGAACAATCTTTCAATTACAAGAGTCATTTCATAAAAAAGAAGCAATCATGTCAAAACGTGAATATCAAAAGGTGTAGTGGAGTCTCTTACGTTAAAAAGAGTGAAAGCGAGCAACTTCACGTTAGTCATATTTATCAGAAGTTGCCAAATTTGGTGATCCAAGCTTCGATTTCTTGCGAATATCTAGAGAATAAAAAAGACCTCCTTCGCCAAATTTATAAGAACGTTTTCTGTAATGAAGCAAATAGAGATTATTCTCTCCTGCTCGCTTGGTTTGAAGTTGATGACGAAAACATAATGAGAGAGTATCTTTTATATCCTGAAAAGAGATTTGAAATCGCAAAGGGCCGGTAAGTTATTTCTATATTTAATCGCCACATTATTATTCAAGGTTCTGGCTGGCGAAGGACTTGGAAAACGTGTTTTATTTTCTCAAAGACAAGTATTTCCTGTGCATCCATCTGCTCTATGATGAGAGTCAGCTTATCAAAGGACCTGATATTTCCATTGTCAATGAAAGGCAGGTAATACCAATCGTTTTGAGGTTATTGGCTTAACTTTTTATGATTTAATTCAGATTAAGAAGGCTGTTGAAGAGAGTGATATCTTTTTCGGATTACATTTCAAAAAAAGCACGAGCGGCAAGAAAGCGTTTTTGAAATCTTTTCTGAGTGGTACGGAATTTGAGATCGATAGTGACTCGGAAACTGAAGATTCTGAAAAAGTACCTGAAAAGACTCCGATTCAAAATCAAGAAACCAAAGCTCAATTAAGTGATACTATGAAAACTAGCAATCCGAATCCCACGTTGTTTGAAAGCTCTCTTGACCCTGGAATAAAACAAAAAAAAGAGTCACTAAATTCAGAGAAGTTTCGGGAATATGGAAAAATGATGCCTGCGAACTCAAACACACAGCTTGAACGGTCAGGCCTTACCAATTCCTATCACCTCAACCCTCAGCATGAAAATTCTATGATTGGTGAAGAGACGTTAAATCCTTATTTAAGAACTTCATCCCACGAAATTCAATTGAATTGGCAAAAGCAGGCTCCAGGTTACTATCCATCTCCATTCAACTCTGAAAAAAGACAGTTCTCTGAGCAAAATGAATATTTTAACTTCCACGGTGATAGAACCAACGGTTCTCTTGCGTCTAATAGCCTTTTCGAAGATCAACACAGCCGAAATGCTTCATACCACCTTCGAGAATTCAACCAAGCATCAAATCCCAGTCAGGAGATGTCCATACAAAGTCAAGTAGAAAATAATAGGCTCAACGCGATGAATTTCTGGAAAAGTCCAGCCAATACTTATCAATCAGAGACTAGCTCTAAAGCATTTAGCCATGGAATCAACGAGATCTACTCTACTAATCCAACAGCTCACATAGGCACCAGGCCCTGCGAAGCTGAGCAATCGAACTCAATGGCTCACTGGCCAGAGGCCGAAAGCACTCGACAACAGAGCGAGTATGGAGACTCATCCATCTCAAACATGAAGCAATCCGAACAAACTCTAAATCCACCGGAAAAAAAGCTTCCTCAACTTTTAAATTATAAGCAGTTTGCAAATAAGATAAATTCTGAGAACTCCAAAGCGGTAGCAACAAATGGTGTGAAATTCGAACTCTATACGTCTGAAAATGCCTGGAAATCATCGAGTTCCTACACCAAAAACATGTTGTTTTCTTTTGTGTGCTTTATGAAAGACATTTTTGAAGAGAAACTAAGGAATTGGACTGTCCTTCGCTACAACCTTCTTCAGCAGATCGAACATACAGACACATTGAATCAACATCCTGAGCTCTCTCAATATCTTAGCCCTTCAAAGGAAATTATGTAATTAAAAGTAAACTTTCTTCGTCTAACCTTTTTATTATTCATTAGGTGTATCCAAATGCCATCTATTCACAACGAAACTGAAGTACCCAAACGAAACAAAGGAGATGAAAACTGGAATTTTAACCCAGAGATAGAATCTCTTCGCGCTTGTGAAGTCAAGCCAGCTCCGATTGTGGTCGATCTGCAATATAGCAAGGCAACGAATCCTTCTCTGAATGAAATGCAGGAACTCTACAAGAAAGGAGTTCATCCTTTCTCTATTCCCCTCTACGTTATCACCACAAAGGATTGCTTTGCCTTCGATCTGATAGAGCGTGTGACCGTTGTTAAACTACTCGGAAGAGATGTTTTAAAGAGCGGTAAGCATGCTTTTTTCTCTATTATCGTTAAAAATGCCAACCATATCTATTTTAGAATTTTTCTTTGATCCGAATTCATATCCAAGCAACTTTTCGGCCTTTTTGGGTCAATTTCCAGATTTCAGAGTCGGTGTTGTCACTTATAACAATTTCTTCACTCATGAAGAGCTCATGAAGCTCGAAGATCATACGTACATAACGGAGAAGAAATGTTTCTCAGGTAATATACAACAGAGTATGAACATTCATCTGTAATATGCAACTTATTCAGATCATTTTCTCCCCATGACAGGGCAGATGACTTGCACGAGCGAAAAAGTCAGAAGGACGAAATTTTTCTTTGGTGCAAGATACATCTGGACGAAGCAGCAACTTTCAGAACCCCACTCGATGGTTGGAGCTGGTAAGAAACGAATTTACTGTGTGTAATTAATTGATTTAACAAATAAAGGCATTAGAGTAGATGTTTCTGAGCCTCCTCGCTGGATGAAAGAGCTTGTTGAGAAGCCTTTGGTCGATGCTGGGATCATCGAGAAAAATTTTGTGAACTCAATAGCGATGAATGTTTATCATGACGGGAAAGAAGGCCTAGGGCAACACTTTGATGACGCTGTTCGATTTAAACAGCCAATTTTCACCCTAAGACTTTTTTCTGATGCTCGTTTGTCTTTTGGATGCCAACTATACGGCTTTTGCAATGGGGCGTTCTGCATCCCGATGCCAAGAGGGTGTATCACGGTTCTCGAAGGTAATATTGTTTTGTGAGCTTTGGGTGTATTTTATCTCAATAGAAAACTCATACGCGGCAAATGGAATTAAGCATTGTGTTCGACCCTATGATATGACTGGTAAATCAGCAGCAATTATCCTTCGTCAAATGCATCATCGTGTCATGGTAAGCAATACTGACTTGAACTTTAAGAGATCATTTGATAATAAACACTAGAATGAGTCCAAGGTCTATGATGAATTTGTAGATTTTCCAACGATGCTTTCTTGCCTTTCAGTGAAAGAGAATGCTGTTAGCTATGCAGATCAACGCAGGTTAGAAGCAGAGGCATTGATAAAGGGAGGAGCAAAATGATTCTCCTCTTCCATGCCTCTTTTTATGTTTTTCTTCATATTATATAAGTTTCCATTAACTTACTTCAAATCAACTCGAAAAACGATACAACATAAGCTTATCACATGTAGCAGCAAGTTAAAAACAGAAGTAGAGGCAAAAAAACTATTTATTAATGTAGGTATTTAAAGAGGTATATGTAAATTATTTTAGGTGTTGTTGTTAAAAGGAAATTGTCTCAGGATGATGAAATCGCAATTTTCATCCCAAACTCCAAGCGGAGCCAAATTAATAAATATTCAATAATTTCTTTAAAAAAGTTCATGGGAAAAACTGCATCCAAACTTCCTACACTTTCGGGCAACTTTGAGGATTTTGTTCGCCCTGGTGAAGTGTTTATGTTCTCGAAATCGTATTGCCCATACTGCAATCGAGCAAAAGATATCTTCCGAGAGCTTGAGGTGAATTATAGAGCGGTTGAATGTGATAAAGAAACTCTTCCGGACACAGTTATCGAAGAAGCTCAAAGAAAATCGGGGATTAGAACTTTTCCCAATATCTGGATAGGAACTAGGTCTGTTGGTGGATGTGACAACCTTAAAGCTGCAAGAAAAAATGGTACACTTTTCCAATGGCTCGATGAAGAGAAAATTAGTCACAAACAACAATAATGATAATTAGGCAGTCAAATGTATCGAATTTTTGTTGTTTTAGTTGCTGTTCTTACACGTCATTTTGCATTACTGAGTCTTTGTTTCATATACATATATATGTCTATCTAGGTTTTGAGGAATTCTTTAACAAATGAGAGACAAAGGTGAATTTTTTTTTTTTGGAATGGATGTTTACAGCTTCTTGAATCTATCAGACGAATGAGAGCTTATGCAAAACAAGATACGACATTAGAGAAGGAATAAAAGTAATTGAGAATTGGTTTGATAGGGAACTTATTTCAATTTGGAAGGTAACAACTAAGAGTAACAGCGATATTATGAACCATTACGAAAGTTTCGGTAATCTACTTGAAACGAAAGAGTGCGCTGAGAAGATGGCGGCCTAATTTAATGAGAGTTTTGAAGAAAAACAGCTTGATGTATTTATGAAATCGTTCGATTAAGTGTAAATCTCAATTCTTTTTTGAGTTCTCATTATTTCATGTGTTATGAGTGTATGGATGATAAATTTTTTTCCGAAGTAGTTTGTCAGTTAGTTACAGCTTAAAAGTGATTGTAGAATCAGACTCTGATTTCCCCTTCATCTACCGATGAGATTTACATATGGATAATTAACCCCCTAACAATGCTGTGTAACAATACCTGGCGGTAAAACTTTCTTAATTTCGATTTTTATGATGATTAGCGAGCGAATCTCATACTAAGGACTTTAATTTAAAACAGCATTTGATAATAACAATTTTTTCTTCTTTTTGGTGATGCTTAATAGATTTATCTAATTACTTAGTTTATGGATGCCTATTCCCAACTCTACTTTAAAACCTGTGGTGAGATAGAACAATTACGCTTACCAATTCACACGTTACCAAATCTTAATTAGCGAGGAAATCGAAAATTTCAAACCAACTTACTCTTACTTGTTGCTCTTGACCTATATAAGAAAATAGTGTATATTTCAAATGAACCCTTACACAAATAACATTTCAGACTGAATTACCTTCGTTCAAGAGATGCCGTTCTCTGCTATACTCTGCTCGAAATGAGGAAAGCTTCGAATGATGCGAGGACTACAAACCGCTTCATTCACGATAGATTCCCAATTTTTAAGTCAGAGAAGCAGAATTCAGATAGTTCACTCAAAAAATTATAAAAAGGGAAGATGAGATTTAGCTGGTACTTGAAGACCTGAGCTGGACTACTGCAGGAGCCCTGCGCCGAGCTAAATGCCTTAGATGAAGGAAATAATTTCAGTCTTTTGAATTCATACGATAACAATTGAATTATTAATTGCATTAAAATTTCGCAACTAAACTCGCAATGAATTTACTAAAATTATTCTATTTTTTAATGTGAGTTCTTTTGAACTATTCGTGCGACAATTACTTACACAAAGTATTGCAAGAAAAAAGGATATAGCTTTGAACGCATTAATTATAGTATAAACTGTATGTAATTTACTACTCAACAAACACATCTCACTGTTTAGTACTAACCTGATAATCACTATTGCTATGTATATTGATATCAATGAAAATCCAATGGATTTTGTGGAAATATCTCCAATGGAGAGAAAATGGAATAAATGAACTACTCGCTTAGTATTTTACTGAATTACTACTTTATTGTAATCGTCTCAAAAGGAACAATTCTCGTAGCTCTGATAAAATCTGAACCATGAAGGAATAAGTCAGGAAGTATTCTCCCTAAAAAATTGATTGTAATACAAAGGAAAAATCGTTGTGATATCTCTGCTATTGAAGATAAGTCAGCTCTCGTAAAATTAGGCAGGCTTTTCATTTTTTATGCGAATATAGCAACTATCACAAATATTTTGGATCCTTCAAAGAGAAATGTCGGAAGAATTTAATAGAAATTTAAACAAAGAGCATGAATAAATGAATAAATCAGGCCATGACAATTTTAGGAATGGAAGCTTTAAAATAAATTTTGAAAACAATTAGGTCTCATTTAGATGCAGCAACCATTGGCTGAAGGTTGCTGATCAGATGACTTTGCTTGAGCTAGCTTGGTGCTCTCTCTGGTATTTTGGGTGCTTCGATTTGCTCTTCCTAAGCCTTTCTTTTCTCTAATATATCAACAATAAGAACTTGACTGCAAGAAGAAAGGGAATTATTACCTTTCCTCCATGAGCTTTTTAACGACAGATATATAAGAGGACGAAACCGACTCTGCTGTTTTGGCGCTCACTTCAGCAAAATCCATGTTGTTTTTTCTCGCGAATTCCCTAGCCATTTCCGGGTCCACCTGCTTTTCTTGCTTCAGGTCGGATTTGTTACCCAACAGCATCAATTTCACGTTTCTATCTGAATAGCTTTCGATTTCTCTGAGCCAATATTTGTCAATAGTCTCAAATGTGGCCTATTTATTGTTGTTAGGTCACTATGTAACCGAAATCATCAGTTTACTTGGTTTGTGGAGTCATACACAACAATGATAGCGTCAGCGCCCTTATAATAGGCACTTGTTATAGTTCTGAATCTCTCCTGTCCTGCTGTATCCCACTAGATCAGAGGTTAGAATTTGAATTTCAAGTGTGGTTTACGATTTGAAGCTTGATTCGTTGATCATCGATTGACAAGGTCTTAAAGCGCTAGTAATCAAATCATATGAGAATCTGAGGGATGTGGAAGGTTGAGCTTACGAAGTCGACTCCAATTGTTGTGAGATAGCTCTCTTCGAAGGTGTCATCTGCAAAACGGAACAAGAGAGAGGATTTTCCAACTCCAGAGTCGCCAATGATGACTAGCTTGAATAATTGATCGCTAAATGGAATAGTAATAAGATTCAGTTAGTTATAGTGATGTGCTACTAGTCTCTTCCCTTGATCATCGTGAAGGTCTGTGATAAACGAGTTAAAGGTTGATTTTATTGAAAATTGATTTTTTGAATTTATAGAATTCCAACGTATAAATCCCTGTATTCAGAGACCAATCCGTAGAAAACTCAAAAATTCCGTTGATAGTTATCCATGGATTCAAAAATTAAAACGTTTTGTGATGACATTCTGCTTAATATCATATGATAGATCGAAATTTGAGAATATGCAAGCTGCTAAATTCATGTTCAACCGTATGATAGTTTTGAAAAAAGAAAGCAGATTTGCCATAGAATTGATGCAAACGAATTTTCTAATACTGCTATATTTCAAAGAGATAATTACAACTCTGTTCCCAGATTTTTAGGCTATTATTATTTATAGAAAAGCGTGGATCATTCGTGTTTCTTGTCCACTCGATCATGAATGAGTTGATTCAATGAGATCTACCTTGCAGAACAATACTTGAAGCTTACCCAACATTTTAGAGTATTTATTGACAATTAAGTTTGCTGTTTCTTGAACCACTAGCTCTTTTCCTATATGATCTATGAATGAGCAGTTATTCAGGCACAAATCCATTTCTCTCACTTCACCATAATAAAATCATGTGACAGATATATAACAACAGACATAAAGTTAAATTTTATTCAACGACTAATCAGGTAGTTCGCCAAACAAGAGAATCCAGAGAAAACTCACAATGATGAACAAAAGTGAAGGAAAAGCAATTCCTTTCATAAAACTTGATAAAAATGACCGCTTTGTGCTTTCCGAAGAAGCGGAGCAACTCCTGAACTCTCTGGGAAATGCGAAACTTGGTGTGATCAGTCTTGTTGGAAAATCCCACTCTGGAAAGACCTTTTTTACCAACAGAGCACTTCTAAACCAAAGCGAAGGCGGCTTCCATGGCGGTTCTGAAAGTTGTGCGTCCGAGAAAGTAATAGAATTATCAATTATTTCGTGGGATAAAAACAAATTATGCTTTTAATCTTAGTGTCTATGGATTTGGACTCAACCTCTAAACTTAGCAAGCACAGACCTTGGTGATCTACGCGCTCTCATTATTGACGCAGAGGGTTTTAGTGGTTCCAACGAAAATCACTCTTATGACAAGCGAGCACTGCTTTTTTCGTTGTTGCTGAGCTCTCTTCTTATATACAACAGCATTGGCAATATTGATGAAAATGCTCTTAATGCAATGTCTTTGGTTGTCAACCTTGCAAAAAGCATACAATTCAAGGCGACTGGAGTTCAAAGTGAAGATGATGATGCTTCTCTATACCTTCCTTCATTTTTCTGGTTAATTCGCGACTTTACTGCAAAACTCACGGATGGGTTGAATAACCCTATCACTGCCAAAGATTATTTAGAAAATGTTCTCCAGCCTCTGAAAGGTCTCTCTGATAGTGTCGAATCTAAAAACCGAATCCGAAGACTCTTCAAATATTTTTTCCCAGAGCGAGATTGTGCTACACTTGTCAGACCAGTGGAAAACGAAGCAGATTTGCCCAAATTAAACGAGTTAAAAGAAGAACATTTACGAGCTGAATTTAATGAACAAATAAAAGTCGTAAGGAAAAAAATTCTGAAAAAATTGAAACCAAAAACGCTGAATGGGCAACCTCTAACAGGTCCGATGCTTGTGGAAGTCTGCAAAGCTTACATTGAGGCAATCAATTCTGATAGAGCTCCTAATGTTGAAGATGCTTGGAATTATCTTTGTCAACAGCAAGCAAGCAGAACTATTACACGTAACCAAATTTACCTTGTTGCTTTTTGACATTTTTTTTTTTTATTATGCTTCTAGAGACTCTTTCATTAATTGACGAGGAGCTGAAACAAGTGTGTCAAGTTGCCTTACTTGAGAGTCAAATGAAGGAATTAAAAGCGAAAGTATTTTCGATATTATCAAATTGTGTTTTCAACATTATTCCATTTTATTAGTTGAAACGAAATATCTTATTGCAAGTCAACAAATGGGTTTCGGGAACACACTCAAATCACCAAAGGATTTTGGATGAAGTATCGAATATCTTCAGAGAGAAGTTTAGTCGCTTTCAAGATGAAAACCGCAATCGATGGAATGTAAGAGAGTTTATTCAATCGAATCTCACTTCAACTTGTTTGAATAGAATATCTATGAAACCTGGTTGCGAGATAATTGTATACAGCTTGAAGAAAAAATAAACAACGGCGAGCACAACAATTTCTTCGAATTTCAGCAGGATTACGAAAAATTGCGAGAACAATACGAGGTATACTAGCACTTTTTTCAGAGCGGTTTGAAATATGCTACAATATTCATAGAAAGAAACGCCATCAAGCCAATACAGAACACTATGCTTTGCAAAATTCGCTGAAAATTTACTCATCAAAGTTTTAAATGAAATCTCCCGGAAAAAAGATGATGTTTCTCAAGGAAGCAGATACCAAGAGTCAAAGCAAGTTCAAGAAATGGAACATCAACTGGAAATTCAAAGCAAGGAATTTGAGGAAGAGAGAAGAGCATTTGACGAAAAAATAAAAGAATTTGCGAGAGAGAAAGCAGTGAATAATGAAGAAAAGAGAGCACTTCATATCCAAATTGAAGAGCTGCAGAGAGTTAGAGAAAGATCGGACGAAAAATATACCGAGTTAGCCAACGAATACAAATCCATCCAAGAGCGATTCATTAAATTAGCTGAAGTCGAACTCACTGATTTCAAAACCAAGCTCGAGCAAGCCCAAGGAGAAAGATGGCAACTGCAGTCCGAGAACGAAAGGATGATTTCAAATCTGCAACAAGAACTCGAAGTTTCAAGCAAAGAAAACGAATTGCTGAGAACACAGAATTCAAGCTTAGAAAAGGAGCTTAATGAAGTCCAAGCTCAGTATTTAGAGGCTCAGAAATCGATAGAGGTAATAATAATTTTATCGTTCGTTTTTTGAAAAAGATGTGAAGGAGTTAAGCGAAAAAATTATTGAATGTGAATCAGCCAAGAACTATCAAATTAATGCAATCAAGCAACAGTTAGATGAAAAAATATTAGAGGTAATATCAGTTTCATGATATGAAAACTCTAATTTCGTGTAAACATTAGCTCTCTAATGAAGCTAAGAAAAAGGAAGAATGCATGAACGCAAACCATCAATTACAGAATGAAAAGGAAAATCTGGAGAATGAGATAACTGCTTTAAAGAAACAAATCGAAGAAAATAAACGAATTCATGGCGCGCTGCTTACTGCATTGGAGCAAACTACTAAAAAGAACGACCGTGAGGACATGGATGAACTTGAAGACACAAAGCGGCATTTTTCTGCTACAATGGAAAAGATGGGAGCAACATGCAAACTACTTGAACAGAAAATTCAGAAAAATAAGCATTTTAAAAACATGGTGAAATGCTCGAGTGCGCTTCAGTGCAAATATTGTTTAAAACTTATCATCACCAATAACTTCCTCCAGCATACTGTTTCGTGCAAAGCTCATTCGACGGATGCACAGTATTTTATACCCTCTGGATTTGCAAATAAGCCACAGCTCCGAATAAGAACAGAACCTGATGACGCCAACAACCATTCATTGGAGTACGTTCCACAAGATAATCAATATCGCGGCGTGTCTAGTTTTTCGACCGATTTGCAGATTTCGGTTACTCAAGCTTTGCTCCACGAAGGCTTGAAAATAAAATCTCATAATGAGTATGTCATACATATGAGTCAAAATGGAGAGAAATGGACAGTTACAAGGAATTATCAAACTATTTGTGAGCTCTGCCAGTCTCTAGCCACAGCATTTCCGAACCTAAAAGTTCCAGATTTGAATTTCATAGACGCTGGTCTCGTTGATTCTCATGCGTTTTGTGCTCGAAGTTTGCATCAATTTACAGAAATGAAGAGGCTCACTCTTGAAAAGCATTTGAGGGATCTCGCAAAAATAGAGCTTATTAGAAATTGCCATACTTTCAGGCATTTCTTAGAATTAGACCGCCCATCTCAAGCCACACTGTCGAATTCGATTTTTGAAGGTTATAACCATAAGAATCAAGGAAAAATAGGGTTTAGTTTCGAAAAAAACTCAAAGTTTCTAGATGAAGAAGGTTTTTGCCCACAGAACGACCTTCCAAGCACATATACAAATTTGTTCAGTCCTCTGAACTCAAAAATAATTGAACAAACTGCAAATCAACTCCTAGATCCACTGCTCGGTGTCACAGATGATCAGCATGCTTATTTTAGAGCTGTCTCTCCAATTGAGCGAAAAACGATGAGTGAAGAAGGGAATAACAACAGGTAAACTCTTAATTAACTATTGATGATGAGATGTAATATTCTTCAGGAGTAAAAGTGCGAGCCATCACAAATATTTGAACGTGGGTAATCGACAAAAATCGAGGGAGGTTAGTTATCTAGGACATGAAATTAAAACAAAAGAGTTCTCAGTGGAAAGGCTGCCTCCGAAGCCACTTTCTGAAATCAACAGAGCCTTTGAAAAGACACCTAATCGATTTAGTGAATTGAAAGACGATAATTTGCCTCAAACCCAACCACAGACTACGAATGGGCTATTTGAGCCAGGCGGAATTTTGCTTAAACTTGAGAATTCACTGAAATCAATACGCTCGAGAAATTCTTCGAGTTCGATCATTAGAGGAGGAGAGCAAACTATCAAGTTTATTAATGGAAAAGCGACGCCGGGCTCAATGCTCAAAGCTGCTGGGAAAACGAATCAAAGTTTTACTCAGAGCCCTTATTCAAAAGAGTTGGATAATCCAGAGAACCTGCAAGCGTAACTATATTGATTTTGATGATAAAACTAAAATTGTTGTAGACACTCCCTTAAGACAAGCACACACAAGAAAGAAAACTTAAGAGATCGCTCTCCTTCGCTGCATATAAGGAACTTCAATCGGATTTACACCAATTCAAAAATTTAAATGTCTTTTGTTTTTTGCCTGTTAATTTTTTGAAATAACACGAATAGAGCTTCACATTATCGGATGAATTTACTTTTCAATTTGATATAACGTAATTGCTACATTTTCTTTCGATTTTATAAACTCCACCATCTGACAATAATTTTATCAAACTTTTTTGTTTCCACACTTATAATTTAGTTAACGCAGCTGTATTTAAATTAAGCGGTATTTTCAATAGAACCTCCTGAGAGAGAGGGAAAAAAAAAATTAGGAAAAATGCATTAGCTGGTAGCGCATGCTTCTGATTAAATGCCAGATTTCTTAGAGGATACTAATAATCATGATGGAATCATCACACTTAAAATTTGTATAATTTATCATTGTAAAAGTTGCTATTGATTTTCTGAGATCCTCTAGAGACTAGCAAAAGAAGTATGCAATTACGAAAAATATATTCTCACTTGATGAAGAGACAAACACTGCTCACTTTTTGCTGCCGAATATAGATCTCTTGATTATATCCTGGGATGATTTGTTTCCATCAAAACCTGAATTATTTCTCCTTCTTGTCATTTTCGAATAGTCTTGCTGCTGATTTTGTGGACTATCAGGTCTTTGATCAGATCTATGCTGAGCATATGGGTCTTCCGATTTCCTTCTCCGATTATAATTCAAATTCTTCTCATTAAGTTTCTCTGAGTCAATATTAACTCCAATCTTCTTGAGTTTCGTCGTCAACTCTTCATACAACTTTGCACACGTCTCTGGAGGAATATCCACCAACATATTCGCTTGTTGTTGCTTATTAAACCCGCGTTTATATAGATTCCTCAGCAAGTTTGTATAAACTTCATCGTTGAGAACTAACCGCATATCTATTGTCTCCAATGTAATCTCTGCGGCCTCTTGGAAATAGTAATTGAACGTTAATCCACTAATTAACGTGTTATAAAAGACTTCATCACCTAACATAACCAACCAAATATTAACCAAAGAATTTTTTTCTATAATTTACCTCTGACTCTATTTTTCCTCATATCTTTGTACGTTTGCATAATTTTATTAATCTTTTTGCTTTTAATGCAAACTTGAATGATACATGTGTAAAGAATGAGTCCCGGCGTAGAGACCTTTTTTATCTCTTCGAAGAGGTCTAAAGCCTCGTCAATTTTATTTTGATCAGCATATATCTTGATTAAAATGCTGTAGGTGACATGGGAAGGCTTGACACCATACTCCGGCATATCGTTATAAACTTCGATGGCTTTTTCAAACTCTCGAGCCTTGTGCAGACCATGAAGCAAAGAGTTGAAGAGTACTTCGTCCATTCTAAATGTTTTTTCTTTTCTTAGATGGTTATACATGTTCAGTGCCTTGTCCACCTGACCGAATTTACAAAGCCCTTTAATATAAGTGCTATAAGTGATCAGGTCGGGCTGGACCTTTCCTCCTCTTGTTATTGCCATATCATACACTTCGAAGAACCGCGACGCTTTATTACATTTGATTGCGCATTCCAGCATGGAGTTATACGTGATTATATTCATTTGAACATCAGGGCTACTTTGCATGTCCCGAAACACTTCAAATGCTTGGTCGAAATTCCTGGATGACGTGAATCCTTTTATTAGGATGCTATAGATAACTGAATTTATTTTCATATTCTGTTCGTGCTTCATTAATTTGAAAAATTCCATAGCCTGATCCAGCCGATGGCATTTGATACAAGCATCAATGAGACAGCCGTAGGTTACTTCATTCATTTTCGTTTGGTCTGCCAGCATCCTTTTATACATTTTCATCATGTTGTCGAACTGTTTCGCATTCCCGAAACCTTTAAAAAGAACACTATACGTGTTTCCTGAAGGCTTGAGTCCAATATTGGTCATTTCATTGAACACCTCGAGTGCTTTTGGAAGATTGTGGAATTTTACACAAGCGTCTATGACGCAGTTGAATAGAATCTCATCAGGTTTGAAGTAATAATCCTGCTTCACATCAGTGAGGATTTCAAAGACTTTGTCAAGGTTGTATGTTTGCTTTGATGAGAGGCCTGGCGGTCCTTTCTCGATAGTTAAATGCTCTGGCTTATCTCCAGTGCCCTCAATCGCGTCGGCATCATGAGAATGGCGGAATTCAGGAAAATTATTCGAGTGCTGGTTCTTAATTCCCTTTATTATGGTGGAGTAAGTGAAATTGTCTGGCTGGATGCCGTCGCTTTTCATTTTATCAAAGTATTCGAAGGCCAAATCAAGATCATGGACCTTTACACAAGCATCAAGGACAGAATTGTAAGTGATTTCGTTCGGTTTAAGCCCTGCGCTCGTAATTTCCTTCATCATTTTAAATATTTTGTTTAGGATGACTTTATTCTCCTGCGCTTGCTTTTTATCGTTTAATTGCCGAGACAAACCCTTTATAATAGTGTTATATGTTATTACGTCAGGACGCGGCGCTTTCTCCTTCTTATCTTTTGCATCAGGTTGATCTTCTGAATCGAGAGATTTCAGATGCTCAAATAATTTAAAAGCGAGTTCATGATAATGCTTTGTGAAGCAGATGTCGATGAGAGTGTTAAAAGTAGTAACATCGGGAGCGATCTGCAATTCCTTCATATCTTGCAACACTTTAAAAGGGTCAAGGTCTCTGCGATTTGCGTATTGATCCTTGATTTTTATATTGAATTCATGCACTTTAAGTTCATATTCAGAGGATTCCTGCTTTTCTGAAGGGTCATCTTCGACATTGTTCAATAACTGACTTCGTATTAAGTCCAGATTGACGTTTCGAGGTCTGCTGGCGAATGGATCTGAGCGCCGTTGTAGCATTTTGGAAGATGTAAGAACAGAATATTCACTTCCCTTTGATTTGATGAGCAAGAGTATGATAACGGAGAGTAGGATCAGAATAAGAGTGAGCAGCAATGACTCTAAAGAGATGGTGAACGAATCAAACTGAAATATGGTTGTAGTCATTTTAAAGCAGATTCGCCAAGAATAATTTGCAATTTATTGTTTTTCACCTGGATTCGAGTTATTTATAAATAAGTCTCAATTCGTTCAATCAAGAAAAGTTGTCAATATCAAATATTAAGGCAAATATGTAATAATGGTAGAAACTTTTTTCTAACAGGTCATAATTTGATGTATTTTTATCTTCCACAGTTATTGAATTCATTTTTCTTGGAAGATAATTTTTCATTTGCTGGTGCTTTTGTGTGTGCATGTAGTGGTTTCTGATGGTTTAATTCGGATATTAGATGCCTACTAATTTTATTTTCATAAACTCTCCCTTTAGATGACCCAAGATGATCTTAAGCGTGGCTGTTCGTAGAGATAAGAATAAGCAAGGACACTACTTTCTCAATAAAAATACATTGCCTGCGCTCTATGATGAATTACACATGTGCGGTATCATATCGAATACTTTTGGCCCCAAGAATTCAGGAAGATCTGCTCCTGGATCAAGATATCTATCGAATCCATAAGATACTGCTTTCGAAATGAGAATTGACTTACTTGCATGTGAGGTTTGCTCTCTTTTTTTGTTTTTTGTTTTGGTACACATCATAACTTCTTTCTTAGAATTCGGTGAAAAAAAATATTAGTCTTGCTGAATGATGCCTCTATCAAAATTTGACTTCATTCTCGTGTAGCTTACTCAATTAGTTTCAATATCCTCGCATTTCAATGCTATTCTGGGTATTTTCAAGCTGGTACTGAATCAATGTAGGCTGCTTTACATTTTTTCTCACGATTTATTTTTTCATATTTCGTTCGACTCGCCAGATGTTTCTACTATCAATGAGCCGAAAGAAGCCAGCCCATTCAGTTAGAATGAAGACACTTTCTCCCAAACGACCCATATTCTGACTATTAGCTTATTAACTTCTTCCAAGCTGGTTGGAACGAAAATTTTCTGACTGTTGCCATTTTAGCTAGAACGACTAGCAAAGTAATTATTACGTTGATATCTGAAGTCTTGTAAACGCATTTTTTTTGAAATGGTGGTCTGCTCAAGAGTCTGTGACCAAAATAAAAGATTTTACTAAGATAATAAAATTTTGAAAGGATTTATCTACAAGACCTAAGGCCTTTAATTTTATTAGATCAAACCGAACACACCAAATAAATTCCTTCGGAAGCTATTAAAAAAAAATCTTGAAAAACATCGAAAAAGGATACCAAAGTCTGATTCAAAACTGCCTATCATGAGTATAGATATCGAGAGAACAATCACAGGCACTTACCATGGCGTGAGTTCATCAGAATCTGCCCACAACCTTCATTTTAAATTAGAATGAATATCTATTGAAGCTATTATCTTCCGAAAAGTTATTGACGTTAATTGCTCAAGACCAAAACACAAATGCTATATGGAAGACTGATCTCACACCAACCATCCTTGAAGCAATAACACACCAGGCCGGTGGTTTCAGAAAATTTGACGTTTTTATCAAGATGCTGATATCAGCTATTGACGGAGAAGAAGGGTTCTTTTTAGATATCACAGAGTAAGTTTCACTTGTGCATTAATAATCGATTGACGTTTGATTTGCTATTCAAATCAGCTTGCAAGAACTTCAAGCTCAGAAATCAGGCAAGACTAAAGAAAATCAGCTTTCTCCCAGTTTGCAGAAAAAAATAATCAATAAACGTTATGTTATTCTTACATATGTGCATGATGACGAGAAAATCTCCTATCCTCTGCCTTTAAAACAGGAAGTGAATTAAAATTCCCAAAATGATTTATTTTTTTTTTACTTTGAAAAATGTAGGAAAGCGCGAGTGCTGAAGCTAAGCTGCTCAAACCGAAAATAGAAGGGTCAAAAGAAGTCAAAAATCAACAAAAAGCTTTGATTAAGCAAGAGGATCTGATCAACTCAAGAGTTACAACCCAACCGATTCATACCGAAGCCTCCGATTATGCAGAATCGAGAGAATTGTATGCAGAGCATCAGGCTCTGAAAGAAAAATATAGAAAATTAGAAGAAGTTCTAGCAATGGTAAATGAACTATTAATTTCTCTCGTGTGCCACTAATAATGAATTTGCTTCGAATAGTTAGCAACCAAGAATAGAACGGTTGGTGCTCTAGAGTTTGACCTGTTGCTCAAGTCTAAGCATGATGTATTTATCAGCGGATCCCCAAGAAATGCGATTAATTTTCGTTTGTTTTTAGCTTCAGACAGAGTTCGATAATGCAAAAAGAGATCACCAACATGAAGTCAGAAAATTGAAAGAAACAATCGAAATTTTATACAATGATTTGGGGGACTGCAGGAGGGAACTTAATGAATTGAAGTCTCAGAACGCTACTCCAAAAGAAAAAAATGTAAGCATACAATTTCTTAATTCTTCACAAAATAATTTTGTCCTCCAGACTACATCAGCAGCAAA